>Ga0123355_10001023_pt1:0-15000 | contig 38864 bp, 21 predicted proteins | sample TergutEmb28metaG_3_FD_89872 | JGI IMG/M metagenome (GOLD analysis project Ga0123355, IMG submission 89872) | Embiratermes neotenicus P1 segment gut microbial communities from Petit-Saut dam, French Guiana - Emb289 P1 | ecosystem: Host-associated > Arthropoda: Insects > Digestive system...
CTTACTGACCACGGTTCTTTTGTTTTTTCCCCCCGCGGCCCCCCCCCCTATGGTATCGTTGTTCCGCACCCCCCTTCGTATAATTATTTTTAAAAATTTCCCCCCCCCCCCCCCCCCCCCCTCCAACTCTTCACACATACTATCCGCCTTATAATTTCTACTAACAACTTTCAACTTTTTGTCCTTACGTATTTGGTGTATGGCTTAGATAACCTTCATTATTTCTTATTCCAATATATTTGATAATTCTTCCCTGAGTTGAGAATTTTCCTCCTGAAATTTCTTAGTCAATCTTCGGACAGCTTCTTATTAGTAGGTTCGAACTCTTCGACTAGTCTAAGTTTTTCTGCCTACTTTTGTTCAGTTAGACGACTGTTTGATAATTGCATTCTCGCGCTTAAATTATCCAGACTTTTCATAACATTGTCCATTAAATTTTGCAGCTGTTTTACTGAAATTACAATACTTTCAGACAAAATCTCAGGATTAATGACATGAATATCGGCTGTTTCTCTTACAGTGTCGTTAGTGTCTACCGCCTTTATGTTAACAATTTCGGTAATTACATTAATTGTAATTTGCTCTACACTGTGTTATGTTATGGGATCAGAAAGGTGAAGGTCACAACCTACCGTGTCATAATTCCATTTTACTCTAATATTTCTGCTGCTTAATTGTTTACTAACCATCAGGCTTTAAAAATTAAAAAAAAAAAAACACATGCATTAATCACAGCAGATTCGACTTACTACTTGTGCAATCGCAACCACGATAGTTGACGAATTGCACTGAAGTCTTATTTGGAACTTCACGGTTCAGCTGGCTACTATGCTGCTTGGTGATTCTCCGACTGTTGTATGGTCGCACGGGTTACGTGGCGCTGTCCGTATTCGTTGGTGCAGTGAAGATTTCTGGTCTGCTGATCCTACTTCTGACAGGTACGCTCTTCTGCGATCGACATTTCGGCGTCCACCGGTTCCAATACTCTCCCCCAGCCATCGGTTTCTTGCTCGATGCCTAAAAGGATTTCGTCGTCGCCACAGGTGTTGCCTCTGTTCGTGCCCCAAACTTGGGCGCCATTTACATTATGTTACCATTCAACTCGGTTGCTTGGGAGGGGCAGCTCAGGTTCTACGAGACGAGTTCTTACCCTCAGTGGGAATAATGCATGGAGGAATCCCAGCACCAGTATTCATTTCGCCAACGTGTCCCCAAAGAAATAAGTTTCACTGATTTTTTTGGATTTATTTCAGGTAAACAGGTAATGTACTTAATTCAGTACACTGTGCTGGAAGTCATGGTAGAGGGCGGCAAGTGAAAGCGATCACTTCACTATTATATTTCGTTACTTGAGTTTAAATTCACACGTGAATTTCTGTGATTAATTAAATTTCGAAATTCACAAATTTCCTGTACGCCTATGGAATATGATAAACACTTCGCGACACTTCGTGTATTAATACCTTAACTTGGACTATAAATGTTTGTTGGCGGCATATAAACTTTGTAGAAATGATAACACAACGCGTTCATCTGACTCCGGTGTACCTAAATGAGTGCTCGAATCCAGCTCGCATCTTCGGCCTGCTCTACAAAGAGACCATTCCTCCAAATGTCAAAATAATCCCATTGGCCGGAACGTGAATTTTTCAGTTCCCAATAGGCCGAATTTCGCTTTTTAAAAATTCAAACTAACTGGCTACACCAAACGTCCCGAGGGAACGCTCTGAGTTTTGTTTAGCGACTTTAAGCTTGCAATAAACGAATATCTTAGGGTGAGCTACTACATAACTTTCCTTAGGACGAATTATGACAGTCCGAAGGGTTTAGCATGGGACCTCACAGACAGACACCGTGACATATCCCTTCGTTTTGAAGCGATATGCCGCCATCCTTCTTCCAGAACAGCTTTCTCTCCCCAAATTTCTAAAGCCAAATTTATTAAACATCTACCCTAATTTATATGCCAAAATAAGTAATGAAATATCGAAATCGACATGTTCAGGTTTCGAACTCGAATTGCCGGTTACACCATTAATCAACAGTGTAAGCCGGCCTCAGAACCCCTGTGGTAGTTCTGGAGAAGAAAGCCCACTTTTTCCTCGTGGCCGGCCAACTCCATAGCTAGTCACCATGCCAAATGAGATATCGGCTGTTACACGAATTTTAAATATCGGTCACAACAAATGTTGCTCATCTTTGAATTTCATCTGTTTCATTGGTTACCATGATGGTGTATAAGAGATAATGTTGAAATGTTAACAACTTCCTTATTTTTTTTATCATACGTGGAAAGTAGTTTGTACTTTACTTGCAGAAAAATATGCAATTTTCTTACGTTTAACAAGCACCGTTACACATGGACAGTTAGGCCAACTTTAACAGCCTTTTAAAGCCCTGTTGTAAAAAAGAACCTGTAACACTAAGAAAACCTGCATTTCGCATAAACTTTGTATTTATGTCTTGTGATTTTTTACAATAAACATTGACTATTCCCTTAAACAATATTAACCAAATGGTCTGTATAGTTGAGGCTGATTGTGTTCTCTGCGAGGGAACAACAGAATTTCTAAGCATAGTTTTACTTATTACAACCTTCAGAAGGATAGGCCTAAATTGTGCTTGTGTCAATGCTTTTATTAACTTTTATATGTGGCGATGCAATCCGATTCCGGGTCATGGCCTCTCCCTTAAGGAGTTTCGCAGTCACGCTCATGGGACACACCACACTTGGTAGGACGAGCCATCAGCCAGACGCAGAGGCCTCTAACTGACAAACACAGCATTCACAAAAGCATTAGAACCCACAATCCCAGCAAGCGTGCGACCACAGACCTAAGCCGTAGACAGCGCGGCCACTGGGATCGGCTTTATTTACGTAGACACATTAATTTGCACTTGTACTGTACATTGACACATTCTATTTCCTAATACGAAAGCAATGGGTAGGGTGTCTAATTGCCACTTAATTTTATATGAGACATACACCATTATTAAGTAAGTACCATAAATCCCTAAGTTGGTGTCATTAGTGAGTTGTCTGGAGACTCGTCTAGTTCAATTTCAAATTTTGTCACAAGACATTTTGTTTTAAGCAGAACAGACAAATTATGTACAGAAGATATTAAAGTTTTAAGCACACTTATGTTTCAGAAGTGTTTGCAATTACACATTTTCTTGTATAGTAATTTATAGCAGATACATGGCTCCTATTACAAAACCAGTTTTATCACAGAAGAGGACTGCTGGTACAGCAGAATTAAGAAAAAGTTTTACGTTTTATTGCGTTAAACATAGGCCACATATGGAGCCGGATTGTCGCAGTCAGTTACGATCTGGGAGAGCAAGTAATTGGGGTGGAACTGGCAGCAGAGGTGAGAGCTTTTCTCGTCTCCCGTGCCTTACGACCGGTTCTTGGGTGCATCTAACCTACTAATGAACGGATGCCTGGGGTTCTTTCTCCAGGATAAGGCATCAGGCGTTTGAAGCTGACCAGTTGTCTCATCTACATCTAGTGTATACGACAAGAATGAGCAGAGTTATACTTCCACCCCCTTATGCCTTTTTATTTTATTTTATTTTTATTTTATTTTATTTTATTTTTTTTTGCGTGTATGCGGACGACTACACCTTTCCACTAAGCAATCTGTAACTATTAGGGCTGTAAAATCTAGCATAGTAGTCTTGTGACTATAATCGAGACATGACGCATATACACAAGTCTCGTGAAGAAACCTCGTAAAATAATTTCTTCTCATACCTTTATGTTCTCGAACTTGAAGGTAGAACCTTTCTTCGAAACTTCAGGCACCGATTATCTAGTGACAAGGCGTCATATCCCAGAAGATAATAGTCCTCAAACAGCTTTCTCTCTACGTAGCGAGAAGAAAATTGAATAATAACTTCAAGATGAATCGCCGATAAGTAAGTTGTGGCGATGGACGTCAATTGTTATATTTAATCATCGTGTCAGTGGGAAGCTGTGATTTCTTGATCTTGAACCTTGAGTTCTGCTGTCATAGTGTTAATTATCTCCACTTCATTAAAGCCATGAAATTTAAAACAGAGCTGTAGATCTTAATATTCCCGCTGTGAGCCTCAAAATGGGGTTACACGAGGGTAGTCACGGTCAACTTCCTTACGGAACTGTCTTTGAAGTTACTTTCACCGTCTAAAGCTGTTTTCAGCAACCAGTCGTATAAATCTGTGGGATGGAGCGCTAATAGCGAATTTGATTCAGAGCAATTCGCTCTATAATAGGTGTTCAGTTTCCTTTGGGCTTTTCAACTACTCTTTGAGAGCCTACCTAGTGTTAAAAAGGCCTTTCTCGCCCTCTTTTTTACTACGAGAAATTTAGTATTAATAGGCCTAGACTTCAGCTCCATGTAAGACATATTCGTTTTTTTATAATGGAGTAAAATTAACTAACAAATTCCGCTCTAAATTTCTGCTACCCAATTGAGTCTCAATATCTTGCGTTGTTTTTCAATGAAGCACACGGAAAAATGGAGAGATATGAAATAAGGTTTGGTACATAAATTGTAGCTACTGCTTTGCTTGACAACTTTAATCGGTTTGGGATACATATTTTTAAATTCAGTAACGTCTTAAGTCATCAAAGGCACTAAAGTTTTAAGCAATTAAGAAACAAAGAAAAACAAATGAGTGGCAGAGAAGACAAAAAGAATCTTAGGTCTATTCTCGTGCCCAAACAAGAAGAGTGCACATCGTGTCGATTAAGTCAGTCTTCTTGCCAAACGTTGCTCTCAGAAACAAAGGCAGTAGGACATGTGGCGTTAAACACCTGCGGAAAATGGTATTTGTTTGTTTGCGTTATTTCCGCTGTTCGTAAAACGAAGGTGAGCACCATTCTCCGCCTATCGTTCCGTGCATTTCATTGACAAGTGGATTCCTAGGGTATATGAAGGTGCTGGGTAAACTGCAGAATTTTATAGTTTTGATTGAAATAGAAGTACTTTATTGATGTGAAACAGACGTTGCATTTGCGCCTGCTTTTACAGTACAGTTAACAGGCTACTGGTTGGATGAAAATACGTGCAGGTTCGATTTACGTTTCGAGCAAATGATCTTTCACTTCTCCAAATCGTCCAGACCGGCTCTAGCGCCCACAAAGGCTGTAGTTTAATGGGTACCTCAGTTATTTCTCTGCAGGTAAAGCCGTCGGGGCATGAAGTTGAACACTCACAGCTATATAAACCAAGCTAAAGAAACAGTGGAACTACACTCCTTCTCCGTCTATATGCCTTCATAGCTTACACATGGCCTATTTAACCTTTGCGGATCTTGGGCTTTCACGAGAGTATGTTGCAGAAATTCGTTCTTCTGGGACATGGCTCCGCATCACTGGAAATCAGCTACAGGCATTTCGAAGGAACTTACCACGTCTATTATCACTTGCTATTTCTGATCGGAAATATATGTCGATCTTCCTTTAAAACTTCCCTAGGTGGCCTGAATTCGAAGGAAAGGACTGGGCTACCAAGAGAGCATTCCGAGAAATAAGCCACTACCTGACGGGACAACTATTGCCGAAGGGGTCAGGAGATAACCAGCGCCATTTACGAGGCCCTGACCGTGCCCATTCCCAAGTGTCTGCCGCGTGGTGAACCCCGGCCTTCGTCCCCCTCGTATACATGGCTAAAATAAACCTGAAGAACCAGCTAAGGAAACAACGACAAGTGAACAGGCACTCCGCTCTAAACTTGGTTTATACAAAATCATGTAGTAGAGACGACATATGTTTTTTGACCTGTAAAAATTGTGCCTATGGTATTATTGTTCTATGAAGATATGTTTAATATAGTTTAGAAGCATGCAAGTACTTGACCACCTCTATGTAATATTCAACATTTTATCCCTGAATATAACAATACAGACCAAAATACGTAGGAGAAAAAATAAAACTCATTTGTGATCGAGAAAATGTATGTTTTGTCATTTACATCTAAGTTGTATTTACTTGTAAAATATTAATTGTAAGAGAGGCAATAGTTTTCTGCAGGCTGAAAAAAGTAAACCGTTGTAATGGTTACATCAGCATAGAGGCGAAGCCAAACACTTCACTTGATTACACGGTTTTTAAACTTCGGCTAAACACCTCGAAATTACAGTTGAGACAAAAGTACACGAACTACAGATGCTCAGTTTATTTGGCCAAAATCCTTTTTTACTGCGCAGGAGGTTTCGCGTTACGGCAAGCAAGCAGCGCTTGTCAATATTTAATTGTAACACGAGTCGATGTATAACTAATGTATTGTAGTAAGCATCAGATTTTATTGATAATAAGTAAGGCAATTTTTTGTGACAACATGCAACGTCCCGGTGTATCGACAAATTTACCGACGATGACGCGTTAGCTGAATACCGCAAATTATGAACTCAGAAAAAATGGAGATGCCTATCATCTGCATTCCACAAATATTATCCTAATATGAAGCAATACCAACATGTATTTTATAAACCTTGAATTTTACTCTCCAATTGTGTTTTCTGTATTAACAAATAGTACTAGTACAGTACACTGTCAGTCTTGGTCACATCCACTCTAGCGTCTTATGTTTACACTTTTTCAGTCATCATAAGGGGTTTCTATGAAAATGCAATAATGTAAAACTGTATGAATACAAAATGTTACGTGTCAATTTACTGAGAAGCAGATCCAGATTCCCTACAATACTGATGTTATTTTTTTCTTCACTTTTAGCCTTACATATCTGATGTCTGTTTTAAGTTGCACAGAGTTTTTTTTAAACATTTGTAACTGCGTATAATTTAATACTTACTTATTTACTTACTTACTTACTTACTTCATGGAGCAGAGTCCTTCTTGAGAAGCTAACCGGACCTCAGTTAGTCAAGAAATTCCCCGCATTTTATGGAACCCGAAAGTTCATTACCGCATTCACAAGGGCACGCCACCTGTCCCTATCCTGAGCCAGCTTGATCCAGTCTATACTCCCACATCCCACTTCCTGAAGATCCATCTTAATATTATCATATCATCTACGCCAGGGTCTCCCAAATCGTCTGTTTCCCTCAGGTTCCCCCACCGAACCCCTGTATATGCCTCTTCTCTCTACCATACGTGCTACAAGCTCCACACATCTCATTCTTTTCGATTTTATCACCCGAACAATATTGGGTGAGGAGTAAAGATCATTAAGCTCCCCATTATGTAGTTTTCTCCACTCCCTTGTTACCTCGTCCCCCTTAGGCCCAAATATTCTCCTCAACACCCTATTCACAAACACCCTCAGCCTACGTTCCTTCCTCAATGTTAGCGACCAAGTTTCACACCCATACAAAACAACAGGTAAAATTATATTACTGTGTATCTTAATCTTTGAATTTTTGGATAGTAAACTGGAAGACCAAAGATTCTGTACTGAATTATAACAAACATTCCCTGACTTGAATCAGCTCTTTATTTCTGCCTGAATAGAATTTTGAGTTGTTAAGAGTGTTTCCAAATATATGAACTCTTCCACCCTTTCGAAGGAACCATTATCAATCTTTATTCGGTGACTTCTTCCTGCATTCTGATCTCGAGATATGACCATGTACTTAGTCGTATCAGCAGCGTATAATTTAATGCTTTTTAAAAATAACTATCCCATAGTTGATTTTGTGTATGACAATGAGGAGTGCAGCTTAATTAAGAATACCCAGTTATGTAGACGATGTTTATATTAGTTATTACTATATTTTCCTATTGTATTTGTAAAGAATAAGAATGAAACTTTTTTGTGATACATATTTATATACAGAATAGGAATGAAACGTTTTTGTGATACATATTGATATCTTCATGGAAGGCTTTATTCATACAGCATAACGTTGGTTATACGAGTATACATCCTGATAGAAACGCAGTAGTAGAACTGCCTTCGCTATTTCTCTTTGACTTCGAATTGCTGCATTTCCTACGTGCCGATGTGACGTCCGATCCTTTGCAATCGGTATGCGCAGCATGACGTTCATAATCAGTGCTAGTCTCATCATTCTATGAACCATGGTCCCACCGTGCGCCTATAATCCGTGCCCACAACGGCCATATTGCGCTTGGTTTGCGCTTGCGCAGAAGGGTGTTTATGGATCGTAAAGGAGGAGTGTGGTGAAGAGTTGCCTTTTCGGGCAAAATTACATAAATAATAAACAACTTTCCCTTACTATTTATTTCCGAGTATATTTGAAGTGGTGTGTTGCATGCCTACAAAGTATCGGTATCGAAATGTTTCATATTGATTATTAGGTATATTATTTTTATTTGTAACGGGGGCAAGCATCTGTTGAACATGCTTACAGTTAGTTACGAAACGTGTTACGGGTGGACAAATTTCAAATCCAGGAATTCCGTTGCTTGGAATAATGCATATGTGTTACGAAGTATGGCTTCTGATATCGACGTTTGAGATTATCCGAAAATACAGAGTTTTGCAAGGTTTGGGCTTGACCGCGACTTGGTGAATTTCACAAAATAACCACGAATTTCAGACGTATTTATAATTTATTTGCAACGGTTTGCCAAACATGATGCAGACAGTGCAGTTTAGTCAGCCTCCCCCTCCAATACCAAATATGTCGGTTCCACCTCCAGTGATGGTACCCCATAATTTTCCCCAACATCGGTTCCATGGAGAAAGGGGTGCTCACAGAGGTCACTTCTTCCAACCATTTCGCCCTTACCCTCGTCCAGGTCCTGGCGGACCTGACAGCGAGTTTGATGGGAAGAGGCTTCGCAAATCTGTTATGCGAAAGACTGTTGATTACAACTCTGCAATAATAAAGATGCTGGAGGTAATTGACAACTCACATTTAGTATGAGTAAGGTGTATGTATTTGATGCTATTGTAATTAGTTGTTGGTTGTCCAGCATGCATTAGTACATGGATGTGACCATGCACCTTGTAGTTTGCTAATGTTTGTAGTCATGTTGAAATTGAAATGCAATGAAGAGGAAGTACAGTATTGAAACTGAATTTATTAAAATTGATATACATCACTCGACAAGGATGGGACTTTAATTTGGTTCAAAGTAGATTACTGTGTGTAAGATAAGAGGTTCTGATGATAGTGACTATGACAGTAATATTGATGCCATGTTGTCTGTTAGAAATTTACCAGTGGTGGAACCTACTGTCTTTTATCTGTTTTGAAGTTGGGGCCTCCTAGACTATGGTAATTTTGTACCTTATATGTGGCATCAATATCCAAGACAGCAGACCTCATAGATTCTTTCTGTACATACACATTTTACTGTTCCAGCAAGATCTGTGTGCTGGCATTACTCTGGAGATTTGTTTGGGATTGCCACCTGCTGTAGTGTTACATCATGTTCAGTTTTCATATCATCAAGAATTTTGTTAAGTTAGGAAGTAGTAGTCTAGTGAGTAGGGAAGTTGTCGTATGAGATGCTGTGTTTAGCAAAGGACTCCCGCACAAGTTTCTGAGTGAACAGGGGTCGTGTCATGATGAATTTACCACTTGCTGCATTCTCACTGTTAAGCCCATTTACTGCACACTGTATCATGGAGACATTTTAACACTCACAGATACAGGTTTTGGTTAAGGAGTCTGACTTTTTAGAGCATATTTATGATACACATTAGCTGTGTAATTGTATGGAATGGTTGGTACCACTGTGGTATTGTTGTGTACTTGATATTCCTTTTCTGGTCATGGCTAGGAAGAACTTTGCTGCCTAGGTTTGGTGTCATAACAAGGCAGTCATGCTTCATCGTCATAACCATACAGATAATATTTTTACACAGTTTGGGCTAGAGGTGAGTGATGTGATATGTGTTTTGATCATTGTTACGTGAAAGTAATTGTCATTGTATGTTGATTGCTGCAGTAGCAGTGATTGGAGTTGCTGTTTGTATTTTACTGGCTAGCCAGAAACCAGTTGGGTGCAACAGTGACTACTAGATATAATGATTGCCATGTAATGGTGACTGAGAGGATGTTTACATTTCACTGGCTAATGGCTTCTTGCAGTATTTGATCACACACTGGCTCACTGCTTCTGTTGGTATACTTCATTGACAGTAAACCAGAAGGCGTTTTCTTTGCTCCTCAGTTCTATTTTCTCTCCACTTTTGTTTTTGTATATTTGAATTTTCTGAAAGTATTGTCACATTTTCTATTTCATTTATCCTCCTTTGTTAGCTCTTCAGATGTAGGTTTACCTGTGAACCATTAATGTTGCAGTAAATTTCCATACCTGTTGCTTTCACATTTGACATTGAAACCACTCCTAGAAATTCATTTTACATATTTAGGCAATAAGGACATGAGCTGCAATTTTAAGACATGCTATGTAATATCTATTTTTGGCAAAATGCTGTTTATTTCATAATTCTGCCTTTTTTTCCCAGTTGTATTCAATTATTCCATCCTGTTGTATTCATATTTTTCCATGCACTAAAATGTAAATATCCATACCTTACAGGAAAGTTTAATACACTAAATTTATTTTAATTCTGAGCGTAGATTCCATGTTGCTTAAGATGAATTTCTGACTCAAAGAACATGTCTCCATTATCAAAAAGATTTACATGTCGCAAGTATGAATCATTTTACTGCTGCCATTAAGTAGTGAATCAACAAAAGTGAGAGGTATGAATCAGACGGTTTAGTTCATTAATAAGTGTCTGTAGCATGCATAAAAAATTTCTGTGTAAAATTAAGTACCCTTTGAATACAAACAAATTATATATATTGTTTGACTGCAGTACTTTGTTTTCATTCTGTGTAGTGTAACACAACAGGATGAATCAATAAAAATACGTACCCTTCACTTCTTATCCCATCTTTCGCTAAGTTGTAGGGTTGTAAAGGCAGGTAGCTAAAAACCTAATAGCACTGCTTACCCACAAGTAACAATTGCTGGATCACGTATCTGATCTGGTTTGAGACGGGCCTCTTTGATCAAAATTGTCTGACATGAGTCACAAGAAACTCATGTACTTCGTTTCAAGAACAGGTTTCTGTCAAGATGTACATCTGAGATGTTACACCATGTTGACTGGTAAGTAATTACCACTGGGGCATGGAGTGGAGTCTGGCACAGCATAAGGACAAGTGCTGAATCAGTTTAATTCAACTGACAACTTTCCATTTTATTACTGCATTAATGTGATCTTTGTAAAGGCCTGTTTATCTACAGAATAGGTAAGGATAAGGACAGATCCAGAGTCATTTTAATCTAAGTGGCAAATTTGCATCTTATTAGTACATAGTAGGTCACCTCTGCAGAGGCTTATTTGTGTTTTCAAAAAAAGAATAGCATAATAATCTGATGGGAAGTTGTCATTTGGATGAAACTGTTTGGGATGTAGTGTTACCCTGAGCCAGATGAATTTACTTTATGCTGTTGTAACTGTTTACCTGTCACCATGCTGTAACACCCCAGGAGACATGAATACTCTTCTCCACTCTAGTAACCTTAAATCTTACAGGTTACTGTCATTTCACATGAAGTGGTGCACTTGGCATAGAGACTCATCATTTCTGCTAGTTCAAGGGCATTCAGGGTGTTCATTGCTATCAGCAAGATTAATTTATAAAAATGTTGAGATCTGTCTGAGACAGATATTCATTTTATTACTGAATTTCCAAGTGCTTCTTGCATCAGTTGATAAGTTTCGGTCACTGTCATTTTCTCTCACATTTAGTGGACATATGTTGTTTCCAACATAATACATGTGCACATAAAAAAAAATATGATTTTACACAACTGAAGAAGTGGAACTGTAAATACACTCTGATTTGTAACATATCCAGACACTGTCATCAAAGTTATGCATGTACGGTATATCTGGTATGTGAATCCAGTCTGAATATCTTGTCATTAGACTTCATGTTTATTCCATACATAACTTTTAATTCTGCAGTTTCTAGGGTTGTCATGCTGCCTGAGTGCCCATGTAGGCTCCTAACCTCCACTGAAGCACAAATGATTAGTTATGTTTGTTGTGCAACCCTTTGGTGCCAAAATGAAATGCCCAGTGGGAACTGTAGAAGACTGGAATGTAAATGAGACCTGCATAAGGAGGCCCATTAAATTCCATCAGCTTAAACTGACACTGGGTATTTTGAGCATCACTCTGCATGACACAAATGCATGATATCAAGCACCAGAGGGTTAATTTTATTGCAAATAATGCTGTAAGCTGTACTGTCATTCACCACTTTGTAGATAGTCATGTCCAAAAGTACCCAAACTCACTGCTAGGACTGAAAACAGCTTTAGCACAGCTTTCTGCCACTGAGTACTACAGTATTGCCATCTTCTGAGTTAGTTGAGTGAGCTTTGCAACTGTAACCCTCTGTGTGGCTGTATCTTGTACATGTTGGGTAGATATGCAATTTTCTAATGATTGATTCGAAGGAAGGAAGGATTTATATTCAGGGAAACTACATTGAAAACATGAAATATTCAAAACAGCTGTCTGTGATAATGCCATTAGGATAACATAGTTGTTTTCATGATTCAGACATGGGAAAATATTGGTTGAAAATTTTGAGAATTGCTGTCAACCTGCCACAGCCCACACTAACAAAAACTTTGAGAAAGTTTGCAAAGTCATCACCAAAGATTGACAAAGTAGCATTTTGGAGATTGCTGGTGGGTTCAGCCTTTCATATGGGTCACGCCTGCAAATAGTAAGGGAGGACTTTGGAACAGGTGGTGGATCTTTGTTAAGGTTGTACCTTTATTACCTACAAATGAACAGAAGCAGATTTGGCTGCCAAAATATGGTTATGGTCCCCAAACCCTCTTCACTCATATTTGGCCCCTTGTGATTTCTTCATGTTTCTGAGAATGAAATCACAGCTAGAAGCAGGTCATTTCCTGATGTTCTTAAAATTTAGGAACAATTGATGATTGTATTACTAGTGTTCCTTGTGTAACTCTGACAGTGGCACAAATGCTGGATCTATTGCATAAATTCAGACAGTGATGTCCAGTAACAAAAGTAAAGTGTATATTTTGTTAATGACTCCGGGAACTTTTGGATATGCCCTAGTATAGGCATTAGTTTTGAAGCTTATCATTGTTTATGGTTTTAAATGACATTTAAAGCTTCCAGTTTTTATTTGTGCAATTTTGCATCCATTCTTTTCCATGTTTTGACAGGAGATATGCAAGAATACAGATTATGAAAATTGCTATGTCAGAAATAGGAAACTAAAATAGATTAAAGTAAGGAAGAGGATAAGTTTCCATATAACAACTGTCGTAACATGCGCAGCACATTTCATTACGGTGTGCACTCAGGGAATTTTATTTTTTGTTTGTTTAAAAGAGGAACATTTATTGAATAGTCATAGAGGTCATTGTGTCCATCAGACACACTAAAGAAGCTAAAACTTAACTGAACTGTTTTTAAACTAAATCATAAACTCCACTTAAAAATACAAGCTTACCAAGTGAGACACAAAGTACCAAATTTTTGTTGTTTTTGAGAGTTAGGTTGTGCATGGGTACACCTTATATGCACATCTGTGGTAGTGACATGGTGTACTGATGTGATTCGTTGGGTATTAGGTGACAATTAAATTTCCATCACCACTTCTTTCCATGTATCCACTTCATTGAACACCAGCCACAAAAGCCTAAGGATTACAATAATTTTTTGTTCTATCTTTTGAGTTCCTCTTTTCAAACTCTGTTCTGTAGCTGCACATGTGTGTATGTGTGTGTTTATGTCTGTCTCTCCTTTTGTACCTGATTTAGAGTCTATGCCTAAATGTTAAAACCACTATTTATTTTGACATAGTGTCAGAACATCTACCAACTCAGTGCTTCCCCATCTTAGTATTTTATAATTGTCATCAAGAATACCAACAGAACAGCATTGCAAAAATGTGAGATTCAAACAGTGAGTGCCATTCATTGGTGTGCAACTTTTATTGAGATTAATTGTTTAGCACAATAAGATGTAACATAGTGACTGTTTGAAATTTTTAGTGTCTTGACATCTGATGGATCATTGTAATTTATATCTGAACAAGTAGAAGTGCCAATTAATCACCCAGGATATGTCTGCTTTGCATTGCAACATCATACTATATGTGATAGCTTAAACTTCAACTGACAAAATAAGATTCATATTAAGAAATTAATTAAGGTTTACTCACATATTGAAAAGAGAAAGTTTCAAATAAGGTATTTAGTCACATTCAGAAACTCTGTTGCACTACTTGCATTTTACTTGAATGGCTATGTTCACTCTACAGGTTGTCAAGAACATTAAGTGCACAGGTAAGATTTATTCCACCTTAATCCACTAGTATATATGGGTATAAAAATATAAAAGTTATTCCAATATGTTTCATCTGGTACACATATCCATCATCAAGGAATACACACAAAGGTCATATTTAGTTAGGAATATACACGTACCATTGTCCAAGGTGCAGGTAAAGTTTGCCCTAGAACAGGTCACGAAGGCCCACAGGGGGAGTAGATGTGTGGCTCTATTCTTCCCTTAACCTCAGTGCTTAATGCCACTCCCCAGCTGCTTAACACCGGGAATTATCCGGTACCCATTTTATAGGAGGCTGGGTGGGCCCCAGGTCCATTCTGGATGGGAGCAGAAAATCTTGCCCCCACCTGGGTTCGATCCCTGGACCATGCAGCCTGTATCGAGTCACTGTACCAACTACGATATCTCAGCCCATTGACTTTCTCCAAGGGTTAGTTAAAATATACATTCCAGAATAAATTACAGTATCTTCATATGCAGTGGGCAGTCATGTATAAAAAGTGTAAAATGTATGGAATGCAAGAAATACAAATTATTAGCACCTAAGCATCTCTTTCCCAAGAAGTGGAAAGTCTGAAAATTTTTGGAGGAAGAGTAGATATCAAAAATAGATTATGATAAAGCCAGTTCCTGTACAAATAATATGTCTGACTGTGTATATAGTGTAGTTGCATGCGCTTGACACAGAAAACATGATGATTGTAGG
>Ga0123355_10001023_pt1:20000-38864 | contig 38864 bp, 21 predicted proteins | sample TergutEmb28metaG_3_FD_89872 | JGI IMG/M metagenome (GOLD analysis project Ga0123355, IMG submission 89872) | Embiratermes neotenicus P1 segment gut microbial communities from Petit-Saut dam, French Guiana - Emb289 P1 | ecosystem: Host-associated > Arthropoda: Insects > Digestive...
AATAAGTAAGGTTATCTCTCAGAAATGGACAATTCAGAAGTCAATCTTATATAATATATTGAACCTATGGAAGCAGTTTAGATTGATTGATTCTTAAGAGCTAGTTTTCATAAATGCAGCAAATTTTGAAAGCATCTTGACCTAACAGGATAGAGTTTTTCCTTTCAGGCATAGAGATGTGCATATTATAGGAATGTGTTTTTTGGGCAGTAAAGTTTAAGAAGTTTCATTTTAGAAGTTTTTCCATATTCATACAAAATTAAAACAGAATACATCAGTCAGTGTTTGACACATTTTGTTTTCATTTTGCTTGAATACTGTGCACAACAGGGTAACAGGGTAACTCACTTGAGAAAATATTTTCTTAAGAGAACGTATGTTTTTTTGTGTGTGTGTTTTTGTGGTGAGGGGAACTGATTGGAGGGATATTGGCTTTTAAGGCAGTATTTATGCCTGCATAAAAAGACAAGTAAACGCATATTTAAAACCCACAAAGTACTGTATAAAGTATATACTCTTTTATGCAGGGTTTGTTGAAATGTCCATAACGATGACTGTCTCTCCAAATAAGTTTCTGGTCATTGACCAAGTTACAAGAAAACTGATTCAGGCAGGAAGTAAAGTGTGTTCTGACATGTGCAGACTTATTTCTTCTGTCCAGAATAAGGAGGATTTTTCGCAGCAATGGAAAGAATGGCTTAGTGAATGTATTACTTGATTTATAATTGCTGTGGAGTATCATTGCCAGCATCTGTGCTCAGAGCATTATCCAATACAGTCTCTCAAACTTAACTCCATATATATATAGAAAAAAATTACCAGGGCTGAACAGTGTGGGTTTGGACATAATGGGTCAACTACTGATCAGATATCCTGCATTTGTCAGGTACTGCAAAAGACTAGTAGAGGCCAGTTGAAATGTGATGGCACACGCTCAGAAGCCAGATTTCGTCTTTTGGCGAAATGGACAAGTCCATTTAAATTGGCGGGGGCATCAGTTCACTCGACTACTGGCAGCCAAGATGTATGCGGTAGTAATGCTGGATACAACATGTTCGAAGGTAGTGTGAATGGTACTGGCTACCCACTCCATTTGCCAGTTTCCCCTTCACTTCCCCTCCCGTGCGTCACCGTGTGCCATCACATTTCAACTGGAGTGTAGTATGTAAACTGTTTATCGTTGATGTAAGCATGTCATTCACCTCATACTTTTTGCCAAATGTAAAAAATGAAGAAATAAGAGGTGGTAGGGCACTTGGGGAAGTTGAGAAATGCATACACAATTCTGGTCAGGTAACCAGAATGGGAAAACCACTTAAATGATGTGGCTATGGATAGGAGGATAATATAAAAATGGGCCTTAAAAGATAGAAGGGTGGGAGGGTGTGGACTAGATTAGTATAGTTGAGGATAGAGACCACTGACATGCTCATGTGAACATGGCAATGAATCTTAAGGGTGTATCACAGATTCTGCTCCCTGAGTTACATAGCAAAGGTTCATTTTTTTGTAACACCTTTTTCTATTATTACTTGTTTATGGATTGTAGTTTTTGGCTGTGCACTACATGAATATAATTTACAGTGTCGTGTATGGCAGAGGGATTTTCGGGACCGACGTGCATTGCAACCAGATGTGACGTATTATCCAGACCTCCAGCCACCCCCTAGCTATGTTGAGAATGCCATCAACTCGGTAACAACGCGCTTTGTCAAGACAGCCACCAATAAAATGCGCTGCCCAATATTTTGCATGGCTTGGACTCCTGAAGGCCGCCGCCTGGTCACAGGTGCATCCAGTGGAGAATTTACACTTTGGAATGGTCTTACATTCAACTTCGAGACTATCTTACAGGTAATTTAATTCTGTCTGTATAAAAAAATTCTGAACTTGCTGTATATTGTGTGCATTGTGAACAGCGTTTTATGCATATTTGAATACAAAAGAAGTCTTATCTAAAAATTGAAATCCAGAAAGTATGTTGTGTACAGGAGGGTGCAAAAGCCTCTTTATACGGTCAATTAACACATTGCCTGTAGTATCATGTGGCTTTTTCACTGTTCTGCATCTCTTTACATGTCCATTTTCTTGGTTCTGAAACTAAAGACATAAAACATTATGATTCCTACATGTCTTTTAATGTTAATACCATAGAGTTTTAAGAGTTAAATCAATTTATGTAGTTGTGAGGAGAGATGTGGCTTTAGATTCACAAATAATACATATTTGGACTGAAGTGACTGTAACTTTTACAGCTGTAATTAAATTTTGTATAAAAGTTCTGTTGTGTCTGCAAATTGTGAAGAATTGTTATATATAATGTTCATGTTCATGCAAGTGTAATTCATGACCTTGCTGGATATGGGTTAAAACTGGTAGCTCCACCTATCATTCTGCCTTGCTTGCAGTTTGCACAATGTCTGTCACTCCTTTGTCATCATCAGATTTAAGTAGAATTCATTTGTGCTGCTCCCATATATTATCAAGTTGTTGGTTCAGCCCATTTTACTTATGAGATGGCTAGCTTTGTGTACTTTACAGAATTAAGTACATGAAGTGTTGCTGTGGGCAATAGTTGATGGTAAAATGATCCCTGATTTTTATGTTTTTAGTGAAGTCAGTTTTTACAGTTGACTGTGGTGTAATTATAAACCTTTTGAAATGCAACATAGGACGTTATGTATCACCACTCCCAAATCAGTCTTTTGCATAGAATCTGCAGTCCTATTAAAAGAATGTATTCAGTTAGTAACATTTTTTGTGAGGTGGTAGTCCATGAAGCAGTGAGCACAGAGGCTGAGTCTGCCACTAGCATAAACACCCCAAGAAGACAAATTTCATATAGTGTTTTACTTGAATTTTTTTAAGTGGTTTACATTATTTGTTACAGGCACATGACAGTCCAGTGAGAACTATGGTATGGTCCCATAATGATGTGTGGATGGTTACAGGAGATCATGCAGGCTATGTGAAATACTGGCAGAGTAACATGAATAATGTGAAGATGTTCCAGGCACATAAGGAGGCAATCCGAGGTCTCAGGTACAGGCACTGCTCTCTGGTACAAGCATAACACAACTGTTCGCCCTTGCTTCATATCTTCATTCATTAGCCATCTCATTGTTTCTTACCATTCATGGAAGTTCCATTCATCATATTTACTAGTAGTGATGTTACAGTGGCTTATTAATTGTTGTCTGTTTTGGGAATAAACAAAAGGATATCCTGCCAGTTCCTTGATCCGCAGAAAACTGAGCATATTGTCAGTTGAGGTTCCCTACATTCCATCTGTAACTTCCTCTCTCCACACCCTTGTACTCCTCTTCTAGTCAGTTACAGGTTATCAAGGCATTTCCACTTAGTCCTGCAGTCAGAGGAGGTTAGTTGAACAAGTTCTTTTGATAGAATTTTGAAGACTGAGAAAAACTACAAGTGTTTAACTTTAAACAGATACAGTCTTCACTTTCATTCTGTCTATCTAGAGATTAGATATTGATAGTTTGTCTTTGGTTGAATTGGGTTTATTGGTGAAATGTGGCCGTATTTATTCAAACTTTTTATTCTAGATTTGTTTGTGATGAAAGCATATACAGTGTAATAGTTCTAGAACCATTCATGGATGATGATCAACTAAAAACACAAAATAGATTATTCAATTAATTTGACATTTATTTAGTGGCTTCCTGTTACTTTTGGCATACAGTATGTATTGTAACTAATTATACAAAATTTGATTATTGCTTGTTTTTCATTGAGGTTTTTGTTGGTATGTTAATATTTTTTTTAAGTTACAGTTTTTTACCTCCCCCCAGCAAAGAATATTTGTTTACTTGGCAGTTTTAACCAGCTCAGTAAACTGCAGAAGTACAAATGAAATTAATGTTTATTGTTGTACTTGTGCAGAACATTCTCCTACAATAAACATACGCCCCGTAAGAAGTCACAGTTTAGAGACATAGAAAAATATGCAGTAAAAGGGCTGAAGCAAACCATACCACAATTCATGAGCAATAGAAAACTCACTATAGGAATAGTCTTAAAAGAGTTTATGCTTGACAGTTTTCAAACAGAGGGTATCTGTGCTGGTGGTAGATACAGAAATTAAAATATATTACTTAGTTGTGTAAATATTAATTTATAATTTCTGCTAGGTTTTGTGCGTGGATAAAAATGTTTAAAGAAAACCAGAATCAGAATTTATTTTTTTACAGATTATGTATATGAATCACCGACACGTTTATTTTTTCATACCACAGTGCTTATTTCAGCCTCTACAGCATATATATATATATATATATATATGTGTGTGTGTGTGTGTGTGTGTGTGTGGGCAATCTTGATGTTTCTTCTCCATTATGAGAATCTAATCTTGTCAGTCTGAGAGAAGCAGAATGCCTTGTCCGTCTTTACACATCATTCATAACAGGAATGTCACCTTCAATCATATTTATATCCTTGAGTTCTACAGAAGTTCTTCCTTTGCCCTTCACCATTTTGCTATGTGAAGATTTGGTAAAGGCTGCAGATGTGAAGTAGTTGTCAAATCTGACTTCTTTCATTCTGTTCCTGTCTAGTACAGTGTTCTGTTATCATATTGTCCATTCCACATCCCATTCTGTATAAGAAATTGAGGTACAAACCTATCACTTGCAGAGGCCTAGACCTTATTTTGTATGTGGTTTCTGAGACATTCTTTAATGATGATTGCGTTGTAGTTGTAGTGTTGACAAACTTAGCTCTGGAGGGTTTGTGGCAATCTGTGTTGTCAGTTAGGTGGGTATTGTAGAGCCTTTGATATGTACGTGTCTGAAGTGGTTCTCCACTGAAGCAGAGTCCGCAGTTGAACAGTTCTTAAGTTTTCTTTTTGCAGTTATTTAAAATGAATGCATAATGGAGTGCATGAGTATGTCTGAGTAACATCATGAGCCTTTACAAGGGCTTTTTCCATTGTCGTATTATTCCAAACAAACACTTTGTTTGGAAAGCTGCCTGCTGCCGAAATGTGCTGTTTGTTTTGAATATTGTGACAGTGGAAAAGTTCTTGTGAATATTGGTGATATTACTCAAGTAAAACCATTGTAAAAAAATCATATGTTAAATTGAGATGTCTGTCATACCATATCAGCAATAAATTGTACTGCAATTTGGTACTGGAATCTTGTTTTATGTCAGTCTAATGGTTTAAACATTAGTTCATGTAGAGCACATTTGCCTTAGTCTGGCCTACCATGCTTCATCACCAGCAAGTTTCACTGATGTTTGGTAGTGGAATCAACACTTGAAATTTGTCAGCTGGATTTATTTTGACCCATATTTGTCTAATGTTAGAAATTAAAATTTTTTTATAGAGCTGATTTTTCACTGAGCATTTTGGTTTTACCTTGCCTGTTATATGTAATTCATAATTGTTTCATCAATTCTGTTTTTTTGGAGGGCTTAGTAAAATTAGACTTTGTCTCACAGCACTCCTACAAATAACTGTATAGGCCTAAACTCTGCCTCATTCATTTTTCAGCATTTTTCACTGAAATGTAGACTTAACACAAAAGAGAGAGAGAGAGATGTCTGAGTAAGTTGTTTCAGCTGTTTGATAGCTCTGTAGTAATACAGGTGTCCATCTGAACAGAATCTGCTTATAGAATATGCTTTCAGCAGGTGCTGGAAATACCCTTCTTCACGTGTCAGACATATTTGACACTCTCTAAACAGGTTATTAAAAACTGATGTTCTTGTCTATAAATTGCCAGTACTAACAGGAGATTTCGTTAAGCATGTCACTAGTGTGTGTGGATTATCTGCCAACCAGTGCCTGTTAGTTTGAATGTTTACATGACATTTCAAGTAATCTTGTCTACAAAGGATGTTAGCAATGGATAAACTTCACCACTACACACTTTCACAGAACCATATACAAAACCATATGGTCACAACAAAGCTGGACATTTTTGCACATCTATAGATTTATATGGTGTCACATGAAGTAATTCACGTATGGGTTACTTCGACATTCCAGTATATTCTAATAAATGTCCAAAAAGATTTTTGTGGAACTGTTTCTTAAACCTCCAATATCATCTAATGTTTCTTCTGAAATAACATATAGTGATCACTCTTGCATCTTCTTTATTGAGGAACTTTTTGTTTGAAATTTGCGTTTTGGTCGACATGTTGATTTGGTAGGAGTTGAATCATCAGAAAACTAAATCCAAAATTTTCTCTGACACTTTGTAGAATTTCCTCCTTATGTAAGGTTCCGCAAGAAAAAGGCCCAATATAACATTTTCTTGCATATTCACATATAACAGCAGTAATCTGTGACACATTGAAAAGCTTCTGTGTTGCACTGTACTTATATTCACAAACTACAAACAACAATCTTCATCTGTTACACCCAGCATATGACGCTGGATTGTGTGACAGCCTGAGATGATGCAGTGTATCTGTATGTTCTGTGAATGGGTCATGCAGAACCTGAAACAAAACCAAGTGTGTGATTTCCACTTTCAGACTGTCAGTGTCTGCAGTGAGTGCTAATAAGTGTACAAAATTATAAAGATCACATTTGGAAAATGTGTATGCCATTTGAGTACTTTTGACTCTTAGCTAAGTTTCATAAGGAGACTGATTGAAAGAAATTTGTTATCCCCTCTTTTGTGATATATAATGGTCAGACTCGCTTATCTGGGACAAGGCATTTCTGTACCATAGACAAACTTAAATATATGCCATTCCTCCAGTGAATTTCTGTTTAAAATACGAAGTTATGTTTAAAATAGCTTTTGCACTGGCACAACAGAAATGTAATCATTTTATATATTGGCCTGTGTAGAGTTGCAAGTTTAATGGTGACATAGTGCAACTCTTGTTTTATTCATATATAGCGTGTCACAATTAATGTTTCTTAGAGTATTTTACTAAATAGCAAATATGCTTCAGTTTGTTTGTTAGTAGTAAATTGTTTCCTGCATAATAGAACACCTTGCATGTGATGCAGCAGTATCATGCAAATTAAAAAAAATGCATATTGTGATCCATATGTTTGAATACAAACCCCAAAGGGTATAGTCCTCTGTAGATCGGCAAACTTCAAGTGGAGTTGCTGATTCTGTGCGAGGCAGTAGTATTCATGATTCATGCTGGAAGTGTTCGGGTTGTTAACCTTCAGAAGCATCAAGATTTTTGCAGTATTGCATTACCAAGTGGTTGGTGACTTTTTAGATCATTTTTATACAGAGTGCAGAAAGAAAGGAAATTTGGAATTTGTAGTAAGCCGTGTTTTTCCAAATTATGTTAATTGTAAGAACATCAGTATTCTAGAATTATTTAAAAATAATCTGATGCATGAAGAGCAGTTTTTTTCTGTGTCTTTTGTGGAAAATTAGTATGCCATTGCAGTTGTACAGTTTTTGTAACATAAATTCTGGATTCTTCAGGTACAGCTTTATGTAATTCTGTCAGTGTGCCTTTTAATCTATACATACATTTGTGAAGCTTGCAAGACTGTCATGCTCCAGGATTGCAATGCTTTGTGTACAAGAGGCGTTTCAAAAGTATTGCCTCCATATTTCTATCTTTACATCCAGACAAGGTATAGAAATGAATCAAAAGCATAAAATACAGCTCAGACTGTGTAATTTGTTTCTCTACCTCATATTTTCCTTGTAGTCCCCCTCTCAATTGATACAATGACACCAGCGATAAACAAGTTTTTTTGAACGTGTCGGTGTAGAATTTTTTGGGCTGCTCTCGAAACCATTTTGCCATAGCAGTCTGAACATCTTCATCAAATGTAAAACGATTACTTGTGTGATGTTCATGATACAGGTGACTGGCTTTTCATTTCTGTTTCATAGTGATGGACCAAACTCTCATCCCCCATGACAGTGTACAGAAAATCTTTACCCTCACTTCTGTAGCAAGAGAGTATTCACTGACATGCTTCCAGTCTGCTGTCTTTATTTTGGGCATAAGCTGACGTGGCACTCATCAAGCACATATTTTTTTTGTAATCTAAATCTTTAATAATTTCATTGATACGGACTAAACCAATGTTCAACTTTTACGCTATGGCTCTCTGAAAAATTCTTCTATTTTTTTTAATATGTTCATCAACTTTTGCCTGTTCACATAGTGAGTTGTTGTGACAGGCCTTCCAGAATGCGGCTGGTCATTTAGGTCCGCATTTCTGCCACAGTCTCTCGATATTCTTACCTGCCAATGCACAGTACTTATGACCACAGTATCTTCACCATAGAAAGCCAATAACTGTGAGTGAATTTTGATGGGAGGTTCATTTTCATGGGTCAGAACTTAATAACAGCTGGGCAGTTGATGTGTACTGATACGGTTGAGAATAAGTCATTCATTTTGAATGGAATGCAACATACCACCACCACGTTTTGCAAGCCATACTGCATGGCAAACAGAAGCCAAACCAACAGTGAACAAGTTGGGACAAGTACAATTTCAAGGTCACACTGCTTGCATGCGATACATGTGTAGAGATATTTCTTGTGGAACACCCATTGTATTTGTCGCTGTGGTTTAGAAGTTAATGCAATATTGCCAAGTGGCACAGAGACTGAAAGTCTGTTTTATGGAGGAGATTACATTCTGTGGAAATTGTTTCTGGGTTTGCAGACATTTACAGCAATATCTTTCAACACTTCTGTTACATGTGTACATAATGCCATAAATCGTGGCATTGATCATCTTGCAACGTAAAAATGCATTGAGCATGTCTGATCAGTCCTGCAAGGGCTGTGTTCACTTTCATCACCCTGATACAGTTGTCAATCCCAGGGAAAAGGGTTACAAAGTGCCCCATTGGCCAGTCCAGCCTCTTCTTGTTGTCGCATCCATCGAGGACTACATCAATTACAACCCCACCTTGACCTCTTCCATCTGGTTCTTTTTTGCTGTTGTTGAAATGGAAGACTCAGGTGCTTGTTTCTAAAACTTTCTTATGCCAGTTGCCACAGATACTTGAACCTTTTAGAGCTGTTGAGGTCACCCAAGTGGTACAAATCTGGAACACCTGCTGTTTGAATATTTTGAGTAAACATTGTGAGAGGAAACAAACCTTAGGATTTTCAGAGAGGTCAGTAAGAGGTCAAGAGTTTATCATAGCCTCATTGTTATCAAGGATTGTCAACAATTCTTCATACTTGAAAGACGCTTTTTTTTTAGTCTGTTCTCAACAACTTCTTCAATATTTCAACCAGCTGTTCCCACCAGGCAGCCACAGGGGGTTGAATTTCCGCTGATTTCTCAGAATGGAAGTCACTTGGTTTTTCTTTGAGGGAGTTCAGTTTTCTATCCCAACAGTGTTGGTCCCACTTTCTTTATATTTTTTGCATAAATTACAACTGTTAGTGGTCACCTTCACATCACCAGAAAAGAGATCGTTTGCTGTCAGCACACTTTGTACATCTGTCAATTCTGTTTTGTGTTTCACACAACGGAAGTCTTCGTGCCAAGGAAATCCTCTCTTCACCGTCTGCTTCATTTTTCAGGAAGAGCAGCAGTTGATCAAGCCTATTGTAATACACGAATTTATAATGTATCAGCATCAGCCAGCCTTACAGCGGTTCTCAACCATACTTTCATTGTATCTTCTGGGAGAGATCAAACAAGTGGGAATAGGAAGAACCCAATGACAAAGCATCACATTCCAGAACACCTGACTCCTCAACAGCACTACTGTGGAAACCCCAAATCTTGCTATTCTCTAGTTACAGCATGCAAATGCTTTACTAGTTGTATATTTGGATTGAGATCTGGACTTAGCATACCCATGCCTACAACAGTTCTCTGTAAAGGAGGAAAAGTGGTTGCCTTTGCTATTTAGTCAGTTATCACTTGTCCCAGAATTTCTCCTCTGTTTTTTTGGAATGCTGCATTCTGATTCTGGTTTCATCATTCAAGGTCTTCTGTTTGTTGTTAGCAGCTCTCTCTGGTATTCATAAGCACTTGTGACACTTATCTTATGAACACTAATGATGGTATTCTTTAAAATTGCTGTTGGTGAATGACATACACATTGACAAATACCATTTCTGACATACCCCAGAAGAGCCTGGGCCACCATTTTTAAAATTGTAGTCTAATGCCTACGCAACTCAGTGGCCGTGTGCATGGTTTTTTTTTTTTTTTTATAACTATATTCAGCAACTAAAGGGCAGGGAATGGAAACACTGGATCTTTGAGTCTTTAACTCTGTATAGTCCAAATTAAGTTTGGTGTGTTAGAAAATTTTAAATACATACTGATAACTTAAAATTTTGTTATAGATCATAAATAACATGAAATATATGTAGTTTGGTTTTTGGTTTTTTCCATATTGGTTTGTGACTTTAAAATTACATTGGGCAGTATTATTCTAGTTTTCTTAGTACTAACACTGTTTTGTTCATTCTTTACAAGACAAAATCATGGCTCTTATAGAAAATACTTCACACGTAGATGTTTAACGAAAATCCACACATGCATATTACATTGAATCCAGCTAGAATATTATATACATTAAACATCAAGAATGCATTGGCAAATTTGTGAAGTATGGTATAAATTCTAGTGTATGTAAATTTAAAAAATCCTGGTCATATAAGTCATCAGCTTGTAGAATAACATGAATATGTTTTTTTTTTATAAAATTACACAAGATTTTAGAGAACAAGATTTAAACCATACTCTTCATTCACTGATGTCTGATCCAGTGGGTGGGGGAATCTTGAAGTGCTTGGCATTGTTCTCGTCATACATGCAGGGCGTGATAGCAAAAGGTACTGTTGCCACAAAGGAAGCTCCATTACATTCTCTCTCTATTACAAACTGTAGTATTCTGCCCATTTTTCTGAGCATTCCTTCCTGTACCACTTGGCTTATCTATGTGCCCTCCTGCCTACAAAAGTTAGCCTCCACTGCCCATTGGTTCAAACACACAAGAATGAAGAATATGCCAATGATTTGAGTAGACAAGGACCTACAGTTTCCTCAGAGTGATTTGAGGCCCACAAAGCTATTTGAGCTTGGCATGAAGCACAATGAAGTCTGTATTTAGTGCAAACGACTGGGTACACCATTACACCCAGTTTTCTTGCTGCATTCCTGTTGGTAAACTGTGGCCAGTGGCTTGTTCAGTCTCTTCTAATTTCATTCTTTGGAATTGCTGCAGCTGCCCCCCTCCCCTTCCTTTTATCCAATATGAGCCTCATTCAGAGATGAGCTTGTGTATGTTTTTGTTCTGCTGGCAAAAGTAAGCAGCAACAGAGGATTTGAATTCCAGTTAACTGAGCTGTTCCTTTCTGCTTATGGTACTAGCTGTGCACTCTCTTATGTAGAGCAACTCAGAGATGACTGCTGTCAGATTAACTAGGAACAGAATTCTCAGGTACTATTTCTCATTACAGCATGGTATTGTGATAAGTTGTCCATGCAGGCATCTTCATGTGCACATTGAAGTCATGCATGAATACTGGATGTGGGATGTCCTTAACAAGAAATTCTATCACTGTACTTTACCAAAATGGACCAGCCTCGTGGTCTAGTGGTCAGAGTCTCTGCCTACGAATCATGAGGTCCCAGGTTCGATTCCCGGTTCTACCATGGGAATTTTCCCTGAAGGGGAGGATTCCTGTGGTGACCATGGTCTGGGTAGGTTAGTAGAATTTAGGTTTAAGGGCCCTCGTGGCACTACATCCTCCTGTATCACCACTCTCATCATCGGGACAACGTGACCGCGCCTCATGGGCGTCCCAACCTCAGAAGTTGGTTACACTTCTGCCATGCCCAGGAGGGAAGACCACAAAGTCCACAAGGACATGTGGGGGCACTGGGGGGAAAAAAAAAAAAACTTTACCAAAACGATATGTCCATGCCACATATTTTTTCGCACTGAAATTTTATCAAGTGACATTGGCAGGCAACATGATTTTCTGTCTCGTGTGAGATTGTAGATGGAACTAATCATCATATATCACACATTGCAGCATTGCTTGGTATTTGTTTGTACTTCCACATTGCTCATGACTCATGGCACAACCTTTTTAGTTCTTAATTGTATACAATTTGCAAAGATTCACACAGCTGAAGGGGTTTGTAGCCTTTGTCTTTGGCTTGTCCTTGATATGCACTGTGAGATTGTGTTTGCTTTTGAAAGGGATGACCTGTTCATCTATGCACAGTTTTTATCCATAGGAGTTTTTGTAATGTTGTGTCAAGTGTCTGTATGATTGGTCACATCTGACTTAGTGTTGTCATTGAAATGGAGTCCTCACATTATCTGACCCCATTGGTTGTGACTTATAGTGCCATCAACAGCTACAGCACAAGTCTCAGCTCTCCAGTACCTCCTCATACTTGGACATTTGTAAATAGACATGTAGAGACAGCATGCAGAGAACTGTTCATTTCTCCTTGAACTGACATTTGTTGGTTTGGATTGTTTTTGTGATCCATGGTCTTACACTTGATACTATTTTGTTTTTTACAGACTTGTTTTAACATTGCCATGTATCTTTTTCAGTGTCTATTGATGATCTGCAGTTGTACTGTCTTTAGATGGTTGTGTCTGTCTACTTAGTTGTGCTCTTGCTTGTTTATTGTATTTTTCTGGTATACTGTGTGGGTTTCATTGTGTTATATTTAGTGGATATGCAGGCTGTGTTTTTTCTTGTTTATATGTTGTGTTCGTGTTGATTTCTTCATCAGTGCCAGGTTGAATAGTGTGTTGAAGGCTGTAGTATTTTGCTCTATTAAGGTTGCTGCCTTTCTTATGTTGTTCGTGTACTGAATATGGCCATGAAACCATATGTGGGCCTTAAAGAATAGAGAATTGGTTGCTTAGTTGGATTGCATTGTATGGAGTAAAAATTTGCTGCACCGCGGATTCCATGAGGGAGTCTGCATTCCAGCATTGAGTAGGTTGTGTTAGGTGGCTTCCAGCTGCCTTTAAAAAGGAAGTGTCATTATTACTTGTGACATTTGGCTGTGCAACATTCAGATCCATTTCACCATCATCAACATCCTCATTTTTAGCATCAACTTGCAAGGAAATTTGTCAGTTGCCTCTCTCATGTCATTATCACTCCCAGGGATAATAACATTTCCTTACATATTCTTTCTGACTTCCAACTCTTCATCACTTTTCAGATGCAAAAATGGACTCTTCAGACTCATAATCACAAGTCCTCCTGATTTTTATATATTTTGTTTGTTTTTTGCTTCTGCCATACATTTCTTGAGATGCATGTTACTGCAGTGACTATTATATAAAAGTGAGACTGTAGTTTCATTATTGTCCTATGTGACATAAAAGTCACAAAGCTAATTTTATTCAGTAGAAGTGTAAAAATGATAACATTTATTTCACTTTAAAAACAAACTTTGTACATACATTTGATTTTATGCAATTTTTTTATTTCAGTCAGATGCACAAAAATGATTACAAATGTTGTCACAAACAAGTTATTGACAGCAGCCACACTATGTGCTTGCAGACCAACTGTTCTGTTTCTTTGCACACCTCTCAGATTGAAAGAATCTCCTAATGTATCATACCAATGAATTTCTGTCTTTTGTGGAGGTTAGTGGTATGGGGCTTGTTTGGGTTCATTTGAATGCTATACATGCAGTTTTTTTCATTATTATATTTGGCCAACAAATACGCAATATATATTAACAATTATCTGTTTCTTGTAGCACTTGTACATGTTTTGATGTTTACACATGATCCTCAGGGAGTGCCTTATTATGTATGCCAAAGTTACAAATTAATAAAATGGAAATAATTATTCTTGTGGTTGTTATCAAGAATTAATAGATTAAAATGATTTAAAACTTTGTAAGATATGTCAGACTGCTTACAGTTCTTAAATGTTTATATAATTACAGTTACTTGAAATGTTGCTGTGAGGTGGTTGTGTATGCAATCAGTTGTATTTGAAACTGTATTTCCAGTGGGCCCAATCCTGCAGTGAATTATAATGAATCATTGGAGTGATACTAGATTATTATATTAAATTTTGCATCAAGTGATAGACTTATCCTGTTTGTAGAGCTTTCTGTGTGAAGGTTTGATGGGAATTGAGCTGGGAATAGAGATTGTGTTATGTGGAATGGTCTTGGTACTGCCCTGTCATGTTAGCCAGTGCATAAATAGGGTTGAAGTCATTGACCTTCTGTTCCTCGTTCAATATGCCCTGTTGTTGGTAGATCTGTATAAGAAGTGATTCCCAGTAATTCATTTTTGCTCCCTTATTTCATGTTTTTAGCAATTCCATGGTTGGAAAAATATAATAAAATCTACAACATGCCCAGTGCATACTATATAAAGACTACACATGCAAGTCTGCCTCACTGTCTCTATCAGAAATTACTGAGAGAGGAAGGCAGCAAGTAATTCATGTAGAGTGTTAAGTTCCATAATTTCATCTGGCAACGTATCACTACCTAGAAGAGCAGTTGCAGTGTCATCTCTTGTAGTTCTTGAATTCTTCCATTTCAGTTTACCATGCTGCATTGGACCATTGTCCCCATCACCACCTCATTTTCTGATACTCTGACTTACTGAATAGTTGTTCCCAAAATCTTTGTGTATTTTGGAATTGTCATTTGTTGATAGAATATCTTACATGGGCAGGTAGCCTTCCACATTCTATTAAAGTTCCTTAGATTCATAGTCGTAAGTAATGCGAAATTTGAATACAGCAAGGACACATGTGCTGTGTATTCCCTGGTTACATACAAGGTATGTGTGTTATAAAATACCAGTTGCTGTATGTGTGCATGCGCGCGTGCGTGTGGACATGCGTGCATGCTATATATAGACATATTTTACATTGTTTTGGTATTACATGTATTATATGTGAGAAGATTTAAGGATGACACACAGAGAAAGCTGTGTGAAAGTAACAGTCACAAACAGTAGACTGAAAGCAGTGCCAGAGAACATGCCTAAAGAAACCTGTAAATGCTACCATCTAGCGGTTCATGTTCTTCCTGTGAGGTACTTCTTATCCCAGCTGGGAAGAGTGCATGTATGAAATGCAGACATCATAAATTGAAATTTTCATAGTTGGAAATGGCATGGAGTATACTTGTTTGACCCACATGAACTCCCTCACAACTTTCACGTGTTTGTTTATAGTTTAGGTTAGTTTAGTTTATTGTACTTACATTTCAATGAAACACCTTATATAGACAAGCCATTTTCAATAAATTACAGTTTGTACATAAGAAAACGTGATTGCTATGTTTGTGGAATGCCCCTGTTACCTTAATAGTCAAAGCAAGGATCTCACCCACTGTATTGTAAAATGCACTTATCAGTACTTCTTGTAGCAGCAAATGACACAGAATAACCAAGATGAAACTACTACTCTTCTTGCTGCAACATGGCTTTTCTGTTCTTGTGTCTTCCTTTGTTCCCTGAAAACAACATAGCTGCCCAAGAAAATGAGACAATCCTCCCACTTTTTTTGTTTGGCAATGGCATGGAAAACCACAAATGTCAAGCGAGAACATAATTGAAATTACCCTGACAACTGAACAAACAAGCAGACTAATCATATCAAGTAGCTTCAGGTTTTAACTGTTCTGATAGCGTAAAATTGTATGTGTGCCTCATTTTCTGATATGTTCCACCACTGTCAAAGATTTATGTGGTGGAGTCTGCTAGAGGTCCACATCGTCAGTCACCTGTGGTATCGACTCCTCATAACATAGGAGAATGGGATTGTCCTGGCTCATCTGTAATGGGAAAACCCATTTGGACAGGTCTTGTCAGTTCTCAAACGGCTGTCCTCACTTCACCCTGATGCCATTGTCATCTGCAAGGCAAATGACTACATCTTGTCCTCCTCTGGCCAGTCCAGTCTATTTTTGTTTCTTGCATTAAACTGGGACTGAATCACCTTGATCTGTTTCTTCTGGTTCTTCTTCCCCTCTTGTTGAACTGGAAGACTCAGGTACTCCTAAATATATTTCACAGGTCTTTTCTCTGTCACTGCTGGTACTTGAAGAAATGGTTGGTGATATTAACTTCACTCAGATGGTCCAAGTCTGGAACACCAACTGTCTCAATATCTTGAATGAACATAGCTGGGGTGAGTTGTGACAGGTTCTTGGGATCTTCAGTGGTCAAGTCAAATTTGATGAGTTGATCGCAGGCTCATCATTGCAAAGAATTGCCATCAGTGTTTCATACCCGAAAGAAGCTCTTCTGAAGACAGTTCTCAGCAGCCTCTTCACCATAGGAACCACCCGTTCCAACCAGACAGCTGTAGGAGGGTTGAATTTCCACTGAGTACTTAAAATGGAAATTCATCGGATTGTCTTATTCCAATCAAGAGACCTCAGAGGTTTTCTGTCCAACAAAATAGTTCCCATTATCACTAAATTATTTTGGGTTGACTACAACTTTCTATGAACCTTAAAAATAAATTATGGTGTTTGTTTGTGTTTTTAATATGAATACACTATCCTTTCTTCTCACTACTATTTCTTCATAATGCACATTACTAATTTGAATTGTGCAGTATTTGTGATATTCAGTTGCTCTCCTTCCTGCCATATTTGAAATCAGACTGTAATAAGACTTCAGACTTCATATTTTTTTAATTCTGAATACTGTGGTAAAGAACAGATATTACATGATGTTTTGGGTTCTTTCTGTTACATGTTTATGTTCTTATCATAGTGCTGTTGCACTGGTTACTGTCAATAAAAATTGACACTTCTTGTCATTGACTGTTTCCAAAGTCTTAATGATGTTCGTGGTTCTTCTCTTTCCGCCTTAATCCCCAATTTCTATTCTCCTGTCATTCATTTTCATCTTGAATTCCATCCCACCGTGTTTGTGGTTCATTCTTATTTTCCTGCAGGGTATCTTTTTCTTGATTTCTGTCCCCAGAATTTTTCTTCCACCTCTTGCTGATTGACTGTTCCTTGTATTTTGCTCCACACAGACCATTTTTAATATAAAAATTGGTCTTTACAGTTTATGATGCTCTGGAAAAATCCTTTGACTTATCTTCTGCAAGCTGCTGTAGGTAATGCGTTGTAAATAAGTTATTGAAGCAGTGCCAGAAGTTGCTGTTGTAAACTCGTATCTCTACTGGGCCATGTGTGAATTTTCTTCACAAAATTTATTGCAATATTCTATCTTAGGATGAATCTTCAGTTCATGGTATATCTTATTAGTGGCTGCTGTGAATGTGATTTGCCATGTTGTAAATTGTAAAATGGTATAATACAAATATTTATGTATTGTTGGCCCATTTAAGAGTGTATTGTATAGTGATAGCCCAGTATTTGAATGACTTGAATCTTTGAATAAAACATGTTTGTGAGTTGATCTGCTAGAACTTTAAGACTGTGTGTTGTGGATGATGATATACCTCTTCTTCATAGCTGCTTACATTTTCATCAGTTTGTTTCCTGTGGCCTAGCTGTGTATACCCTTTCATGAAATCAGGATGTGTTTGATGCAAATCCAGATACTTATGAGAATGTTGTTCCAGTTGTTGAAAACAAATTCCTTGCCGGCGTGTTTGATTCCCCCACATGACCATGACCATATCTTGGAAGCCACACAACATGATGTCCTGTATTATTTCTTGTATGCTGCATGAAATGCTCTTCACATTGAAGTTCCTTGCTGTCAGCATCTGGTTGGAGATTTTTTGAAGTTATCAAAATCTTTGCAGTTTTTTATGTAACTCTTAGTAATGCCCAATAAAAATGTTTGCTGTACAGCCTGTCCTGCCTCTGCCACTAGTGTGTTGCCAGAGTTAATCCATTGCAATTCTTTTCTTTTAAAAAAATTGGGATAGTTGCTTGAACACATTTTTTATGGCACAGGATTAAAAAAAATTATTTCAGCTACTAATATGATGTCAATGGAATTGAACTGTTTGAAATTCTTGTCTGGCCATATTAATATATCTTGGATCTCTAGTCACTGGAATTTACAAATATAGCTGCCAGCATTCAAATTACTTTGGCTTCAGTGCGATCTACATTAGCTCGCCATTTGCCAATTCTAGATTTTTATTCCAAGTAGATCTGTATAGTCAGTGTTTGCTGACCTTGATTGAAGCGTTAATTAGGCATTGGCATTTTAAAATGTCCTGACCTTTTTTTACATAAATTTTGACCATAGCAGGCAGTATGTGCAAGGATGGCATTCCCTTAGGTGTACAACGAATCATCATGCCTGATTGCAATTTTATTCAGATTCTGTTGAATCTGCTGCTACAACTGCACATTGCTAACACCTGTGTGACTGCTGTTTGTCTCTGGTGATGATATGGCATCATATGACCTAAAGAATTATGCTGCATACTGAATATTATAAATATTCCATGCAATAAATGTATTAGCTTATATTTTATTCCAAATAATTGCACAATAATAGCACTATACAGTTTTGATTATTCTGTAATGGATCGTTCTGCGTATTTGGACTGTCATTAGCCAGCTGTGCATAGTATGTTACAATATAAAATAGTTAACACATTATTCTGTATCTTGTGTATATAGATGCTAAAAATCAGGTTAAGAATATGAATTAATTGTTAGCAGTTCTTATTACAAATATGCAGTTTGTGCTAAAACTATTTCTTCTTATGCATTATAAATTTATTTACACTTATTTTTGCAACCATACATCTATATGTGTACAGTCATCTTGGATGGTATATGGATCTTAGTCGGTATGTTGAGAAGTAGTGTATGATCTATACGGGGTGTAACAGGAGGAACGGACCAGACTTCGGGAGGGTGTTCCTTATGTTAAACTATACCGATATAACCCAAAACACCTATGTCCAAAGTAGAACGGTTACGGAGATAATAGCCAGA
>Ga0123355_10001024_pt1 | contig 38844 bp, 42 predicted proteins | sample TergutEmb28metaG_3_FD_89872 | JGI IMG/M metagenome (GOLD analysis project Ga0123355, IMG submission 89872) | Embiratermes neotenicus P1 segment gut microbial communities from Petit-Saut dam, French Guiana - Emb289 P1 | ecosystem: Host-associated > Arthropoda: Insects > Digestive system > Gut ...
AAGCTAAAAATGCGAAAGCGCATGAATGAAGCAGAGTGTAATGTTGTAGAGCGGTATATCGAGTCTGTTGATAGTAGCAAAATGCGCCAGATTCTCACTTGGATGTACCTTGATGGAAAAACCGCAGAGGAAACTGGCGCATTAGTTGGATTGAGTGATCGACAGGTAAAAAGGCGGCTTAAAAATTTCTTTGATAAAATGTCACCTAATGTCCCTCGATGTCCTTGAATGTCCCTTTTTCCGTATGGTATTATTAACATGCAGGAATCTAGGGCATCTTTTTCATCTTCTTTGTTTTCCTTTTTTTAGATACCGTCGCAGTTTCGGCTGTGGCGGTATCTCTATAATCTACAAGTTTTCCAAAGGCTGTGAGCGATTTACAGTCTTTTTTGTTTTGCACGAAAGGCGGTGAGAGTTACACATGGGAAAAACCACGGTACAACAAGAGCAGTTCTGCTATGAATATATAGCGTGTTTCGATGGAGAAAAAGCCGCTATTGCTGCTGGTTACTCAGAAAGCAATGCGGCACAGCAAGCGTCGAGGTTGTTAAGCAAAACCAACATCCAAGAATTTTTACAAAAAATTATGTCCGAAAAAAATGCAGAGCTCATCGCCACCGGTGACGAAGTCCTAGAGACGCTCACCCGCATTCTGCGCCGCGAAGAGCAGGAGCACATAGTAGTGACCTTGAAGAAGCGTGTCTCGAAATATGACAAGCACGGGAAGAAACACATCACCGACACGGAGACAGCCGAATCATTCAAAATCCCCGCAAAGTTATCAGATGTAGCTAGGGCGGCGGAGCTGTTGGGCAAGGCGCTTTGCCTGTATACGGATAAAGTTAATCACTCTGGCGGCGTAAATTATACGTTCACAGGAGAGGGAGAGCTTGCAAAATAAAACTGTTTACTTGCCCGATGTTGTAGGGGGCGGATATAGGGATTTTTGGAACTTCAAGGGACGTTATCGAGTCGTTAAAGGTTCTCGCGGCAGCAAGAAGTCCAAGACCGTCGCATTGTGGTGTATCTGGAACCTTATGAAATACCCCGGTGCGAATTTGCTTGTAGTCCGCAAAGTATTCCGTACACTCAAGGACAGTTGCTACTCCGATCTGCTTTGGGCAATTAATCGCTTCGGGGTCGGTGGGTTGTGGGATGCCAAGGCATCGCCGCTCGAAATTACATTCAAACCGACTGGACAAAAGGTTTTGTTCAGGGGGCTAGATGACCCGCTTAAAATAGCGTCAATTGCCGTGCCCAATGGTGCGCTTTGCTGGTTATGGATTGAGGAAGCTTTCGAGATCACGCGCGAGGCAGATTTCGATATGCTGGATGAATCGATCCGCGGAGAGATTCCGGGCGGTCTTTTTAAGCAAATCACACTCACGCTCAATCCTTGGGACGAACGGCACTGGATAAAGAAACGGTTCTTCGATGTGAAAGATCTGGATGTATTCGCAATCACAACGACTTATTTGTGCAATGAATGGCTGGACAATAGAGACAGGGTGTTATTTGAACGCATGAAAGAACGCAACCCGCGCCGCTACCAAGTCGCCGGATTGGGGAATTGGGGCGTGATCGAGGGGTTAATTTACGATAATTGGCGCGAGGAAACGTTTGATCTGGATGAGATATGCAAGCTTGATGGCGTGCAGTCCGCATTTGGGCTTGATTTTGGCTTCACAACCGATCCTACGGCGCTGTTTTGTGGAATCGTTTGTACGAAAAGCAAAAAGATATGGGTTTTTGACGAGCTTTACGAAAAAGGGCTCATCAATCGAGCTATCTATAAACGAGTTGAGCAAATGGGGATCCAAAAAGAACGAATCGCAGCAGATTCAGCGGAACCAAAGAGCATAGAAGAACTGCGCCGCCTCGGTATACACAAGATTCATGGTGTGAAGAAAGGTCCTGACAGCGTTAGATATGGGATTCAAGCTCTACAAGACTTTGAGATCATTATACACCGACGATGTGTAAATTTCCTGCGCGAGATCAGCACTTATACGTGGGATGTGGATAGATTTGAGCAAAAACTAAATCGACCAAGCGCGCAATGCGAGGATCATCTCATGGATGCGATGCGCTACGGAATGGAGCGATTTACACAGACGGAGACGTTTAGCTGGGATTAAGGAGGGTAGCCGGTGATAGACTATACAAAACTTAACATAGCACGCTTGCAGTCGAAAGGCTTAACGGCGTTAGAGTTTTTTGCCGCCGAGATCGAGCGTTGGAAAAGGTCAAAAGAGCGCACAGCGCAACTTGACGGCGAACGTTACTATATAGGGGATCACGATATCCTACAGAGGAAACGCACGGCAATCGGCAAAAACGGTCCGATTACACTTGACAATCTCCCGAATAACCAGATCGTAGACAACCAGTACGGCAAGATGGTTGACCAGAAGACAAACTACCTGCTAGGGCAAAAATTTAAGATCGATGCGGATGACGAGGCTTACGCCATGGCGCTATCCGAGGTGTTTGATCGCCGCTTCCACCGTCTCCTGCAAAACATAGGCGGGGACAGCCTAAACGGTGGGATCGGGTGGCTCTACCCGTACTATGATGCGGATAAGCTACGCTTTAGACGGTTACCGCCGTATGAGGTACTACCTTTCTGGGCGGACGATCAGCACACAGAGCTAGATGCGGTTGTGCGGCTCTATGCATCAGAGGTTTATGAGGGACAGACGCTCAAGACCGTGGAGCGCGTAGAAATATACAGCTCTGATGGCATAGGTCGGTACATATTGACCGATGGCAAGCTAAAGGATGACCCATATAATCCTCATAGCAGCTACATTGTGCGCAAAGGCGTGGCGGGGGAAGAAACTGGTTTCAACTGGGATAGACTTCCTGTTGTCCCGTTCAAATACAATGCCAAAGAAATCCCCCTGATCAGCCGGACAAAATCTTTGCAGGATGCGATTAATGCGATCATGTCAGATTTTGTTAATAACATGCAAGAGGACAGTCGGAACACCATTCTTGTTATCAAAAATTACGATGGGGAGGATTTGGCGCAATTCCGGCAAAACTTAGCCGCTTACGGCGCGGTAAAGGTGCGCACGGTGGACGGTGCGGCGGGTGCGGTGGAGACTTTGCAGATAGAGGTAAACCACCACAACTATCAAGCGCTATTAGAAATACTCAAGCGTGCGCTGGTAGAGAATGCGATGGGGTTTGACGCTAAAAATCTGCGATCATCCACCCCGAATCAAATGAATATCCAATCCATGTACTCAGACGTTGATCTGGACGCTAACGGAATGGAGGCGGAGTATCAGGCGGCGTTTGAGGACTTGTTATTTTTCATCAACGCCTACCTTGCGAACACCGGAAAAGGCGATTTCTCCGGCAAGAGCGTAGAAATTATCTTTAACCGCGATATGCTCATGAACGAAGCGGAATCCATTGACAATCTCAAAAAGTCGGTCGGAATCATATCCAGAGAAACGCTGCTTGCGCAGCATCCGTGGGTGAGTGATGTGGAGGCAGAGCAGAACAGACTAGACACAGAGGCACGGCGGCGGCTTGATGACTACGGTGGAGCTTTCGGCGATCAAGGTGGAGATGGTGATCCGAATGCGCAGCAATGAGTATTGGCTACGGAGATTTGAGAGCGTAGAGCAGGCGTTGCTTGCCAAGGGCGAGAGTTACTCCGTGGTACTAGGGCGGGAATTTGCTGCGGCACAAAGGCGCGTAGAAAATGAGCTTGCAGGGTGGTTTAATCGGCTTGCTGCGAATAACGATGTATCGCTGACAGAGGCGCGGAGATTGCTAAGCGCAAACGAGTTAGCCGAGTTTAAATGGACCGTCCAAGACTATATCCGATTCGGGCGCGAGAATGCGATTGATGGGCGCTGGATCAGACAGCTTGAAAACGCATCCGCTAGAGTGCATATTTCGCGGCTAGAAGCGTTGCAGTTGGATATGCGGCAACAGGTGGAAGAGTTGACTTGGAGACGGCTATCCGGGCGAAATGCTCTAATGCGGGATATATATCAAGAGGGATTTGCGCGAACAGCTTTCGAGGTGCAACGTGGTCATAATGTTGGGTGGCGTGTTGGGATGCCAGACCAGACTCAGATAGATCGGATTGTATCGAAACCGTGGACGCTTGATGGACAGACATTCAGTCAGAGACTGTGGGGGCAGCAAGCAAATTTAGGAAGCAAGTTACAGACCGAATTAACGCAGGCTTTGATGAGGGGTGATGCTCCCGGCGAAGCCATAAAAAACATAGCAGGAGCCTTTGGCAAGACCAAGAATCAAGCGGGTCGTCTTGTTATGACAGAGAGTGCATTTTTTTCAAGCGTTGCGCAGGGGGATTGCTTTAATTCGCTGGATGTAGAAAAGTTTGAAATTGTAGCGACTTTGGACGGAGACACAAGCGATATTTGCATAAAACTTGATGGCACGGTGGAGCCGATGACGGTATATCAACCGGGAGTGACCTCCCCGCCGTTTCATTGGTGGTGCCGGAGCACTACAGTTCCACACTTTGGCGATAACTACGGAGAGCGTGCTGCAAGAAATGCAGACGGCAAGACCTATTATGTGCCGTCTAACACGACCTTTGAGCAATGGCGAGAGATGCAAGCGGCGTAAACGCTCCTAAGTGGGGCGTTTTTATATTAAATTTGACCGCCCCGAAGTCGCAAAACTACGGGTGCACAGTGGAGGCGACCCACGCGAAAAAAGCGAGGTGCAGAAAGGGCAGTATGGACAAGTTTGTTTTTGAAAGAGCATCTTTTGAGGCGCTTGGGCTGGGAAAAGATAAGATTGACGACATTTTTGATTCACACAGCAAAAAAGTCGGCGATGCGAAGCAAGCAGCAGAGACAGAGCGCGACGAACTCAAAAAGCAGCTCGAAGAAGTACAGGCGAAACTGAAAGCCTTTGAGGGCGTAGACGTTACGCAGCTCAACGGAGAGATCGAGAAGTTAAAGGATGATCTCAAGACTAAAGATGCTGACTATCAGGCGAAAATTGCCGACAGGGATTTTTCTGATACGCTGACAGCTGCGCTCCATCTAGCTAAAGTCAAGAGCGCAAAGGCTGCGTCCGCGCTCCTAGATGTGGAGACACTGAAAGCAAGCAAAAACCAGAAAGCGGACATTGATGCGGCGATAGCGGCACTCAAAGAGAGCGATGCCTACATCTTCGATGTGGGCGGCGAAGAGGGTGCTCTACACGGTGCAAAACCCGGCGAGAGCGCAGATCCATCATCCGGCGAGGCGATAACGCCACTCGGCAAGACGCAGGCGAAACTAAACTCACACAGACTAATAAAATAACAGGAGGGCAAGTGCAAAATGGCGAGACCTAATTTTAATCCAAATCATGTAACTATGCAGGATGCAAAAACAGGCAGCATCCCACGGGCACAGAGCGAACAAGTGATCACTGAGGTCAAACACGGATCGGCGTACATGCAGTTGGCAAAGGCTATCGATATCAGCAAGCCGGAAACAGCGTTTACCCATATGTCAGGCGTAGGTGCTTACTGGGTGGACGAGGCGCAGCGCATCGAAACAAGCAAACCCAAGTGGCTTAAAGTGGTTATGCGCACCAAAAAGATGGGCGTTATAATCCCTACGTCGAAAGAAAATCTACGTTACAGCGTGACGGACTTTTTTGAACTGATGCGCCCAGAGATTACGGAAGCATTTGCCAAAAAGCTTGACAGTGCGGCGATTGCCGACATTGACAATCCGTTTACGTGGAGCATCCTAGGCTCTGCGACAACTACAGGACAACTGGTTGCAGAGACCGCAAACAAGTATGACGACATCAATGCGGCGATGGGTTATGTCGAGGAAGCGGACAAAGACCCGAATGCTGTCGCGTCATTGCGTAAGCAAAAGCGCCTTTATCGCGGCACGAAAGATGACAACGGGCATCCGATTTTTAACCCCGCTACAGCGGGTGAGCCTGATTCAGTGTTGGGCTTGCCGATAGCCTATATGCACAACATGGCGTTTGGGACAAGCGACATTGCGGAAATCGTGGGCGATTGGAATAATGCCTATTATGGCATCCTGCAAAACATCGAATACGAAATCTTGACCGAGGCTACGCTGACAACTATTGAAGCGGATGATGCACCGGGCAAACCCGTTTCTTTGGCAGAGCGCGACATGGTGGCGATCAAGGCTACGATGGAAGTTGGTATCATGATCGTCAAAGACACTGCTTTTGCCGTGGTTAAAAAGGCTTCCGGTGGCATAAGTGGCGCATCTGTGGAATCCCTGAGCGACATGACCATCCCTGAGCTTCGCATATATGCAGAAGACCGTGAGATTGATTTAAGCGGCTTGACCCTCAAAGGCGATATTGTTGCCGCGATTGATCAAGCCCAACGCGAACAGAGCGATGCTTAACGATGTTAGACTCCGCCTAGAATCTTTTGGCTACACGGCATTAGATGCCGATTCGTGGGTGCTGGGCTTCTTAGTCGAAAAGGTGACAAAGCATATTCTGACAGCGTGCAACCTCTCCGAGATACCGGAGGGGCTGCACGCTGTCGCCGTTGACATGGCTGTGGGTGAGTTTCTGCTCGCTAAAAAGGGTAGTGGTCAGCTCAGAGACTTTGATGTAGAAGCGGCGGTCAAGAAAATTAGCCTCGGTGATTCGTCCGTCAGCTTTGATACAGGCGAAGAGGCGATAACGCTTGATGACTTTATCATGCATATGACCGAGAGCGGGAAGTCGCAACTTGCGACGTTTAGGAGGCTTCCGTGGTGAGGAAGTTTACGAGAATAAAGACCGGTGATCGTGGGATTGTGGTATGGCTTCCTTTAGAAGCGATCGAATATATCTCTATCGAATCTGCCGAGGAAGTTGTAGATGAACATACCGGAGTGGCAACGGCAGACGAATCCGGCGATGGTGCACATTGCCTCCTTTGTTGGACTGCACAGCGCGGATACCTGCTTGCACAGAGCGATTCGATTGACTTGTTGGAGCAAGTTGCCACTGACTTTATTGCGCGCTTAGAAGCTGAAACGAGGTGATGAGTAGTGATTAGTGGCGCAGTGGGAAAATCAGCAAGGGCGGCGATTGAGCGGATGTATGATGGTAGATGTGCTGTATATGCGAAACGCAAGACCATCAATTCGGTTACGCAGCGGACAGAGTTTGCGGAGGTAGAGTTATATGCCGACAAACCGTGCCGACTGTCGTTTTCCAGCGGCAGGAGCCTGACCGGCGGCGGTGCGGTTGCCGAAGTTGCACAATCGGTGAAGTTATTCGTTGCGCCAGAGCTTTCTATTCCGGATGGGTCTAAGATCGTGATAACTCAGAACGGAATCGAGGAAGCGTACTCGAACAGCGGCGCACCCTCTCGATATGCGACACATCAAGAGATTCAACTTTCCTTGTTTGAGAAGTGGGCTTGATATGGGAAAAACCAAAATAGAGGGATTTGGTAAGCTTATCAAACAGATGGAAGCTCAGACAAAAAGACTGGAAAAACTGGACATTGACCAGTTTTGCGAAGCCATGTCCAAAGAGCTTGCGGCACGACTGTTGGCTATGGTCATAAAGCGCACACCTGTGGGTCGATATCCTAGAGGCTCAGGTAAAAAAGGTGGCACTATGCGGCGCGGTTGGACTGCAAAGACCGAGGAAGAGGCGCGGTCCGGGAGCACGACAGACGCAGAGTCGTTCGCCGAATCTTTGGTGGTTGAAAAACGCGGGAAAGAGTATGTAATCACAATCACCAACCCTGTGAGCTACACTCTTTTCCGCGAATTTGGGCATAGGACGCGAGGTGGCAAGGGATGGGTAAAAGGTAGTTTTATGCTTACAATTTCCGAAAAAGAGCTGCAAGAGCAAGCGCCACAGCTTATAGAGGCGAAGCTGCAAACTTTCTTGGCGGAGGTGTTTAGTGGTTAATGAGATTTTTGACGGTATATCTATAGCCGTCCGCAAGGAGTTTGGTACCGATTATGAGATTTACGGCGACAGTGATGTAGAGCAGGGAATCGATACACCCTGCTTTTTCGTTGCCACAGTATCAACTAGCAAGGTAAGGCGTGGGACACATCGTCATCGTGCCACGTACAGCTTTGATGTGCATTACATGCCACATAGCGACAAGGAACACATCGAGATGCAGGGCGCGTCAGATCGTTTGCTAGACTGCCTAGAGTGCATCACGCTATTAAACGGTGACAAGGTGCGTGGTAGAGGCTTGCGCACACAGCCGATAGACGGCGTATTGCACTGCTTTGTAGATTATACGGTGTTTCTGCAAGACACTGCACGTGACCCAGAGATGGAGACCTTGCAACTCAACACGACAACTCGATAAGGAGGATTTTATGTCTAAAGAGAAAACTCCCCCAGAGACAGAGGGAAAGGTACCGCCAGAAGAGCTGTACACAAAAGCGATCATACTCAAGTTAGACCAATACAAGGACAAGAGAGACCTGTTGTCTGTCTTGCTTGATGCTGGAAAGACTTACACACTTGAAGAAGTGGACGGCAAGATAGAGAAGTTTATGAAAGGAAAGGTGAATTAGATGCCGATTGGTGGCGGAACATTTACACAGCAGAACAAGGTGCTGCCCGGTGCATACATCAATTTTGTGTCGATGGCAGTAAGTCGCTCCGGATTGTCGGAGCGTGGGATCGCCGCATTGCCGCTTGACCTTGACTGGGGACCGGGAGGTGTTTTCACGGTCACAGCGCAGGAGTTTGCCCGGAATTGCAGAGCGATTTTCGGTTATCCGCACGGACACGAAAAGCTTAGAAGACAGCGGGAGATTTTCAGAAGAGCCCACAGAGTGCACTTTTACAAGCTCGGCACTGGCGGAAGCAGAGCGGCAAACGCGTTTGGCACGGCAAAACATGTCGGTGAGCGGGGCAATGCTCTAATAAACACAATCGAGCCTGCGGGAACCTCTTTTGTGGTAAGCACCTATTTAGAGAAGAGCCTCGTAGATGAACAGACCGTAGCGAGCGCAGCGGAGCTTGCAGACAATTCCTTTATGGACTTCGATAAGTCGGCTACGCTTGCATTGACTTCCGGGACACCGCTTACGGGCGGCACAAATGGCACTGTGGCATCAGGAGACCATCAAACTGCACTGGATAATCTGGAATCTTTCCATTTTAACACGCTGGGATGCTTGTCGGCGGACGAGACAGTGAAAGGTCTCTATGCTGCATATACAAAGCGGATGCGCGAAGAAACAGGGGCGAAATTCCAGTGCGTGCTACACCGATACGCGGCGGCGGATCATGAGGGTGTGATCTCTGTAGAAAACAATGATACACCGGAGCTTGTTGCATGGGTCACCGGCGCATCAGCGGGATGTGAGATCAATCGCTCTTTGCAGAACACGATCTATAGCGGCGAGTACGAGGTTGATGTTGACCACACAAAGGTACAGTTGGAAGACGCGATTGAGTCTGGCAAGTTTATCTTTTGTCGTGTCGGCGATGAAAGGCGCGTATTGGAGGACATCAATACGCTTGTAACTCATACGGACGCAAAGAATGGGGACTTTTCTAGCAATCAGACGATTCGGGTGCTTGATCAGGTGGCGGTAGATATTGCCGAGCTTTTCAACAACAAATATCTGGGCGAGATACCGAACGATACCGCAGGGCGCACCAGCCTGTGGAGTGACATTGTGTCGCATCACAAGGAGATGCAGCAAAAGTGGGCGATTGAAAACTTTGAACCCAGTAACGTAAAAATCGAACGCGGCGAACACAGACGGTCGGTTGTTGTGGACTTGGTAATTACACCTGTCAATGCAATGAGCCATTTGTACATGACCGTAGTTGTGCAGTAAGGAGGGAGGATTTAAGTGTCTAATGCATTTATGAATGGCAGAGATGCAATCTCTGCCTCGTTGGCGAAGTGCTTTGTCACGATCGAGGGCAACCGCTATAACTTTATGCAAGCGATTGAGCTTGAGGCTCGTGTGGAGAAAAACAAAGTCGAGGTTCCCATCTTGGGCAGGACCGGCAAGGGTCACAAGGCATCCAACTGGACAGGATCGGGTAGTGCGACATTTCATTTCAACACCAGTATCTTTCGAGAGTTGATGTACCGATTCAAGGAGTCCGGAGAGGATATTTACTTCGACATTCAAATATCAAACGAAGACCCAACGTCAGCAGTCGGGAGACAGACGATTATTCTGATAGATTGTAATATTGACAGCAGTATTTTGGCTAAGTTTGACGCGGATGGAGATTTCTTGACCGAAGGCTTAGACTTCACATTTGAAGATTTCGAGATGCCGGAGCAGTTTGCAACGCTACCGGGCATGAGATAAGGAGATATAAATATGATTTTTGGGAAATCGAATCCCGTCCCTAATGCAGGGCTAAAGGCATTTTTTGCAGAAAATGTGACCCCAGAAGAGAATCTGAGATTTGTTGCATCTAAAAGGTTTGTGGGTGATGATGGCAAGCCTGTGGAGTGGGTGATGCAGTGCATTACGTCGGACGAGGACGAGTCGCTGCGAAAAGAAAGCACAAAGCGCATCCCGATTGTCGGAAAGCGAGGACAGTTTACAAGCGAAACAGACATAGATCTGTACCTCGGAAAGCTGGCTGTAAAATGCACAGCTTTCCCACTTCTGCATGATGCAGACTTGCAAAACAGCTATGGCGTTATGGGAGCGGAGGCATTGCTAAAGAAAATGCTATTGCCCGGCGAATATGCGAACTACCTAGCAAAAGTCCAAGAGGTAAACGGCTTTGACGTCAGTTTCGAGGAATTGGTAGACGAAGCAAAAAACTAATCAGTGGAGACGATGCTGAAGCGGGGTACGCCTATTATTGTCTCCACGAACTCAAAATTTTGCCTGCGCAGTTCGCGTTTTTGCCGCGAAAAGAGCGGGCTTTCGTCGTCGCCTGTGTCGACAAGAAGATAGAGGACGAGAAGAAAGCCGAGAGGGAGAGAAACAAAAATCAAGCTCGAAAGAATACGAAAAGGAGATAGCCCTCTGAGCGCAACGACTCAGGGGGCTATGCGTTGGGAGGTGTCCGCTTGGCTACGGTTGAGAGTGCGATTAAGTTGCGCGATGGCTTTTCACCGGTGATCCGAAACATGATCAGCGCACAACAGAATATTATTCGAGCTTTCCGTGACACCGAAACGGCATCTGGGAACGCATTCAATGCATCGGCGATCCGCGATGCGCGAGCTCAGCTTGCTCAAGTGGAAGTAGGATTCGACCAGATTGAACGCGAGATCAGAGATGCTGAAGCGGCAAAGCAAGCGTTTAACCGCGAGGTCGGGAGCGGTCAAAGGGCGGTGGGTGGCTTGCTCGGCAAGGTGCGGGGTCTTGTGGCGGCTTACGCCTCGATACGCGGTATTCGTGCCCTAGGTGGGCTTGCTGATGACCTAACACGCACAACAGCTAAATTAAATGTTATAAATGACGGCTTGCAGACGACCGCAGACCTGCAAAACATGATTATGCAATCCGCGCAAAGATCCCGCGTGGCGTATCAAGATCAGGCAAATACCGTGGCAAAGCTTGGTATGCACATTGGGTCAGCGTTTGACTCTAACGCACAGATGATTTCGTTCACCGAGCAGCTAAACAAGACCTTTGGAATCATGGGGAAAACAGGGTATGAGATCGACTCTATCATGCACAATCTTGTGATGGGCTTGTCCGAGGGAGCTTTGCGCGGTCAGAATTTCAATCAAGTCTTTGCGCGAGCACCCCTGATCATGGAAAATGTGGCTGCATATTTGGGCGTTGCGAAGTACGAGTTGAAAGAGCTGGCATCCCAAGGCAGATTAACGGCAGATGTGATGATTAACTCCATGTTCGCTGCCGCCAATGACACAAGCACTGCCTTTGCGGAGATCCCCATGACCTTTGCACAGGTAATGACCTATGCTTCGAATGCCTTACTGCAAGCCTTTCAGCCCACCATCCAATTCATTGGAAGAGGCGCTCAGTGGATATTTGAAAATTGGTCACAGATTGCTCCTGTTATTTGGGGGGTTGTAGCAGCTCTTGCGGCGTGGAAGCTTGCGACGGTCTTGAAAACGACCGCACTTTTTACAAAGAAGATGTCAATTATGGCGGTAACTACCGCGATCTGGGCAAAGACAGCCGCGCTGATGGCAAACCCTCTCACTTGTATTGTTGTGGTGATCGGGCTGGTTGTTATGGCGATTGTCAGATGGGTTCAAGCCGTTGGCGGCATACGTATCGCTTGGATGATCGCAATGCACGGTCTAAGAACTGCATGGGAGTGGTTTCAGGTTAAGTTTTTCATGGGCGTTTACGGTGTTATGAACTTCCTTGATCGCATGGGTTTAAAGTTTACAACGGTTGGCACAATGATCCAGAACGTCATGGGTGATATGCGAGCCGGCACGTTGATGATTTTACAAAATCTTATAAATGGCGCGATCGACATAATCAATCGATTCATTAACACACTCAACAAAATCCCCGGTGTGAGCATCAGTTTGATCGATCAAGTTACATTCGGCACTAATGCACAGCTCCGGAATGAAGCCGAGCGTCAGGCGAGGAATAACTCGCTCTATGCCCACCGTGCCGAAGTCGACGCAAACATCGCACAGCGTGCCGCACAACTCGAACAGCGGAGACTAGACAATGCAGCAAGTCAAGCCTACAGACGCGCTGAGATCGAAGAAGCGCGGCGAGAGAACGAAAGAAACGCCCTTGAGGGTTACAGCCCCACAGTCAACGGAAGCCCTTTCTATGACCCCTACAGCGGCATAGAGCAAGGTGTCACGGACACGGCTGGAAATACTGCAAGAATGGCAGACGCGCTTGACAGATCGGAAGAGCATCTGAAATATCTTCGCTCTATCGCAGAGCGACGAGCGATCAATAATGTGACAGTCGATATCACCGTTGATCAATCCAACATGAGAAACACCGTTGGATCAGATGGTAACCTAGATGGGTTTGTGAGAGAGCTTGCAGACCGCGTGGAAGAAGCTGTGGAGGCTGGTGTTGAGGGGGTCTATGCGTAATGTATCAGTTTTTTCTTGGAGATATGATGCTGCCTGTAGCTCCGCCACGAATGCGGGTGCGGATAAATAACCAAAACCAGACAACTAACCTCGTGAGCGGAGAAGAGATCAACCTCTTGAAAGCACCGGGTCTGACGGATTTTACATTTCCAGCACTATTGCCCATACGCCAATATCCTTTTGCGCAATATTTGAGCGAGTTTCAGCCGCCGTCATATTTTCTTGGTGAAATGGAGACGCTCAAGCTTGAGAGAGAGCCTTTCTTGTTCGCAGTGGTTCGCACCGGCGACAACGGGTCTACGCTTGATGTAGAAACCTCTATAAAAGTATCCTTAGAGGATTATCGCATCACGGAGACCGCCGAAAACGGCATGGATATGACGGTAGACATTGAGCTCAAACAGTGGCGGGAGTATGGAACGAAAATCATTACCGTTGAAGACGGCTCCGCCACGACAACAGAAGATCGCCTTGCGCCGACCGCGCCCAACAAGACGGAGCGGACGTATACGATCGTCAGTGGAGACACCCTGCGCGGGATCGCACGGCGTAAACTTGGGAACGAAGCGCGGTGGCGTGATATTTTTGATCTAAACGAAGCTGTGATCGAAGAGGCGGCACGCAGACACGGAAGAGCGAGTTCCAGTAACGGTCATTGGGTATTTCCCGGCACAGTGATTCGATTGCCGGAGTAGGAGGTCAGGAGCATTGAGTGTTTGGGGATGGCCAGTGCCGTCACACAGTAGAATATCCTCGCCTTTCGGACAACGCAGATCGCCCGGCGGGATCGGTAGCACAAATCACGGAGGCATAGATATTGCTGCTCCGACGGGTGCGCCTATTTTAGCAGCGAGAGCAGGTCGGGTAACGGCATCCGGCTGGCAGGGCGGCTTTGGCAATACCGTGATCATCGACCATGGCGGCGGTTGGTCTACGCTCTATGCACATAACAGTCAAAACCTAGTGCGGGCTGGACAGATGGTGCGTGGCGGGAATTTGATTGCGCGAGTTGGCAGCACCGGGAACTCAACCGGACCTCACTTGCACTTTGAAATTCGATCCGGAGGGCAAAGGCACAATCCGTCCAATTTTGTGCGATTTGGTATGCGCACATCTGACTGGGCGAACGGATCGCCTGTGTCGGGCGGCGGGTCTGCGGGAGGGGTTGCTCCACCGCCTCCGGGCGGAGGCGCGATAGGTGGGGGCGCTTCTGGTGTTGGTGCTTCCGGCGGCGAAGTTGCGGCTCCTGCACCGCCGCCACGGAAAGAGATCACGCGAGTTGTAACAGAATCTACCACAGGGCAAACAGGGCGGCGCAAGAACAATTTACGGACAGCGGAAAGTGTATTAGATGTAGGCTGTGAAATTCTGATTCAAAATAGGCGTGAAGATATATTGATGCCTGTCACAGTCGGCGAGATTGCGCTCGAATATACACGGCGAGGTAGTCCGGGGAAGCTCACTTTTGATGTGGCGAACGATGAAATATTAAATTTCCACGAGGGTAATCCTGTGCGTTTTCGGGTGGATGGGGAAAATGTATTCTTGGGATATGTATTTACCAAACGGCGCTCCTATGGCGGGGTCATCACTGTGACGGCGTATGATCAAATCCGCTACCTAAAGAACAAGGATACTCTTGTTTATGAAGATAAGACATATTCCGAACTGCTCCGACTGATTGCGACTAATTTTGACTTGCGACTTGGAGAAATAGCCGATACTCGGCATAAAATCCCTCGTCGTGTGGAAGAGGCAACGTTACTGGATATCCTTATGACCGCCTCTGAAATCACAACCAAGAACACAGGGCGCCTCTATGTATTGTATGACGATTTTGGGGCGCTGCGCTTGACCGATATCGAAGACATGCAAGTGAAAAAGCTGATCGATAAAGACACGGCGAGCGATTTTGATTATACGACCACCATAGATCGAGATGTATATAACCAGATCGTGCTTGCTCAAGATAATCACGAAGTTGGACAGCGGGAGGTTCGTGTGGCAAACGCTGAAACGAACCAGAGCAGATGGGGTCTTTTGCGGTTCTATGAAAACGTATCGGAAGCCACGCCGCAAGTATTGCAAGAAAAAAAGTCTGTGCTGCTCGACCATCATAACCAAAAGGCGCGGACATTGCGAATAGCGAATTGCTTCGGCAGCACACAAGTTCGCGGCGGATCGGTTATACCTGTCCATTTGGATATCGGGGACATTGTTGTGAAGAATTTCATGGTTGTGGAGCGTGTTAAGCACAAGTTTGAAGAGGGCAAGCATTTTATGGACTTGTGTGTAGCAGGAAGGAGAGGTTTTCGTGTCTGATACAACCAGACTTCTTGAAATGATAAAGCGTGTGGCACTGGCAGCGGTGGAAGCCACAAAGCCTTGCGCGATCACATATGGCGAAGTAATAGCTGCAAGCCCACTCGCAATACAAATCAACCAAAAGCTGGTGCTGGGCGAAGAACAGTTGATCTTAACGGATGCCGTGCGAGATTATAGCATAGACGTGTCTGTAGACTGGCGTACAGAGTCAGCCACATGCTCTGCCCCACACAGCCATGCGGTTACGGGGATCAAGCGGATTACGGTGCATAATGGGCTGAAAGAGGGGGAGCGGGTCGTTTTGCAGCGTGTACAGGGCGGACAGGTGTATGAAGTCAAAAATCGGGTGGTGAGTGCATAAATGTTGCCTTTTTTTCAGGATGATTTAATTCATGACTTCGAGGAAGCGAGATTGCCGACGCGAACATGTCAGGTTGATTTTGGGCGCAATATTGCGCGAGGCTTTTCTCTGGACGGCTTGGAGGCAATCAAGCAGGCTATATTTCTAAAGTTGAACATAGAGCGCTATGAGTATTCGATTTATTCTTGGAATTTCGGCTCAGAACTGCAAAGCCTGATCGGAACGCCCGCGCCTTTGGTTTATGTCAAAATCAGAAATGCAATATCTGATGCACTTCTATCAGATGATAGAATTTTCAGGGTTCATGATTTTAAATTTCAGCGAGATGGTGCCAGAGTTTGCGTCACCTTTAAGGTCGATACAGAAGAGGGGTTGGCTGAAATGGAAATGATGGTGAGGGTTCAACATGGCTAATTATACCCCAAGAGACCCCGGTGGGTCTTTTTTTGATCAAACATTTGAAGAGATTTTGCGTCGAGCGATAGCACGCATCAGGGAGAGGCATCCGAACGTGGATACGCGAGAGGGGTCTATTTTGCACGCCGCTCTCGCTCCTTTCGCTGCGGAGCACAATGAAGCGTATTCGGCGCTGGATATTTTTTTAAACGAATCCTTTGCGGATACAGCTTCACGATACCATCTCATAAAACGCGCCGCAGAGAGAGGGATGAGACCGCTTCCTGCCACACACGCCATTGCGCGGGGCGAGTTTACGCCAACAGGCGGTGATCTGATTGGGCGGCGCTTTGTTGTGGATGGGGTGACCTTTGCGGCGTTTGAGCGAGAGCCGGATGGTACATATGGATTGCGATGTGAAACGCCGGGTGAAGTCGGAAACATAAGTGACGGGAAGTTGATCCCTGTTGACTTTATCAACAGCCTAGAAACCGCGCGGATTGTGGAGCTGCTCATCCCCGGTCGGGAAGAAGAGGAAACCGAAGCATTCAGGCAACGGTATTTTGACAGTTTTCTAAATCTGGCATACGGCGGGAATGTGGCGCAATACCGAGAGTGGGTAATCGCAATGCCAGGCGTTGGCGCTCGTAAGATTTACCCGGTTTGGAATGGCGGCGGAACCGTGCGGGTCAGCATTCTCGGCAGTGATCTCAATCCGCCGTCTGCGGTGTTGATCGACGATGTGCAAACCAGATTAGACCCTATCCCCAACAATGGGGAGGGGCTTGGGCTTGCTCCAATAGGTCATTGGGTGACGGTGACAGGCGCACAAACTGCAACCATTGACATCGCTGCTGCACTCACCTATCAAGTTGGTTTTAATTGGGTCATGGTGCAAGCGCAAGCGGAGGCGGCGATTGAGGATTATTTTGCCGAGCTTACCAGAGAGTGGGGCAAAGATTGGGATGCCCAAGTTCGGTTGGTTGTGCGCATTAGTCAGATCGAAACGCGACTTTTAGGCATCAATGGGATTCTGGATATCTCTGGCACAACACTAAACGGACAGGCACGAAACATCGAACTCGGTACGGATGACATTCCCGCGCGAGGGGTGATTTCAATTGGATAGGGAAATGATCAATTACATCCCGCTTGTACTGCGCAATGTGCGGGAATTCAAAGCCTTGGCAGAGACAGAACAGGTAGAATTTGAAACGCTCTGGGGCTTTGTGTATTTTGTTCTAGCTGAGCAGTTTGTAGAAACGATGAGCGAGGCGGCAACGGCACGCTGGGAGCGAATAATCGGCTTGCGCCCCCTTGCGACAGATACGCTAGATGAGCGCAAATTTGCGATTTTGACCGCGAAAGTAAACAGTCTGCCTTTTACCTATCGATGGTTGCTGCATCGACTAGATTTTTTGCTTGGCGAGGGACACTCTGAGGTCAACTTAGATCACAACAATTATCATTTACAGGTGCTGGTCTCTTTAGCAGCTCAGCGGAAATTTGAAATTGTGCTGGATATGCTCAGACGCTCAATTCCTGCGAACCTTGTCTTGGATGCGAGCTTGAAGTATAGGCAACACAGCACGCTTTCGCGCTGGAGGCACGGAGAGCTTAGACCCTTTACGCATCGCCAATTAAGGAACAAGGAGGAATTAACTTGAGCAGAGACAAAACGGAGCATCTTAACTTGCTCTTGCCCCGGCAGGATGAGTTCTATGATGTAGACGACTTCAACGAGAACAGCAAAATAATCGACACTACACTACACAGAACACAAGTCGACTTAACAGACTTGGTCTCGTCCCCCGCAACAGGTTTGGCGGGGATATCAATAAGCACGACCGCCTCAGGAACGGCGGCAAAGGTTGCTCCCATAACAGACGAAATTCCGCTTGTCATCAGACCGGGGGCACTTGTAGGCATTCGGTTCACCAACACCAACACAAACGCCAATCCAACGCTAAATGTGGGAAGCACCGGCGCGGCTGGGATTCGGTTTAATAACCTAGCTTTGCCGCTTGCAACGTTTATACAGCGAAGTGTGAACTACATATTTATGTTCGATGGTACGTTTTGGCAAATCCTAAACCCGACATTTCCGCCCGTATGGAGCACCCAAACGATCACGACAAATCAAAACTTCATCCCTGTCGATGGGGCAACATATGACTTAACCGTCATCGGTGCCGGTGGCGGCGGTAGTCAGGCGTGGACAAGAGGCGGCGCCGGCGGCGGCAGCGGGTTCGTTCGAAAGATGAGATGGACTGCCCCGAACGCAAACCCAATCGCCTGTACCATTGGACTTGGCGGAACGGCAGGGTCTGGAATGACAACCACGAACGCGGTGCCGGGACTTGGCGGTACCGGTGGCATTACATCGTTTGGTTCTATTTTATCTGCATTCGGCGGCACCGGCGGCACCCCCGGTATCATGTTTCCCGGATTCGGAGACCGATACGGAGTTGGTGCCACGATAGGTAAGGGCGGAATAGGCGAGAACAACGGAGGGTCTGCCGGCTTTCGCGGCGGCGGAAATCGCGGCGGCAACCCCGGACGAGGTCCCGGCGTGATATTCCAGCACCAAATTTTCAGCCTTTCTGGCGGTGGTGGCGGTGGCGGCTATCACACAGGTCCCGGCGGGTCAAACGGAGAGAGACCTCCGGGTGCAGATAATAACGATCCCGGTGCTGGTGGCGACGGATTTGGTGCTGGTGGTGGCGGTGGTGGTGCCGTTGTCAGCGGTGGCAATATCGGCGCTCCCGGTGGTGCCGGTGCTCGTGGCGCAATCATCATAGAGCGCGTAGCGTAGGAGGGTCTGTATATGTGGTATATATTTTTACAAGGAAATGTAGTGCTGGAAAGCTTCCCATCAGATAGTCCGGACTTTCCGGGTGTTCCGATTGAGGATAGGTTTCCGCCTGACATCGTAGCGCAGTTAAGGCAATGGGGCGAAGACGTTCCTATTGGTTGGGTGTGGGATGAAGAATCCAACGCATTCAAAGAACCCGCAGTTTCAGAGATTCCAATAGATCCCGGAGATCCGATAGATCCAGATGTCTCGGAGCGTTTGGCAGCTCTAGAGCGAAGCTTCTCTGACATGGAAAATAAGATCGAAGATATTTTAACCGAGATAAGAAGAAGTTAGAAAATAGGGGGTGAAGACTTTGCATTTTGATTTTACGACAGTTCTTGCATTTTTTAGCGTCCCCTGTATTCTGTTGGCGCTTGTTGTTTGGAAGCTACACAGATGGGAAGCGGAGCGCAGAAAACTAGACGAGGCGCGAAAAGAGTTTGATTCTCTGGTCATTGATTTTATGTGCGCGACCTTTGCATTGGGAGAAGCAACCGCAAAAGCGGTGAAGATAGACAACCCGAAAAGTAATGGCGAAATGACCGAGGCACTGAGACATGCAAAAAAACTAAAGCACGAACAGAGAAAGTTTTTACAAGGACAAGGATTAAACCATTTACATTAGAAAGGATTGATAGCATGAACAAAAGAAAATGGCTGAAAGACAGCAAGGTCAGACTGATTGCAACAGTGGCGGGTGCTATCTCCGCTATCATAGCAGCCGGAGCGCTCTTTGATCTGCGAGTTGCTTTGGGTGTGTTGGCTGCAGAAGTTGCTGCTTGTGTGGTGTACAGCTTGCACAAGCTACTCAAAAAATGGCAGGAGGCACGAAAATGAATTTTTCAATTAAAGACCCCGGACTTCGGTTCCCGAAAGCGCGAACAAGACGTGCTCGGACATCTGAAATTATCGTACACCACCTTGATGCGCAATGGGACATCCATAGAACACATCAATTCCACATCTCGCGCGGATGGAATGGAATAGGGTACAATTTCCACGTTGCTAAAGACGGCACAATCAGCCTAGGGCGCGGCATGGAGTTTGTGGGGGCGCATACCAACCCGCCCAACGGAGCAAATTCTTCCTCAATCGGCATTGGTTGCGAGGGGCAATATCATTCTGTAGACCGGATCATGCCGGACGCACAATTTAACGCTCTGGTATGGCTGATCAAACATTTGCGCGGGATCTATGGCGATATCCCGGTTCGGGGGCATAGAGACTTAGCTGCCACAGCTTGCCCCGGTCAGTTCTTTCCGTTGGCAGAGGTGCAGCGACTACAATTTCGTGGATCAGAAAATACAGATACCGAGGAGGTGAACAACTTGACCGAAGAACAAGTGAGGGAAATTGTACGCGAGGAACTGCGCGGCAACGGAACAAATATATCTAGCTGGGCGGCTGAGGCTGGTGTAGCAGAAATCATCGAAGCCGGAATCTCAGACGGGACGCGTCCGGGTGGACGTGTAACACGAGAAGAAGTATGGACAATGTTTGTACGGTTTTGGAAGATGATGCGAGGGACAGACGCATAGACCGAAGCCTTGGTATATTACACGAGAGGGTGCAGTTATGGAGAATAGAACCTTTGTTCATTTTAAAGTCGGCGATTTCAATATCTGGCGCGTCGGGCATGACAGAATCCCGACGCATAACCGCAACTATGTACATGCCGTTTTTGCTTTCGCGGATTCGTGGGCAGGTCTTAATGCTACAGCAATTTTTTCAACAAACACCATAACGCCCATTTACGCTCCCATTGTAGACGGCATTTGCAAGATTCCAAATGAAATGATGGAGAGGTCTGGAGTTATACAAGTTTCAGTCTTTGCAAGTGACCGGAAAACAGTAGATGTAGCAACGATCTCTGTGATCGAAAGCGGCTACACGCAAGGGGAGTGCGCCAAACCGACAGAACCTCTCGCGCCGGAAAACGTGTTTGTACAGTCACCGAACATACCGCAAATCCGTGAAGAAGACGGAAAGCTTGAATATTTCACAGGTGGCAAGTGGAACCGCGTGGACGGAGCCGGAGATCTGGATGCAGCTAAAATACTTGCAAAAATACAGGAGGTGAGAGACATTGCGGATAACAAACAGGACATAATGACCCCGATCACAAATGCACGTGTTCAAGAAATTATAAATAACACTATAGGAGGATTCTTAAAATGAGTCAAAAACACAGTTTTATACCTGAAAGCACCTTGATCTTTCTTATCAACGCTTTGGTGGCAATGATCAAGCAGGTGCCACAGGTCAACATCACAACCACCGTCAACGAGAACAGCACAAATCAACAGGTTCCCGGCGCGGCGGCGGTTTACAATTTCGTTGTATCCAAGGTAGCGGCAGCGGTTACGGGTAGCATCAAAAGAGTAGATGAGCTACCGCGCGTTGGCGATCCGATGGTTCTCTACTTTGTGCGCGGTAATGACAATAAATACTCCATGTATTTCTGGGATTCAGACGGAGATGACTGGATCGCGCTTGGAGAGATGGAAATCAACCTTGATGATTTCTGGTCAAAAGAAGAGCTTGTTCCTATGACAAGCGCTAGGGTTCAAGAGATTCTTGATGCGGCGGTAAATGCGTAGATTGCGAGGTGTGCTATGCGACCAGTTCAAGAATTTCTCGGCGAAGAAGCACTACAGGCTCTATACGAGCGTCTTCGCAGCGATTTACCGGGCGGTTCGACGGATGGAGTCACCGAAGGTGTGTGGGAGCCATCTGCCCCAGATGAACATTGTGGTGTCTTCCAGATGGAAGCAGAAAGTGCGCACTATACACGCACCGGAAACGTTGTGCTCCTAACCGCGCGTATCCGCATTAGCAATCCACAATCATCAAGAATGAGCGATACAGTAAGGATTCAAGGACTTCCGTTTAAGGTTGCACAAGGGCGGCACTATACCGGCAGTGCGTCTTTGGGTGTTGATGATATGTACATGAATACTGGTGTAGGGACTATGTCTTCAGCGGTTTCGGCTCATGAGGATACTCTCACACTTGATTCGATTGACTACAGGAACACCACTTCTATTGTCGAGATGATGGGCGAGGTGTATCTAAACATTTCTGTGATATATGTCGCGGAAGCCGATTAGGTTGCATCAACGGAGTACTAAAATTTAAAAAAACGCCCCCGGTGGTCAGCTTTATGCTGTCTGTCGGGGGCGTTTTTTATATTCTGACTTGCATTCTGACTTGCATTTTTGCCTAATTTACTCTGTTTTTGCCTTGTTTTTCCTGTGTCCCGATAAAACAAAAAGCCTTGCAACCGTTGTGATTGCAAGGCTTTTCTTGGTTGGGGCGACAGGATTCGAACCTGCGACCCCCTGCTCCCAAAGCAGGTGCGCTACCAAACTGCGCTACGCCCCACCACTGTCCTTGGGTATTATAGCTGATATGAAACTACTTTGCAATACCTTTTGTGATTTTTCTTTATTTATGTTATGATAGTCTGGCAAACTACCCGGAGGAGACGAAAACCCATGCGGATGCGAAAGAAGAAAAATCTAGAGACACGAACGCAAAATTGTGCACCTATTCTCATACAAGACCCGGCGGAGTTACGCGGGAAATGGCTCTCCCAGCGAGAAGAGCGGGAGTTATATCTTGAGATTGGCTGTGGAAAAGGAAAGTTTACAATCGAAACGGCAGGGATACAGTCGGATGTACTCCATGTGGCTGTGGAGAAAGAACGGAATGCCATGGTCATCGCCATGGAGCGGGCGCTGGATGCGGAACTCACCAACCTGCTGTTTATCGATATAGACGCAAGGCACCTGACAGAGCTATTTGCCCCGGGCGAGGTTGCGCGGATTTACATCAACTTCCCAGACCCTTGGCCTGGTGAACGACATGCGAAGCGGCGGCTTACGAGTCCTTTGTTTTTGGACTTGTATAAGCAGATATTGAAGTCTGGCGGAGAGATTCACTTTAAGACGGATAATCGACCGTTGTTTGATTATTCTATCAAACAATTTCCACTCCAAGGGTTTCTCTTGGATGAGGTGACAACGGACCTACATACCCCTGCGCCATGCGGGGTGATGACAAATTACGAACAGAAATTTCACGAACAGGGCGTGCCGATTTGCAGATGCGTCGCCCGGTGGGAGGGTGACAATGCTTAAGCTGATTTCATGGAATGTAAACGGTCTCCGTGCCGTCGTGGGGAAAGGCTTCCTCGATATTTTCGAAACCCTTGATGCGGATATGTTCTGCCTGCAAGAGATCAAACTGCAAGAGGGACAGATTGATTTGCAACTGCCGGATGGCTATCAGGCGTATTGGAACTATGCAGAGAAAAAGGGCTATTCAGGCACGGCGATTTTCACGCGAGTCGCGCCGCTCAGCGTGGTCTATGATATGGGGATAGAAGAACATGACAAAGAAGGGCGCGTGATTACCTTAGAGTTTGGCTCCTTTTATCTGGTCACGGTCTATACGCCCAACTCTCAGGACGAACTGCGGCGTTTGGATTACCGCATGACTTGGGACGATGCCTTTCGGGCGCATGTGACCGCGCTGGATCAAAAGAAACCTGTGGTGATCTGCGGGGACCTAAACGTGGCGCATCAGGAGATTGACCTGAAGAATCCAAAGACGAATCGGCGCAATGCCGGCTTTACGGATGAAGAGCGGGGAAAACTCACAGCACTTTTAGAAGCCGGATTTACAGACAGCTTCCGTGCGCTCTATCCGGAATTGACCGGGGCATATAGCTGGTGGTCTTATCGGGGCGGTGCCAGAGAGCGCAACGCAGGGTGGCGGATTGATTATTTTGTCATCTCAGATCGTCTGCGGGACAAGTTACGTGAAGCGCGGATTTATGCGGATGTGATGGGATCAGACCATTGTCCGGTGGGAATTGAATTGGGAGAATAGGCGCGGATGAAAATAGGGAACATTGAAATCAAAGGGAAACTGGCGCTGGCACCCCTTGCGGGTGTGTCAGACCTGCCTTTTCGGACAATTTGCAGAGAACATGGCGCCGCTCTTTGTTATACGGAGATGGTGAGCGCCAAGGCTTTGGTGTATCAAGATAAGCGAACAAAGGAATTACTATTGACAGATGACACAGACCATCCGGTGGGGGGGCAGATATTTGGCTCTGACCCGGTTTGCATGGGAGAGGCGGCAGCCAAGGTGATGGAAACTTCCAATGTGGATTTCATTGACATCAATATGGGCTGTCCTGTTGGCAAGATTGTCAAAAGCGGGGACGGTTCCGCCCTCATGAAAACACCGGAACTGGCACGGGATATCATCGAGACTGTCTGTCGGAGTGTGGATGTGCCTGTTACGGTAAAGTTTCGCAAAGGCTGGGACTCCGGCAGTGTGAATGCGGTGGAGTTTGGCAAGATGGCGGAAGAGGCGGGCGCCTCTGTGCTCACTGTCCATGGACGCACAAGGGTGCAGATGTACTCCGGACGTGCGGATTGGGACATCATCAAGCAGGTGAAAGAGGCGGTGAAAGTACCTGTTATCGCCAATGGGGATATCTTTGAACCGAAAGACGCGGCGCGGATTTTAGAGTGGACGGGTGCCGATATGGCGATGATCGCCAGAGGGTCCTTTGGCGATCCTTGGCTCTTTGCCCAGGCGAATGCCTATCTGGCGGGAGAGCCTGTGCCGGAGCGACCGCCCATCAAAGAGCGGATTCGCGTTGCACTGCGCCAGATTGAGCTTGCCATTGAGCAAAAGGGCGAGAAGATTGGCTGTTTAGAGGCGCGCAAACACCTTGCGTGGTATTTGCGGGGTGTGCCTCATGGGACGAAGATGAAACAGGCGGTGAATACCATCTTAGAGCGCGGAGACATCTACCGTGTAACCGATCGAATTTTGCAGGAATTGGGGTGATGATATGACGAGAACGGAGGAGCGGGAGATCATTGACCGCGTCCTTGCCGGTGAAACGGAGGCGTTTGAACTGTTGGTTTTGAAGAATCAACGGAAAATATATAATCTGTGCTATCGTATGACAGGGAATACGGAAGACGCGAATGATTTAAGCCAAGATGCCTTTTTGAAGGCATATCAAAACCTCGCAAACTTTAAAGGAGAGAGTTCGGTTTCCCTTTGGCTTTACCGCTTGGCATCGAACACCTGTATTGATCATCTGCGGCGTGAAAAGCGACGGGTGAAGAGTTCCCTGACTGTTGTGGATGAATCCGGCGAGGTTATGGAGCTTGAATTGCCTGACGAACGCTTTACACCGGAACGAGAACTGGAACGACGATTGGTGATTGAGGATATTGAGCAGGGACTTCAGACCCTCACGGAAGAACATCGGCAGATTCTGGTTTTACGAGAGATCAATTCTCTGAGTTATGATGAGATCGCTGAGATTCTAGACATCAGCGCAGGGACGGTGAAGTCCCGCATATCCAGAGCGCGGGTGATTCTACGAAAATTTTTACTGGAGCAAGGGAACTTTTCTGAAAGCTATGCGTCTAAAAAACATATAGATGAAAGAGGGGAGGTCTGATGATGAATCCATGTGAGAAATATGAAGAGTGGATCAGCGCTTACGTAGACGGTGCGCTGGATGATGCCGAGCAGGCAGAACTTCTGGTACATTTACAGACCTGCCCAGCTTGTTTGGCGATTTGGCAAGAGTATGAGATGATGTCAAAGGCACTCAAAGCCATGAAAGTTCAGCCGCCTGTCACTCTTGCGGCAGACGTGATGGCGCATATTCAGGAGCGACCTGTACTGACAATGCGGCGGGGCGGTATGGCGCGCCGATTTGCAGCCATTGCAGCGGTGTTTGCGGTGGTGGCATTTGTTGGGGTGTATACGTTCTGGACTCCTTTGTCGGCAGAATTTGGAGAGACTGATGCAAGCTTGCGCGTGGAAGAGTCATCGAATGATCTGGATATGGCGGCGAGATCTAGAGAGGCAACAGAAAACTGGAACGATGAACCGACTCCGAAACAGGTACCGGCTGAAGTATCAGTGAATGAAGATGTCGAGATGGGTGAGAGTGAAGAAATTGATCCATTCAACAACATAGCGACTGAACCGATTTTTGATGTATTGCCGGAGCCGACCCTGTTTGATGTACTTGCCAGTTACGGAGACTTAGGAGATTGGGACGAATTACGCCAGCGGCTGGTGATGGGAGGATATCACTATGAAGTGGAGACAGATGGGTTCTTTACTGCTCGGGACCCGTATCGCCCGGGGAGCTATCTTTACGGTAAGCTTCAAGCTGATCAAACTGATCTGGGGAACACGATTGTCACACTCCTCGGTTACGCCTACCGGACGGAGGATGCTTACAGCCGGGTTGAACTGCGGTCAGTCTATGGAGAAGTGAGATATTATTACAATGTTCTGCATGTTGGAGAAGCAGGAAGACGTGTAGATACATGGGCACAGCTTCGAGAGCTTATCGTGTCTTGGATTGGGTAGTGTGAAAATGTGATAAGACCCTGTAGGGGACACACACTGGGCGTCCCCTATGTTTCAGCCAGCTATCATCACTGATCATGCGGTGGAAGCGATGGTTGCGGGCGCACACTGCGCGCGCCTACAGGTGCAGTTATCAAAATATATTACAAATTGACCCTGCCGATTTTCGGCAGGGTTTTTGCATTTTTAGAAAGAGTGCGGGCGGCAGAATGCCGCCCCTGCGAAATTCGTTCATACTTGTCCCCGTATACTCATAAGGTGTAGCAGATGGGAGTGGTGGACATGGACTTTTATACATGCAGTGTGAGAGAAACCCTGAAAGGGCTCAAAACAGATGGGGCGCGGGGCTTGTCGAAGAAAGAAGCGGGTAAGCGCTTACAGCAATATGGTGCAAACCGACTGGAGGAGAAGCGGGGGAAACCGTTTTTGCTCAAGTTTTTGGAGCAATTTTCGGATTTCATGGTGCTGATCCTACTCGGTGCGGCGGGACTGTCCTTTCTCATCTCCCTTTGGGAGGGGCAGACGGATTTTGTTGATCCGATTATCATTCTGGCAATCGTGTTTTTGAATGCCGCCATGGGTCTGGTGCAAGAGGCGCGGGCAGAGCGGGCGATCCAGTCTTTGCAGGCGCTTTCAGCACCTAAAACGCGTGTGGTGCGGGATGGGGCAGAGATGACGGTAGACTCCGACACAGTGGTACCGGGGGATTTACTCCTGTTTGAAACTGGAGACGCTGTGACTGCCGATGCGCGCTTGATCGAGAGTGTGGGACTGCGGGTGGAGGAGTCCAGTCTCACAGGAGAGAGTACGGCTGTAGCAAAAGAGCATGGGGTACAACATCCGAAAGGAGCGCCCTTGGGCGAGCGGCGGAATATGGTGTTCTCAGGCAGTACAATTGTCGGGGGGCGTTGCCGTGGGATTGCTGTCTCTACAGGGATGGCGACAGAGGTAGGGCAGATTGCGCGGATGCTTGACCATGCGGAGACACCACAGACACCCCTCCAGCGGCGGCTGGCGGATACAGGCAAGACCATGGGGGTATTTGCGCTTCTGATCTGCTCTTTTATCTTTTTACTGGGTGTCATCCAGCGGACAGATCTCTTAGATAGCTTCATGCTTGCGGTAAGCCTTGCAGTGGCGGCAGTGCCGGAGGGCTTGCCTGCCATTGTGACGATTGTGCTTGCCTTGGGTGTCCAACGGCTTGTGCGGCGGAGTGCGATTGTGCGTAAACTCCCGGCGGTGGAGACCTTGGGGAGCGCCACTGTGATTTGCTCTGACAAAACAGGAACGCTTACGCAAAACCGTATGACAGTACAACAGCTTGCACCTGTCACAGGGGAGCATGATGGTGAGATGCGGCAGAAACTACTTCTATATGGCTCCCTTTGTACGAACACACGCATCTCCGGTAAAGAGGTGGTGGGTGACCCGACAGAGCGTGCCATTGTAGAAGCGGCAATCCGAGAGGGGCTTGATTTGGGGCAGGCGCAGGTGCGGCATCCTCGTATGGGAGAGATACCTTTTGACTCGGCACGTAAGCGGATGAGCACTTTGCATCAGGGCGGGCTGTTGCTCGTCAAAGGGGCGCCGGATGTGCTCCTGGGGCTTTGTGAGCAGGTGGCATCCTCTGCTGATGGTGCGGTGAGGCTCACAGATGGGGCGCGGCGGGAGATTTTGGCGCAAAATGCCCAGATGGCAAATCGGGCATTGCGTGTGATCGCAGTTGCATATCGGGAAATGGGAGATGGGGCTTGTAGGGGCGGCATCCTGCCGCCCGCGTGTTCCGATGGTTCGTGTGTTGCCAGTTATGGAATGTCTGGGGTAGGGCGCGGCGACCCCGACGCGCCGCTGCTACGATCCCATCGTGTCACTGATTATGGGGTAGAGGCTGCAACCAGGGGCGGCAGGATGTCGACCCTGCGTGGGAAGATGGGGCGAGCAGGCACGGACGCGCAAAGCGCGCCCCTACATGGGAGTGCAAACACAAGAGACGCGGGCGGGATGACCCCGCCCCTACAGGAATCAGCAGAACGAGGGCTTACCTTTCTGGGACTCATCGCCATGCAAGATCCGCCGCGTCCGGAAGCGCAAGCGGCGGTGCGTACTTGCAAACGCGCGGGGATTCGCCCTGTGATGATCACCGGTGACCATGCGGCTACGGCTGCTGCCATCGCGCGGGAACTTGGGATTTTGAGCGGGAATCAGGGGATACTCACAGGGGCGGAGCTGGATGCCCTCTCGGACAAAGACTTGCAAAGGATGGTCAAAAGCGCCTCTGTCTTTGCGCGGGTATCGCCCCTGCACAAGAGCCGTGTGGTGGAGGCTTTGCAGGCGAATGGGGAAATTGTCGCTATGACAGGAGACGGAGTGAACGACGCGCCCGCGCTTAAAATCTCCGACATCGGTTGCGCCATGGGGAAAAGCGGGACAGATGTGGCACGGGATGCCTCTGACATGATACTCACAGACGATAACTTTGCAACTATTGTCTCCGCCGTGCGGGAGGGGCGGGGGATTTATCAGAACATGGTAAAGAGCGTGCATTTCCTCCTTTCCTGCAATGTGGGTGAGATTTTGACGATACTGATTGCTGTCTTAATCGGTATGCCGCCGCCCCTGCTTCCGATCCAGCTTTTGTGGGTGAATCTGGTCACAGATTCCTTTCCCGCTCTGGCTTTGGGTGCGGAGAAAGCGGAGCGGGATATTATGGACCGTCCGCCGATTTCGCCGAAAAGCAGTATGTTTTCCGGCGGATTGGGGGCTGATATCCTGTTTCAGGGTATGATGATCGGTGGCTTGTCTCTTTGGGCGTTTTTCCTAGGGGTGCAATCCGGTGATTATATGACAGGGCGGACTTTCGCTTTTGCGGTATTGTCCTTGTCGCAACTGGTACACGCTTGCAATGTGCGCAGTCGGGAGAGTTTGTTCAAGATTGGGTTTTTCTCAAACGGAAAAATGGTGCTGGCGCTCCTGTTTTGTGCGGCGATGCAGGTTGTGGTGATCGGGCACCCCACACTGGCTGCCGTATTTGGAGTGGCGCCGCTTACGCTGGAACAATGGCGGACGGTATTGTTGCTGGTGCCGATTCCCTTGGTGGTTGTGGAATTGACCAAGCTCCTACGCAGGGGAGAGAAGCCAATTCGCACACATTTGTAAGGGTTAAGAAATTTCTAAGAATGGGCGAACATACTTGACAGGAAGACCTGCCTGTGATATAACTGTGTTAATTCAAATGATACAGTTGTGGTGTGTGGCGAGCGAGCAATGGCTCGCTCGTTATTGCTTGCGTTCAATGGGTAAATTTGCTATACTATACAGTGACAAAATCTAGGTATCGGATGCGCTGGAAGAGTGAGGGCAAGCCTGTGGCAGTGGACAAAAGAGCAGTTGTGGCAATCATCATACTGGCGCTTATGCTTATTGTGCTGGTGACAGGTTTGTTTGTGTTTTTGAGCAGTATGGAGCTTCCGGTTTTGAACATTGCAGGGACAGTTGAGTCGCTTTCCGTTCCCAGTGAATACCGTCCTTATCACACTTTGACTTTAGAGTATGAAATCGGCGATGCGGTACTGAAAGACGCTTGGATCTACTTTGCGGGTGTGCAAGGCAGTACGATCTTGCTCCAACGTATGCGTCTGGATGCAAGTGTTGTGGAAACTGTACTGGAAATCCCCGAGCAGAGAACAGCGGAGTTGGTAGCGGGCTTTGACTTGCGTGGGGATGGCACAATCAGACTTGTGATCCGAGACAGTGAGGCAGGTGGTCGGCTGATTTATGCGGAATATGACAGATCAGGTAATTTGATCGTACAGCGAGAGCTCAGAACGCCATCTTTTTTTGCTGCGGGGGAACAAATTAACAGATATATCGTCAGTTTCTTGGAGGACGGTAGTATATTGCTTGATGGACACGATGGGCAGACTTGTGCTGTATTTCTCTATTTCTTCGGGGCGGACGGGAGCCTGATCAGTAGGCAACATACCATTTGCGGCACGTCTGCACTGACGAGAGACGGGCGCGTAATCTTCAGCGAAGCGATGAGCATGGCAGCTTATGAACTCGACCCGGCGACAGGAGATTGGCACAGACAGCCCTTTGCGGATGATTTCACAGTAAGGCGACTGTATACAGGTGCGGCAGATTCTAATTTTGATTTCTACATAGATGTGTACCGAAATGGTGTTACAAACCTATATGGATTTTTGCAAGACACCGGGGAACGTGTCCACCTGATGGATTGGAGCGAACCCGGCTTTCGTCCCAGATTTGCGGACGCGATGGTTGCAATGCCTGACGGACGAGTTGTACTCTTTCGCCGGAACCAGTCCAACTGGCGGACAGGTACTTTTGTGCTGGTATTTGGCGCGCAGCAAGTTGTTTAACAAAGAATAAGAGGGTAAGATTTGTGAAACAAAGCATTTCAAAATTCAACAAGCGCTTAGGGGACAGGCTGTATTCCGGCAGTTTTCTTGCGCCCAGTTTGATTGGTGTAATGGTGTTTTTCATCATTCCTTTCCTTGTTGTGATTTTTTATGCTTTTATTGACAGCCCTGTGGGACAGAACTTTGTCTGGTTCCAGAATTTCCAACGTGTGTTTGGAAATTGGTCATTCCAAAGAGCGGCGCGTAATACACTCATGTTTTCTATTATGGCGGTCCCCCTGGCGGTGGCTTTGGGGCTTGTACTCGCGGTTTTGTTGGAGCAGAAAATCCCGCTTAAAAGTCAACTCCGCACTTTTTTTCTCAGTCCCATGATGGTGCCGGTGGCATCGGTTGTGCTTATATGGGAAGTGCTCTTTCACCGGAATGGTGCTGTGAATGACATTTTAACGAGTATCGGAGCCGCTACGGGATGGTTTTCTTTTTCGCCCATTGAATGGTTTTACTCTCCCTATGCGCAGATGCCGATTGTGGTGCTCTTTCTCTGGCGGAATCTGGGATATAATATGATTCTCTTCATGGCGGCCCTCAATAATATCCCACGAGATTTGCTGGAAGTTGCCTCTCTGGAGGGGGGGAGCAATCTTTACATCTTCCGCACGATTAAACTGCGCTTTCTCTCGCCAACGATTTTGTTTGTGACAATCTTGTCTTTGATTAACTCCTTTAAGGTCTTTCGGGAGGTATTTCTTATCACAGGGACGACACATCCCTATGGGTCTTTGTATATGTTGCAGCACTATATGGAGAACATGTTCCACAATCTGGACTTCCAGAGCCTTGCCGCAGCCGCGATTATTATGGCGATTGTAATGATTGCCCTCATCGGTCTCCTTTTCGTGATAGAGAACTGGTACGGAAAGGATGTGGAAGGATGAAAAAGCGCAGACATCTTCCGACTCGTCTAATCAAGGCGGCGATTGCAATGTTCTTTGCCATCGTTTTTCTCTTGCCGACTGTGCTGACCATTACAAATTCCTTTATGAGCCAAGCGGAGATTTCAGCGAACTATGGTGTGATCTTCGGTTCAGCCGCTGAGGGCGCTTATATGGCGGAGCGGGTGAACCTGAAGCTGATTCCGGATATTGTAACCTTTCAGCAGTATAATACTGTACTGATTCAGAGTCCGGATTATTTGGAAAAATTTTGGAACGCGGTGCTCTTGGTTGTGCCGATTGTGGTAATACAGGTTTTGATTGCATCCCTTGCGGCGTATAGCTTTACGCGCTTTCGTTCAAAGCGGAAAGAGGGTTTGTTGTTTGCGTATATTATCCTCATGCTTATGCCGCTTCAGGTAACCCTTGTGCCGAATTTTTTGGTGGCACGATGGCTGGGGACGATTGACACCTATTGGTCCATTTTGCTGCCGGGCTTTGTGGCACCCTTTAGTGTGTTTTTGCTTACAAAGTTCATGCGCCGGATTCCGATTTCCTATATCGAGGCGGCAAAGCTGGATGGCGCGTCTGAATGGCAGATATTCTGGCGGATTGCGATGCCCCTCTGCCGCGGAGCCTTATATGCGGTTGTGATGCTGGTTTTCATCGATTATTGGAACATGGTGGAGCAGCCTGTTATCATGTTATCTGACCCGAATATGTATCCGCTGTCTGTGTTCCTGTCGCGGATCACCGAACAAGAGATGATCGGGGTTGCGTTTTCTGTAGCGACGATTTATATGATACCGACATTGCTTATGTTCTTGCATGGGGAAGAGTATCTGATTGAAGGGATTACCTATTCCGGCGGGATTAAGGGTTAGGGTTATTGCTCGGTGTCTGTTGTAGGGCGCGATGCCCACATCGCGCCGCGCGGTTACCATCAGATATCCACGGCGCGATGTGGGCATCGCGCCCTACAGGTGCATTCAGCACAATACAATGCCACACATGTTCCAAAATTGCATTAGGGGGAACGAGAAATGAAAAAGAAATTTAACAGAGCGTGGGTAAAGAATGCGGTCATTGTGTTTTTGGCTGTGATGCTATTTCTCACCTTTTTCTCAAACACCATATTAAACATCTCCTTGCCGGAAGTTGTAACAGCACAGCCGACTTCAGGGACGATTACGAATGCGATACGCGGCAATGCCACAGCGGAAGCTGCGGGGAGCTATAGCATTTCGGTGGAGTATACCGCTCGAATCCTCGCTGTGTATGTGCGTGAGGGTGAGACTGTGGAACAGGGGCAAAGGCTCTTCACTCTGGAAGCAGGGGAGGACGAGCTCACAGCGCAATTGGCTGAATTGCGACTGCGCTATCAGCACATGCTCATCGACATGACAGGTGCTGACTATGCAATGCAAAACGAGCGAATCCGCCAAGCGCGGGAAGATTTAGAACGAGCGATTGCCAACCGCAATGCCTTGGGAACAGCACCCATGACAGAGGGGGCGGCGGAAGCGGCGCTTGCCCGCGCACAGACACAGCACGGCACCTATCAGCCACGGCTTACGGCGCTTGAGACAGAGCTTGGATATATTGACGATTTAGACCCCAGATCAAGCCGCATTGGGTCGCAGGTTGTCGCTTACCAGCAGGCTTTATCGAACTTCTTGCTCAATATGAACATGAGTTATGAAGATTGGGCGGCGGAGAACGCTGGTGCGTCCAATCAATGGGCGCAGGCAGTAAGTACGGCACGTGCTGCTATGGTACAAGCGGCGGCGACTGCGCGTTCCGCTGTGGTGGGTGAGGTGAGCGAAGCGGCAGGAAACGTGGCACGTGCACAGACAGCAGTGGCGGAAGCGGAAACCATGCTGGAGCGCGTACAGCGGATTACAGCCGCCGAGGAGAGTGTACGCACATTACAGCGCACCTTGAATGAAGCCCTCATCGGCTTGGCATCAGAACAGCAGCAAGCGTCTCTTACTCATCAAGGTCAGCTTTTAGATTTGCGCGCCTTGGAAGAGGAAATTGAGGACTTAGAAGCGCGGCTCCGCAGGCAGGGCGGAGAGACAGAGGATGATGAACACACAATCACAGCTTTGCACGCGGGCGTTGTGACAGGACTCACAGCCGTTGCCGGACAAGACACAGAGCCGGGGCTTCCGCTGGCGCGGATTGAAGTGGCGGACATGGGCTATGTAGCAGAGATATCCATTGACGTACGCCAAGCGCAAGAAGTGCGTCCCGGGGTTACGGTTGAGGTAAATACCCTCTGGTGGGGACCCGGACTTTCAGGACGTGTGACAGGTGTACGACCGGACCCGGATGACCCAACAAATCGACGTCTTGTTTTGGTGGAGATTATTGGGGAAGTAACAGTCGGAGAGCAACTGAGCCTCAGCATCCCGCTTTCCAGTGCGCAGTTTAACACAATTGTCCCGCGCAGTGCGGTGGCACAGGATACGACAGGGCATCATGTGTATGTATTACAATCGAGAAGCTCGCCCTTGGGCACGCGCTACACGGCGGTTCGTGTGGATGTGACCGTTGAGGCGGAAGATGAGACACGAGTAGCGGTTCGGGGGGATTTAGAGTGGGGTGTGAACATCATCGTCCGCTCAAGCGCACCCCTTGCAGACCGAGATCGGGTACGACTGGCGACGGATTAGAGGATGTAGGGGCGGCATTCTGCCGCCTGTGCCACTATTTCGCACAGAATATAATCCATGCGCATTGATACCGCGGGCGGCAGAATGCCGCCCCTACAAGGAGGAATAGGCAATGAAACGAGTTTTATGTATCTGTTTGGCAATCCTACTTTTGCTTGGGATGGTGACCCCGATGGCTTTGGCAGAGTCCGCTCCGGTATTTCGCACGGAGCCGATGGTTTCGGCAGGCGGCAGACATACCGTGGCACTACGGAGTGACGGTACAGTTTGGGCTTGGGGAAATAATTGGCATGGTCAACTAGGCGATGGTACTACAACTCATCGCTACACGCCTGCACAGGTGCAAGCCCTCACGGGTGTGATCGCAGTTTCAGCAGGCAATTTGTATACTGTCGCACTGAGAAGCGATGGTACAGTTTGGGCTTGGGGAGATAATAGGGCTGGTCAATTAGGCGATGGTACTACGACGGATCGGCATACGCCTGTACAGGTGCAAACCCCTACAAATGTGATCGCGATTTCGTCAGGTGCGTTACACACTGTGGCACTGCGAGACGACGGTACAGTTTGGGCTTGGGGAGGTAATTGGTCTGGTCAACTAGGCGATGGTACTACGATAGATCGTTACACGCCTGTGCAGGTTCAAAACCTTACAGATGTAATCGCAATTTCGGCGGGCGAACAGCATACCGTGGCATTGCGAAACGATGGCACAGTCTGGGCTTGGGGTACTAATGAGAATGGTCAATTAGGCGATGGTACTACGACAAATCAGCATACGCCTGTACAGGTGCAAACCCCTACAAATGTGATCGCGATTTCGGCGGGCTCGACGCATACCATGGCATTACGGAGTGACGGTACAGTTTGGGCTTGGGGAGATAATAGAAATGGTCGACTGGGTGATGACACGTGGACTGATCACCACACACCCGTACAGGTAAGCATAAACGATGTGACAGCCACTGCGGCAGGGCTTTTTTACAGCCTAGCCCTTCTAGCGGATGGCACGGTCTGGGCTTGGGGAGATAATAGAAATGGTCAGCTAGGCGATGGTACTTGGACTGGGCACCGTACACCTGTGCAAGTGCAAGGTCTAAGCAATGTGACAGCCATTACAGCGGGTGTTTCACATACCGTGGCACTGCGAAGCGACGGAACAGTTTGGGCTTGGGGCTGGAATCCGAGCGGTCAACTAGGTGACGGTACTACAACGGATCGCCACACGCCTATACAAGTCCTAGGTCCAAACGGCGTAGGGTTTCTAAATCTGATACTGGGAGACACACGCTTCACCGATGTCCCACTCCACGCTTGGTTCCACGACGCGGTGGAGTTCGTCCACGATCAGGGCATCATGAGCGGCACTTCCCCAACAACATTCGCACCAAACGCGAATTTCAGCCGTGAGATGGTGGTAGCCACGCTGTTTCGGATGTATCATGGACGATCGGCGAACAACACAGACGCAAGGGATACACCGTTCTCAGATGTGGATGCCGGCAGATGGTACGCACCATACATCGCTTGGGGCTATAGTGAGGGTATAGTCACAGGGACAAGTCCTGACACATTCGGGATAGGCAATGCCGTGTCACGGCAGGATTTTGCAGTGCTCTTGCATCGCTTTGCAAACCTTACCGATGCGAACACAGATGTGCCGGAGGACTTCGCCTTAGACTTCCCGGATGCAAATGCTGTCGGTTCATGGGCAGAAGACGCGCTGACGTGGGCGGTGTATGCGGAACTCATTACAGGCACAGGGCAGTTATTAAATCCGAGCGGTACTGCCACACGCGGACAAGCGGCGACCATACTGATGCGCTATATCCAGACGTTTGCAGAGTAGGCGAAAATCATTGCGTTGATGCATGTAGGGGCGTACAGTATGCGCCTGTCCCAAAGCATTGAGTTGTTGCTGATTGCGGGCGAGCAATGTTCGCCTCTGCAAGATATAAAGGTATCATTGAGGGGTAAGATGACGAGAGAGAAACAGAGCAGCGTGAAAAAGCCTTGGGGTAGGATTGTGATTTGCAGTCTACTCCTGCTTTGCGCTGTCATCTGCTTCTTCTTTTTGCGGCATGTGACACAGATGCTCTCTAGTGAGCAGGCGGCGGCACGGTGGGGGGCTGATGTGGGGCGCTTTGCACAGGTGACGGCTTTCTTGCCGGAGCATGAGGGGCTGCCTGCCGGTGCATCTGCGGGTATACCCATGGCGATCAATGGCGCGATACGAGAGCAGGGACTCACAGCCCACGTTCCGGAGGGGGGCTTTTCCTACGCCTATGCGGCTTCTCCCATTCCCTTACAGGTATCCTCACGAGATAGAGGAGAGGCGGCGGTATTTGCCACCGGTGTTGGCGGGAACTTTTTTCTGTTCCAATCCGTCCAATTAATCAGTGGGGCATTTTTGCCTGTGGAGAGCGTGAACCGTGACTATGTTTTGATTGATGAAACCCTTGCCTGGTATCTGTTCGGTGCAGTGGATGTGGCGGGGATGGAAGTGTTTATTAACCATACGCCCTATATCATCTCCGGCGTGTATCGTCCCAATAGAGACTTTGCCAGCAGGGCAGCCTATGCCGACCGACCGCATTTGTTTTTCTTCTATGATACGCCGACGATGTTTAGCGGCGCACCCATTACAATGGTGACAGCGGTGCTTCCAAACCCCTTGACCGGACTGGCGGAAGAGATGTTCCGCGAGGCGCTGGACGGCTTGAATGTGAATGAAGACGGCTTTGTGCTTGTGGACAACACGCGGCGCTATACCATTCCGGCACTGTTTCGTGTGATCCGAGGATTTGGGACGCGTTCCATGTATCAGACCGGCTTGCGATTGCCCTACTGGGAGAACGCGGCGCGGATGGCAGAGGATTTTGCGGCACTTGCTTTGGTGTTGTTTGTCTTGTTTTTATTGTTTCCCCTGTTTTGTGGGGTTCAGCTCTTGGTTCGGCGTTGGCGGCGGCGCAAATGGCGCACACGAGATGCATGGGAACGTTTGGATCAGAAGCGTGAGGCGCGCAGGGAAGAAAAGTGGCGTCAAGAGCAGGGATTAGAGGACCCGGCTCCTGAGATAGAATCAGATCAGGAATACGATTTAGAGGAAATTATCCGATCGGTTCGGGAAAGTGAGGAAGAGGAAAATGATGAAACAGAAATTTAAGAGTGTACTTGCAGTTTTATTGGCACTGACAATGGTGCTGGGTCTCGCCGCCTGCGGCGGCGGGGAGACGACAGAAGCGCCCTCGGGCGGGATCGGCGTGGAACAGGGGACGGCTGCGGAGGATGGATATGTCTACGTGGCGGAGTTTCTCGATGTTGACTTTGACGCGTCAAGCATTGACTTGATTGCGGTATCCGGTGACACCTTGTATGTGACCTATCGCACAAACGACCTGATGGGTGGACTGGGTCTTGCGACCATGGGGACAGACGGCACCGGCGCAACTTCCATTTGGGAGAGTGAAAACCGACAATGGGAAGAGGGAGAGAATACCCACTCTGCATTCCAAGATATTTCGGCTTCCACCCTGCATCCGGAGGGAGGGCTCCTTGCTGTCCGCTATGAGCATGGCGGCTTTTTTGGACCGGAGGATTCCTCTTTTGAAGAGAGCTTCATCCTGATGCACCTTGGCTCTGACGGCAGTATATTAAATGAAGCGGATCTGATACAGATTTTGAACTTTCCGGAGGGGAGCCATCTGGGCATAAACCGCATGAGTGTGCTTTCTGACGGACGCATACTTGTGGGTAGCTGGGGTGTGTTGTATCTGCTTTCCGCAGACTGGACGCTGGAACGTCAGTTTGAAGAGTGGGAAGCAAATGATTTTATCGTGACAGGGGATGATCAGGTTTTGGTCAGCGTCTGGCGTGAGGGTGCAAATGGCACACAAGTGTTCCCCTTTGATCTTGCAACAGGCGAGATTGACGAGACAAATGGAGCGGTGTTCAATGCGGAACTCCATAATACGGTGATCGGCGCACAGTATGATCTCTATGTGGGAACGCAAAATGCAGTGTTTGGTCTTGATCTGGCAACAGGGCGATCCACACTGCTCTTTGACTGGTTGGATATTGATATGATCTCCTCTTTCCGCTTTGCGGCATCTGACACCGGCGATATATTTTTCTTTGAGCAAAATTGGTCCGAAATGGGAGACCATGCCAGCGACAGTACCCTTGTCCGTCTGACACGGCGTCCGCTTTCTGAGGTACCCCAGCGGACAGAAATTATACTGGGCGCTTTGATTGTTGATTGGGATCTCCGTCGTGAGATTGTTTCCTTTAATCAGCGCAACCAGAACTATCGCATTCGGGTGAGAGAGTATGGGAACTGGATGATGGAAGACCAAGCAGACGCGATTGCGCGGCTCAATACAGATATCATCACAGGCAACGCACCTGATATCATCGACTTTGGCTGGGGACTCTCTTTTGAGCGTTATGCACGACGCGGACTCCTTGCAGACA
>Ga0123355_10001025_pt1 | contig 38787 bp, 41 predicted proteins | sample TergutEmb28metaG_3_FD_89872 | JGI IMG/M metagenome (GOLD analysis project Ga0123355, IMG submission 89872) | Embiratermes neotenicus P1 segment gut microbial communities from Petit-Saut dam, French Guiana - Emb289 P1 | ecosystem: Host-associated > Arthropoda: Insects > Digestive system > Gut ...
AAATATTATAGTGAATTATGATGAAAGATTTTGTAGCGACTGGTGGTATCGAATGATTACTGATCGCGTGGCGGACACCGAAAGTCCTTTTGTTAACAGAACACTTGTCTTTGAATACGCGCCAGCGACTTTTGATAAAAGTAGTACACAGTTGCTTGAGTTAACTCGTCCAATACTTTTAGTAGCTGAGGGAATAATTGAGGAAACATTGGAACCCAGCGTGTATATTAACATCGGCTACACAGGCGAAGGTGACGTGCTGTTCGTGCCAATCTGGTCGATGATGGGACTTATTGGCGAAAACGCAGACAATTCCAGACCACGGCTTGATATAACAGCAAGATAAGGGAAGTATCAGCGAAACCACAAAGGGGAGGAGGGTGACCATATCATGAAAACAGCAGACGCAACTGCAAGTGCAGCACAAGAAGTGTCTTCTACTCAAGACGTGCAAGAACAACCAACACAAAAAATGTGGGTTACCCTGCTGCGCAACAATGCAATAGCAACAGCGCTGACCCTTCTCTTTGGTGGCAGCCTTATGATGTTGTTGATGTTTGTGTTGGGAGAATACCCTGCAGAATCATTCATCGAACACCTTCTCGGAGCCTTTGCAGGAGTTTTCCTTGCGATATCGATGGGTGCACCACTTGTGTATCCACTGCTTGCTGCCTTCTTGTTAAAGCCACTGCCAAGGTTGAACTTTTTATCAGTGATTGCGCCTGCTGCATTGCTTATAGTTGTTGCCATTGTTGACTTTGTATCGACACCATTCATCGCAGCAGGAGCCACGCTCAGTGGCGGCTTTAATCACATAGCCCTGTGTGGCTTTTGCCATGCGTTCGGACCAGGAATTTTCCTACTGCAGCTTGCTGACCGACTTGCTCCATTGGGTGGAGTATTTGCTCCGCTTGGATATTTTGGCTACGTTAGTCTACCCGTCTTGTTAATCGCTGCATTTTACCCCTCGCTGCTTTTCTATATAGGTATTTCTCTCAACAGATTTTGGAAAAACAGTCAGCTGACAGTGTCAACAGTAGACTCAGAGAGCAGGCAATTGCATGAACAGGCTATCGAGAAGGCATATATTCGCGCTGCAGAAGAAGCGCCTGAAAGTCCGAATTATTTCGATCCAGAACAACAGGAACAGCAAGAATCGCACGAAATAGTTCCAGACGCAGCTGTATCTTCACCAGCGACAAAAGCAGAACCGCAAGGAGACAGCAGCACTAAAATCCTAGTGAGAGCAAATAACGTCAACGCAATAGTCATTCACCTGATTCTGTCCGTCGTTGGAATCTTTGCCTTCATAGTCTTGACCATTATCTCGAACATAATCTTCCCACAGTGGGAGTCTTATATGCTTTCTGGCAACACGCCTTGGTTTGCGTTGCTGCCCCTCATCATCACCGTTATTGGCGGAATGTTCGTCTATGTTTTCTTTGGCTATCGCTGCCTAAAGCCAACCAAAGAAAATTCGCTCCTGTCAGTATCGTGGCTCACGCTCGCAATGCTTGTTGTTGGCATAGCAACAGCGATTGGACACCTATCCGATGATGGAATGTCGTGGTCCAGCATGAGTATCGGCGCGGTAGAGTTCATACCCAATATCCAAATGTGGCTCAACACTCTCGGCACAGGCGTACACGCCCTATTCAGAGAGTTTGGCTTTGCAGCATTTCAGCACCCTACTCCTCACCCGGCTGTTCCTTTGATTGGCACACCCTTACTGCCGCCAGCATTACTCTACATTGGTATGCGTTTGCGCAAAAAGGATGACTCTGACAATTCAAATGAAGCCACTCTCACTGCGGAGGAGGCTGACCACTCATGAACGCCTTGGCCACAACCTTCAGCAACATTAAGCTTAGAGAAAACAATAAACGCGCTTTGGTACTTCACCTTGCGTTGTCGTTCATGGCCTATTTTTCAGGAGTGCTATGGGGCGACCTTACCAATGATATGCTTGCTCAATCACTTCCAATTGCCACTACAGTATTCGCTTACATTTTGTGTGGATACTATTTCCTTGCAGTCACAAAAGAAAAGCCGCTCTTGTCTCTTGTGTGGCTTACTTGTATGACAATCGTTGTAGGGATTCTTTCGGCAATTGGATATATGATTCTTGCTGCGGTTGGTTTTTCAAGCTCTCTTTTACTTGAGGCTATTGCTGGCATTTTGCTAGGCTCAGCACTGTTTCTCAACACACTGAGCTTTCTTGTGCTAGCCCATTTCGGAGCGTTTTATCCTCTTTTCAATCCTGCATGGGGATTTTTGCTCATTGCCGCCGCCCCCTTCCTTCCTCCGGTATTGCTTTATGCAGGTATGCGTTTGCGTATCTGGCAGCAGCAGGGCGCGGGCGGCTCACTTTGCAAATCCACTCTTTCAGGGGAGGAGGCTGACCACTCATGAACAAAGAACATTATAAATCAGATGGCATGGAAGGATTGTTTTTTGCAGTGCTGAGCGCACTTTTTGCTGCGACTGGCATAGGTTTTGTTCTCTTCGCCTGTGTTTGCCTCTTCTGTTTTGCACTTCCTGCAGGACTGGCACTATTGTTTGGAATCGCTTTTGGACTTGCAGCGCGGTTGCAGGCAATCGACAAGGAGTCAATGTTGTTCGTTAGCATACTTGCAGTTATTGGCATGTTTTCATCGGCAACTGGATTACTCGTGCTGATAATAAGAAATATCGCAGAAAGGTCAGTCCTATGATGAACGCCTTACGTACAACTTTCAACGATGACAGGCTTAAAAAGAATAATAAGCGTGCGCTGTGGGTGCACTTTGCTTTGACAGCGATAGGTCTTCCCTTAGCATTCTTTGTTGGGGCAGTTGGAAACAACATGAATCTAGGATTCTTGGTCTTTGACACCGCCGTGGGCATAGTTCCCCTGCTGGTGACACTTATTGTAGGACCTCTTGCCTATATTATTTGTGGATATATATACCTCAAGCCAACAAAGGGCAAAGGAGGGCTGTCTCTTGTGTGGCTTACTTGTCTAACTGTCGGTTGGTCTCTTCTGACAACCACGCTTCTTTTAAGCCTTACACTTGCAGACTCAGCAGGCCTTATTGCTGATGAGAGCCTTCTTTGGGGATTGGGAGTATTTTACATACCTTTGATGCCACTTGTTAATGCGATAGGTTTTGGCCTCATGTATAGCTTTATGGGTGTGATTGAAGCCCTCGGTCCTTCCGTTGGACTCTCGGTAGACGCCTTTAGTCAGCCTGCTTTATTCCCAGCAATGCTTATGGTGGTATCGATTGTCCCACCAGGATTGCTGTATATAGGCATGCGTCTAAGGCAGCGCTACCCAAACCTAATCAAGACCACTAGCCCTGCTCAACATGCAGACAGCAATACAGAGGAGCATGACCTGGATTGGTCAAACTCCTCCTGTGAAAATTTCAATTGGGAACGTGAGACAAAATGAGTATTCGTGATGTCTCTGACAATAGACCGCTTAAGAGATAGGAGCATGTTATGCCACTAAGAAACGCTGATGTTATGAAGTTTTTGGCCGTTTGGGAAATGGTTCATGAGATGGCAGATGAGGGAATGAAGGCCTCGATTGAACGTGGAAAGACGACTGAAAAAGGTGAAATGGCCAGTGATCCAGGTGCTTTTGTAGACGGACTGGCAGCGATTATTGACGAGAAGAAAGACAAAATCAAGCTAGAACTTATTGAAGGTAATGACGCAGAGCTTGATAAGGAAGATACGGCGACTGCTCGTGCAGTAGACGAAGTACGCTTTGAAGTTGCAGAACTGCGCGGCAAGCTAGAGTCGATGAATGCGACGCTTGATGCTATTCAAGCAAAGTTATAGGGATTGATTCCTATGAGTGCTAGAAAACGAAGACGCCAAATATTTTGGGTCATTACTCGGCACTGGTGGAGGGCTGCCATAGAGTCACGCTTTGGCTTTGTTGGCATTACTGCGAGGCGTGAAATATTTGCCCGTGAGCTCCGCTATGCCTTCGAGAAGCTGGGTCCTGCCTTCATCAAGCTGGGGCAGCTTATCTCGATCAGGCCTGATATGTTTCCGCCACAATACGTGTTTGAAATGGAAAATCTGCGCGACTCGGTAACGCCGACTCCTTTTGAGGAAATGAAAACAGTATTTGAAAAGGAACTGGGCAAAACAGCCGAAGAGCTTTTCCAGTCAATCGACCCAGAACCCATTGGGTCAGCTTCAATAGCGCAAGTCTATAAGGCAAAACTTGCCTTTGACTATAAGCCTGTTATTGGGGACGTTATGCCAGCAGGAACTGAGCTTGCTATCAAGATGGTTCGTCCGGGCAGTGAAGAAAAGATTCGAGCAGATATTGCTGCAGTGACTCCGCTGGTTAACAGGCTGCATAAGCTAAAGCCTCTGAAGCGCTTTAACATGCCGCAACTGCTGCAAGAATTTGCAGATTCGATTACTTCTGAAATCGATTTGCGCATTGAGGGTCAAACCTCTGACAGGTTCGCCTTTGACTTCAAGGACGACCCTTATGTCACTACTGCCACTATTGTGTGGCCGCAAACCAGCAAGAGCATTTTGACTATGCAGTTTGTGGAAGGATGGCACTTGCACGAATCTGAAGAGGCAACTGCAGCAGGTGTAGACGCACGATTCTTGGCAATACACGGTGCAGATGTGTTCATGAAGCAAGTTATGGTTGTGGGTCGCTTCCATGCAGACATGCACCAGTCGAACTTGTTGCTGACTCCTGATGGCAAGATTTGCTACATCGACTTTGGCATCATGGGCGAAGTTAAGGAAGAGCACAAAGAAGCTATTGCACAAATCCTTGCAGCAACCGTATATGCAGACGCAAAGCGCGCGATTCTGTACTCTGCTGACATCGGACTTGTTGTGCGCGATGAAGAACGTGAAGAGGTCATTGGCAAGGTGTCAGCGCTTATGAAGCGTACCTTCTCTAAGTCTCCGCGCGACGTGAGAGGATTCGCCATAGGATTTTTGTCAATCCTAAACGAACAGCGCGTAGTAGTGCCACGTGGGTTTGGACTGCTGGTAAAAGCACTGGTAGTAGTAGAAGGCTGTGCCCAAACAGTGTATGACGATATTGACATTGTTGAGGCTGCAGAATCCTTCACGACAGAGCTTGTGCTAAAGCATATGATGCGCCCGTCGAGGTTGTATAAGAAGATTCCACTAGCTATCGACGCAGCCATAGCAGAATTGATAGGTTAAAAATTTGAATGATGTGGAGTGCGTCCATCCACAATAATGGACGCACTCCACCAAAGAGGGGGAGAAGAGCATGGGAAACAATTGGCGAGCACTGGCGATTCACGCTGCCCTGTCGATAGTAGGATTTGTTTCATTTGTGCTACTTTCACTTTTTGTTGTCTACTTGATTTTTCCAAATATTGAAGGTGTTCCTGATTGGATTGAGTTGCCGATGTTCTTGATGCCGATAGTCGCAGGTTCACTTATCTATGTGTATTGTGGATATCGGTTCCTCAAAATACCTGAAGATAATCCCCTTTTTTCTGTTTGGCTTCTTACCGTGATAACGCTTCTCGCAAGTGCAACATCGGTAGCTCCTTTCCTAGATTCAGGCATTGTAGATGTCAGCATGAGTCCCCTATTGGCATTTGCCAACTTGTTCGGGTTTGTTATTTTGAGTGTTGTTTCAGACGGCGGAACCTTTATCTTTAACGCATTGTCGCTCCTGCTAATCCTGCTTGTTTCGATTCTTCCGCCAGCTTTGCTCTATCTAGGCTTGCTTTTGAAGATGCATCAACAAGAGAAATCTACACCTACATCAGAAAGCACAGAAGCATGATTAGCGGGTTAATCCATAACACGCTTGTGTCGTTCATTATTCATGGGCTATTCATGCTTGTTAGCTCGGTAGTGCTCTTCTTTCTCTTACCGCTTTTCGTAGCACTTCCTGCCTTGATTGTCTTGTATGCTGTTTTTGGATATCGATACTTGACACCACTGTATAAATATAATGTCGTACCACTTTTGCCACTCTCGATATTGCTTTTGAGTTTTGCCGCAGTAGAAGTTTTGAGCGGAACCGAAATGTTTACCCTTATGACAAACATGCCATCAGTTCTTACTTTGGCAGCCGCAGATAATCTAATTCGCGCACATGACCTTCATTCTGGTGCGTCTGTTGGTGCCGTAGTTGGTGCTGCATTTCTACCCTCATTGCTTATGTACGCAGGTCTACGCTTAAAGATGTGGCGTGAAGCCAAGGTGGCACCCACACCAGAAAGTGCAGAAGCATGAACAGGGTTATTCTCAGAAACAACCTGCGTGCGCTGGGGATTCACTTTGCTCTGTCGGTAGCGGGCATACTGTCTCTCTTTGTAGTCCAAGCCGTCTTGAGCTTGGTGTTCAATTTAATGGAGTCGAGTATAGAACCACTTTGGTTTGGATATGCTTATTTTCTTATTCCCGTTGTCGTGGGTTCATTTGTCTATATTGTTTGCAGTTATTTGTTCCTCAAGTCTGTTGAAGAAAAGCCTTTACTTTCTGTTTCGGGACTTGCGTTTCTTACGATTTTTGTAGGAATAATTTTTGGGATTGCTCATATTGTCTTGGATTTTCCGGTGTTTAGTGAACCTGCGACCTTGGGTGATGCGGCAACGCTCTTATTGATACTTTTTAACACTTTGGGCTTTGGCGTTGTAACCCTCTTTTTGACTGAGGGAAACCTCCCTGATGGTGCTTTGTCTTTCATAATTGTTCTATTTATTTCGATTCTCCCACCAACCTTGTTCTACGTAGGCCTTCGTCTAAAAATCTGGCGTGAATCCAGACAAGAAATCACAAAGGAAGGTGTCCATGAATAATTCAGACATGACTACGGGTAAAAAAATTCTTTCTATAGCAATGGGTAATGTTGTGGCATTTGCTTTGCATGTGGCGATTTCGTTAGTCTACTTCATTATCGTTGTCGTATCTATTATTGTATTCGAACACATAAATCAGGGTGCGGATGTAGCTAACGCCGTCATCGTTGTCGCAGGCTTTCTTTTGGCTGCTGCTGGCTACTTATTCTTTGGTCTCAAACGGACGAATTTGGGCACGGTAGGCAATTTGCTTTCGGTTGCGACATTGCCAATTTTTCTAGGTCTTGTACCGCTGATAGTGGGCTTTTTCCAATTAAGTCTTGATGTCGGCATATGGTTTAGTGGACACTTTGATAGTGCGGCTGCACATTCCATGGCAGCGATGATAAACGCTCCAGCAGTTTTTACCTTATCGATACCATACGGTCTTATTGCTAATCCTGACCCATATATCAGCGGTGAGCCTCCCATCATATTTATCACTGCGGCATTCATCCCTTCGCTGCTGATGTTTGCGGGGTTTTACTTAAGGACATGGCGTGAAAGTAGGCAAGAAGTCATGAATGAGGGTGTCTATGAATAGCTCAGATAAAAGCAAGTTTATTGCCGATGCTGTTCGTAATAATATGTCCAAAGAGGACGCGCGCAAGCATGACGCCCGGCAGCGAAAGATTGTAAAGAGAGAAAACATGCCGGAGAGCAAGAAAATCATTCATAATAATCTGCGGGCAATAGGAATCCACTTTGCGCTGTCGACCGTGGGCATGTTTGTCATCTTCTTCGCTGTTCAATCGCTTCTCTTTTTAATAATAGGTCTTTTTAACCTAAGCGACGTATATTGGGTAGGGTACGCTCTTGGTTTTTCAATCATGATAGTTGCTCTACTTGCCTATATTGCTTGTGGCTACTTCTTCCTTAAGCCTGTAAAAGAAGAAAATCATTTGTCAGTTGCTGCTCTTGTGGGAATTACGGGTTTTGCAGGAATAGTATTCGCGATTCTTTATGCGCTTACTGACATTCCTATATTTACAGACGCAGAAGCAATGGGCGAAGCACTATCCTTGTTAGTGATTGGCCTCAATTCGCTAGGCTATATTGTCGCTTCACGCTTTTTAGAAATAAGAAATCCTGTTGCTGCCTTCTTCTCTGTCTGGGTTATTGTTATTGCGTCACTGCTTCCGCCAATCTTGCTTTACTCAGGATTGCGTTTGAAAATCTGGCGCGAAAATAAGCAGCAAGCCACGGAGAGACGTCCATGAGTAACGATTTCACAGATAACCTACTACGTTCATTTGTCATACATGGAGTACTGTGCGTGGTAGGAATATTCTTACTGGTCTTTACAGGTGGGTTCGGAATGTTGGTAAATGCTATCGGTGCAGTAGTGGCGTATATATTGCTCGCTCGAAAATACTTAAAGCAACTGCCCCAAGGGAATTTACTTTCGGTATCGGGGGTATCAATTTTGCTGGTAATCCTGTTTGGCGCACATCATATTCTGGCAGCCGAAAACATCGGAGAAATCCTAGCTTTTCTTAATTTTCCTGCAATTGCACTGGTTGATGTAGCTCTTATACCAGTCGAACTAGTCTTTGGGATTGATGAGTTTGTCTTTGCAGAATCTTCAAGTCTTGTAATGTTGGTGGCTGCATTTTTGCCATCGCTACTTATGTATCTAGGACTTCGCCTAAAAATAAGAGATGAAGAAAGGGAAGATTATTAGCAAATTGCTCTAGCAAAGGTGCATCACAAAAGAGTACTATGGAGTGAGTCCATCAAGTACAGTAATGGACATACTCCGCCAACAAGGTGAAGAGAGATGAGAAAGGAACGTAATGGAAGAAACGAACATATCTGCAGAGGAACAAACGACTGACGTAGAGACGTCGCCTTTGCGAACCATAGTGATGAACAACCTATGGACGGTTGTGCTACATATTGCAACGTCAAGTGCATTTTTTGTTGTAACAATAATGCTTTTGCTTCCGTGGCTGGGATCTTTCCTAGTATACACCGTTGCCTCTGTAGTTTCAGTAGTGGTCGGTTTTCTTGTTGCGGCTGCTCTTTATGTGTTTTTTGCTCGAGGCTTGTTACGTCCGGCAGAAAGTGGCAATGTGCTTTCGGTAGTTTTCTTGCCCGTGCTGCTTATCGCTGCATGGTTTGCAGTGGCGTCCTTTGAGGTCGACTTTGCGGTATGGACAAATGCACCCTCACTCTTTGCGGTGACTCCAGTGTATGCAGCGCTTACTGCTGCTGAGCCGTATGATGCTTGGCAACCACCGGTCATCGCGTCATTGTTGCCTTCTTTGTTTATGTATGTAGGCTTGTTGCTGGGTGCGTTGAGGCAAAAGCGCGAGGAGCAATAAGAAGGGTTTGCGCACTTGTAAGTAGTTATGCCAGCCCCTAGGTAACTGCAGATTTGAATACTAAAGACAAATGCCGCCAGGTGGGAAGGGAAGTGTAATGGATAGTCCAAGACAACTCTCGAAGAACATCGTGGCAATTTGTCTGACCTTATTCGCACTCTTTGTCACAGCAGTGTTGTTTGGTAGCCTTATCTCTGGTGCTGCAACTGCTCAAAATGCTGTGGAGCACAGCGAGATAAGCACTGTCAGAATAGAGTCAGTGCAGCAAGAGCCACCACCCATAGCAACAGTCGAGACAGACTTCAACTTTATCGACACAGATGTCATACCAGATGAAATTTTTGCTATGCGCCAAGAAGCCTTTAGAGAAATTGGCGCTTTACCCTATGTTAAAAATTGGGTTTACTTTATCGAGGCGTGGGGCGGTCTTTACAGCAATGAAGTGACGAGGTTCACCACGCCCGAGATTGATGCGATGTATGGAGGACCTCCCGTTGGTTGGTCGCGTTTTACCCTAAGGAGTGTTCAAAGTGACCAGCTTTTCGATATCGAAGAAGGGCTTATTGAGCTTGTCCAGGGCAGAGAGTTCACTGATGAAGAAGTGTCTGACTTTAACCTAGTTGCTTTAGTGTCAGAAAACTTCGCAGAATTTAACGATCTTGAAGTTGGATCAACTTTTACTTTGTACAATTCAGTTCTTGATATGCGTGAGGACTTTTACTATGATCCAAATCGCCTTGAAGTCCCTGGCAGTGCCTTTGCACAAGAGCCGTACGAATTTGAAGTAGTGGGCATTTTTGTGCCGCAGGTACAATTCGACACGGGTGACGACTTTATGAATCGCTCATTTCAAAATGATTTAGAGAATCTTATTTACGCACCTTTTCCTGTGGTTGAGCGTGCAATAACATTTCAGTTTGAGCAAGGTGTTGCAATGGATCCTGAATTCCATCCACCTTTTGAAGGCTCTGCTCTAGACCAGTTAGCAATTTCAAATATTTTCATTCTTGAAAGTGTTTCATATATGGATGAATTTCGGGCAGCAGTTCCTGAAATATTGCCCTATCACCAGGCGACAGCTGCAGGGGACGTGGACACATGGCATGTGTCCGATTTTCTGAATGGCTTTGTAACACAGGTGCTCTTTCTTTTGTGGATAGCAGCTGTTATGGCAGCACTTACGATAAGCGCGCTCTTTGTGTTGACTGCGCGTGCCACTGCAGGTATTGTGCAAAGCTTGCAAAGTCCACAAGCCGTTGCAGCCGTAGATAATGCAGAGGGTGTTGCAGGCAAGAAACAGATTCTATCGCAGCTTACTCAGTTGTTGCAGCCACTTGCTATTACTATTGTTGGCTTTGGCCTTTCGTTGCCGCTGGGCAATTTTGTGGCCGGCGCACTGTTAGAGCAGGCTTTAAGTGCAGATAGTCTAGACCCCAGCATAGGCATGGGCGGTATGTCATTTGGCATTTTGGATTCAATGGGATTTGGCGCTACTGTCGCAGTACGAGAAGTGACAGTGAGCTTTGACGCATCGCTTAGTGGTGCCGTAATCCTGAATTCTGCCATTGCTTATGCAGCTGTCATTTTTACCGCAGCGATTGTTTTAATAGCGTATATGGCAATATCTCATCAGAGAAAGAATGCTAAAGCAGAGATTTAAAAGTAAATGCAGGTTATACTAGTAAGAGAGCAATCGAAAGATGCTCAACTAAAGGAGTGTGTATGCTTATGTTACAAGCATTAGACGCAAGTAAATTCTTCGCCGATACCATAGCCCTTGACAAATTGAACTGCACAATTCCTCGTGGTGTAACCTATGGTATTGTTGGCAGTAATGGCGCAGGGAAATCGACCCTTATGCGTATGTTTGCAGGCATCTTCAAGCCAGATGGCGGGCAAATATCTTTAAATGGCGAAAGTATTTTTGAAAACTCGCAAGCCAAAGGACAAATTATCCTTGTTCCTGACGAACTCTACTTTTTACCCCAGGCAACTTTAACGCGTATGGCAAAGCTCTACAGCAGAAGTTTTCCGCATTTTGACTTTGCGTATTTTGATGCTTTGGTCAAACTCTTCCAGTTAGACCCAAAAAAGCCGATTCGCACTTTCTCGAAAGGTATGAAGCGTCAATCAGCCATCATTCTTGCCATAGCAGCGAAGCCACAGTATTTGCTGCTAGATGAAGCATTTGATGGGCTTGACCCGATGATGCGCGATGTTGTGAGGAAAATCATTGCACGTGACGCGAGCGAGCGCGGAACAACGGTAGCAATCTCGTCACACAGTCTGCGCGAACTTGAAGACACCTGTGACTATCTGGCACTGCTGCATAAGGGGGCATTGGTTTTCGAGGATACAAAGACTAATTTGATGGCTCAAGCGCCAGAAGGTCTTGAGGCTTTGTTTGTGCGTCGCCTGAGTGAAATCGGGTATAACTTTGATGATGCGCTTTCGGCAGTATATGCGCAAGAGACTGTGGCCGCGGCAGGGGAAGAGGAGGTTGCAGCATGAGTAACTTCTTTTCCTTTAAGTTATACAAAGAGGGGCTAGCGCAGTTGCGCTTTCTGGGCTTTTTGACCAGTGGTATTGCTTTAGTCTTTGCAGCGCTTGTTCCAATTATGGCTTTTCTGCAGGATTTTCATTTTGCCAGAGCAGTGGACGCAGATGAAGTGCTGCTGATACTCACCGTATTGCTTCCTTATATATGGGTAGCGCCTTTCATTTTGACTTTCTCGCTCTTTGGTTTTTTGAACAGTCGTAAAAAGTCAGATTTCTACCACGCTCTTTCTGTGAAGCGCACAGCACTTTTTGCGAGCTTTAGCACTGCAGTGGCGACCTGGTTAATTGCTACAGCACTTTTGATTATTGCTGTTGGTACAGCTCTCTTTTTGGCGCTCAATTCTCCACTTGCTTCTGGCAGTACACCAGTAGATGTACTTTTGATTTCTTTGACTCTGTTTGCATCTAGCGCCTTGGCGTTACTTTTCGCAACAAGCGTTGCTGCGTTTGCTGCAAGCATGAGTGGTACACGATTCACCAGCTTGACTGTTGCTGTTTTAGTTTTGGCACTGCCGCCACTACTTAAGTCGATCTTTGCAGCAGGTGTAGCAAATAATGTGCCATCACTTTCATCAGGTGATGTGTTTGTGTTGGGACAAAATTTGTTTTACTTTATGCCTTTCGAAGATGCGTTTACGGTGACAAATATCCTTTATACGCTTGCCTACGCTGTTGTACTTATGGTCGCAGCAGGTATTTTCTTTGCGCGTCGCAAAAGTGAAGCTGCAGGGGACAGCGCGATTAGTCCTTGGCTGCAATGGGTATTTCGTATTGCAGTGGGTTTCTTGCCGCTTGTTATCGCATACAATGCCTTCTTTGGATTCGATGCAATAGTTTGGATTGTCGTCACTATAACTGTAGCACTGGTGCTTATGTGCGTCTTTGAACTTATTAGCACCAATAAATGGAAGAATCTTTTGTATGTTATGCCTGCCTTTGCGATATCGATTGTTGCCATGTTGGCTTTCGTTACTCTGATTTGGGCAGTAGCAACTATCGAGGCTGACTTTTCTCCGCAGACTGAAGAAATTTCTTCAGTGCAAATTCTAGACAGTGATTACAACTATGTCTTTTGGTCGTCCGCTGTAGAAATGAGCGCAATCTCAGCTCTTGAACAGCGTGAAACTCAGATTCAAGATCCTCGAGTTATTGCTCTTGCGGTGAACCAGCTAGAGGAAATCGCCACAACGCCCAGGTGGGGACATCCAGGTGAAGAGCCTGATTGGTGGACGATATATGTGTACGTGCAGATTAATATGGAAAATGGGCGAACTGAAAATCGCATTATCCCTGTTGGTACGGTCAGAGATGAGTGGATTGAAAATCCAGAGCCGTTTGACGAAGAAGACGATGATATGGGAGCGTTTTTCCATGACGAATGGAGACAGGTACCAACTTTTAATGACTTTGGTACAGCATTAGCCGAGTATGCAAGAACTGGTCAATAGGTCATTCGAATGTGTGTCTGACTAGGTTGCCAAAGCGGCCTAGTCAGTGAGACAGGCAGAAATGAGGGATCGCTATGAATAGGGCCATGAACAAGACAGTAGCAATCGCACTAGTAGCATGTTTGTCACTTGCTTTGTTGTTTATTGTGGGTTGCGCTCCAGACGACCCGAGCGATGAGTACGCAGAAGCAGCAGCACAACAGCCTTCTGCTGAAGATATAAAGCGAGAGCGCCTAGAGCGTTTTGTTTATAACGAGAATCAAATGTTTGCTGGCATGGATGAAGACTTTTGCGGAAAAGTTACTTCAGATGGTACGACCATAAAGTATTCTTACACCTTTTGTCTTGATACTGTTAACACTGATCTTCTGCCTGCAGTGTTTGAAAACATGTCGCAGGAAGGTCCTACCTTGTTATACTTTGCTCAAGAGTATGTGCCAGAAATCACAACAGTGGCTATAGAATTTCACGACACTGAAGGCAATGTGCTCCATAGCAAGCAGTTTGAATAATACGCTACACTTGATTGACATGGACTTTTTACTGCAGCAAATGAACGAATACGTGCGTAGGCACGAACTTTTCACGCACGAAACGCCACCGCTGAAGACACCGTTCAAAACACCGATAGTAGTGATGCTCTCTGGTGGTGGAGACTCAGTTGCCCTGCTGCACTTGTTGTTAGAGCTGCAGAAAGATACTTCAGGCAATAAAACAGCGGATGAGTCTGACCAGCCCTCACATATTGTTGCCATGCACATCAACCATCAATTGCGCGGCTCAGAAGCAGATGCTGATGAAACATTCTGCATTGAACTTTGTGCAAATCTCGATGTTCCTCTCACAGTGCATAGGCTTGATGTGGCAGGATATGCAGCACAACACAAGCTAAACCTTGAGGACGCGGGACGTATTTTGCGCTACCGCAAGGCAGAAGCTCTGCTTGATGAGCTTTGTGATGAGCGTGGAGTAGACCGCAGCGAAGGTCGTATTGCAGTTGCGCATACGCGAGATGACCGCGTTGAGAATTTCTTTACTCGCGCTATTTTTGGTTCAGGGCTTGGTGGTCTTGCTGGCATGTCACCACAGCGCGGACGTATTGTAAGGCCTTTGCTAGATGTTGACCGTACGCAACTGCGCGATTGGCTTATCGCAGCAGGACATAGTTGGAGAGAAGATCCCAGCAACGATGATGAAAGTCGTACCCGTGCCTTTATTCGCGCGCGCATTGTGCCAGAGGCAGAAAAACTGCGCCCTAATTTCAGAGAAAATCTTGCCCGCACTATGGACTTGGTTGCAGATGATGAAAAGCTGTTATCAGACATGGCACTGGGCTTTGCGCAGAACTTTTGTCACGCGCGAACGCTCAATGAAAGTATTGTGCTGGACGCACGACTGCTGTTGACTTTGGATCCAGTAATGGCAAGACGTGTTATCAGAACAGCGATAACAGAAACCTTCGATGATGCTTCGAGACTTGACGCTTCTCATGTTGTGGCAATACTTGAAGGTCTGGACATACTCCGCCAGATGGTTAATAGTGGAGAAAAGTTGCCGCCGAAGAAAATTTTGTACGCGCGTGATATTCCTCCTGCTCTGCGAGTTAAGATTAATTGCGCTACAATTGCCGTTGCGCGAATTGAGCCAGTTTAACTGCATGTGCAGTTGCGCTGGAGGCAATTCTTTGGGCAGATATTCACTTTAAGATGAAAGGCAGAGACTAAGCTACATGAGCTTCGATTTTTCAAAGTATGCTAACCACACAAAGTCACACCCTGATGTTGAAAGAGTTTTGGTAACAGAAAGTCAGCTAGTGCAACGCAACGCTGAACTGGGAGCTGCAATATCGCAAGATTATGCAGACAAAGAAGTGCTCGTGGTTGGAGTTTTGAAGGGTGCTGCATGGTTTGTTTCTGACCTAACACGTCATATAACCTGTGATTTTACTGTTGATTATATGGCTGTTTCCAGTTATGGTGCGGCACATAAATCGTCAGGAGTTGTGCGCATTTTGAAAGATCTTGATGTTCCGCTGGAGGGACGTCACGTTTTGATTGCCGAAGACATTTTAGATACAGGTCTTACCTTGAAATATCTGATTCGCAACTTTTTGGGACGCGGAGCAGCGAGTGTAGAGGTTGCTGCATGTGTGGTCAAGCAAGGTGCGCAAGAAGAAAAAATTGACGTTCGCTATGTGGGCTTTACGCTGCCGAACGAATTTGTAGTGGGGTATGGGCTCGATTATGCAGAAAAGTATCGTGGTTTGCCCTATATTGGCGTCTTACACCCCAGCGTTTATGAAAGTGAATAGTTTACTTAGTAACTTTCACATAACACAGTAAGCAAACAGGCTGAAAAACACATACAATAGTAAACTTGCACGAATGAATTTGTAACGAGGAAATTACCAATAGGAGCTTTACGTGGCAAACATTAAGCCAAATCCAAAACAGAACCAAAAGCAAGACCCAAAACAAAATAGAAGAAACTTTCTAATTTATGCCTTGGTGGGCTTGGTATTAGTATGGTTTATATCTGTTCAGGTAACCAATAATCTGGGTAGCGAAGATGACCCAACAGAATTCACTTCAAGTCAATTTGAAGAAGTCGCGCGTGACGGCTTTGTTGGGGATGTAGTTATCTGGATTAATGATTCAAATCGACTCACCGGTAAATACTGGGAAAGTGAACGTGAGATGAACTCTGATCTTGCTCAAGATGAAGAGGAAGACAGAGAATACTATAGCGAGTTTACCTCTAACTGGTCTGGTAGCGGGGAAGACTTCCGTGATTTTGCTAATGAATATTTCCCTGATCGCTGGAATGCCGACCCTAGTGAAGAATTTGCATGGGGCAGCTTGCTGTTGACTTTCTTGCCGCTGCTACTTATCGTCGGTCTCATAATATTCTTCTTCTCGCGTATGACGGGTGCTGGTGGTCAAGGTGGCGTCATGGGCTTTGGCAAGGCAAAGGCGAAAAAGACTGACAAAGAAAAGCAGAACGTAACCTTTAAAGATGTTGCTGGCTGTGATGAGGCTATTCAGGAACTGGGAGAAGTTCGTGACTTCCTAGCCGACCCTAAGCGCTTTGAAAAGATGGGTGCGCGTATTCCAAAGGGTGTCTTGTTAGTAGGACCTCCGGGTACGGGTAAAACATTGCTTGCTCGCGCTGTTGCAGGCGAAGCAGATGTGCCATACTTTACGATTTCAGGTTCAGATTTTGTAGAAATGTTCGTTGGGGTTGGTGCAAGTCGTGTACGTGACTTGTTTGAACAGGCAAAAGCAGAGGCTCCTGCGATTATCTTTATTGACGAAATTGATGCAGTTGGACGTCAGCGTGGTGCAGGCCTGGGTGGCGGACATGATGAGCGTGAACAAACACTTAATGCGCTTTTGGTAGAGATGGACGGATTTGAAATGCAAGACAACGTAATCTTGCTTGCAGCAACTAACCGCCCAGACGTACTAGATCCAGCATTGCTGCGCCCTGGTCGTTTTGACCGTCAAGTGGTAGTAGACCGTCCTGACCTCAAAGGTCGCGAGGCGATTCTAAAGGTGCACGCAAAGAACAAGCCGCTCGCAGATGATGTTGACCTCAGCGTTATTGCGCGTCGCTCACCAGGTTACACAGGTGCGGACTTGCAAAACTTGCTGAACGAAGCAGCATTGCTTGCAGCGCGTGCTAATAAAGAAAAGATTGAAATGGAAGATGTTGAAGAAGGCATCGACCGCGTCCTCATGGGACCAGAGCGTAAAAGCCGCTTAATCTCAGAAGATGAAAAGCTCACTATCGCTTATCACGAAGCAGGGCACGCCATTGTTGGACATTACACTCACCATAGTGACCCAGTACACAAGGTAACGATTATTCCTCGTGGTGGCTCACTGGGCTCAACGTGGCAACTACCAACAGAAGATCGCTTCTTGAAATCAAAGAAAGAAATGCTTGATGATATCGCAGTGCTTCTGTCGGGACGTGCAGCTGAAGAGATTGTTTCAGGTGATGTTACGACGGGTGCGTCAAACGACATCGAGCGCGCGACAAAGATTGCAAAGGGCATGGTAATGCGCTTTGGTATGAGCGACTTGTTAGGGCCACAGTGCTTTGGTGAAGAGCCAGAAAATGTTTTCTTGGGTCGTGATTTCTCTAAGGGTAATGACCACGGAGAAGAAACTGCTGCAACTATTGATCGCGAAGTTTCTCGTATCATTAGCGAAGGTAACCAGCGCGCACGCGATATCTTGAATCGCGAATATGATATGTTGTTACTTATGGGCGAAGAGCTGATGAAGAAGGAAACGCTCGAAGGAGAAGAGCTAGAAAAAGTTTTTGCTACAGGCACCATTAGAGTACCGAAAAAGAAACCCGCCTCAAATGAAGTTGACAAAGAAAGAGAAGCAGCGTTTGCCGGCTTTGATCCTGTTGCTGATGAAGCGGACGAGTCAGAGGTAGCAGAAAACAAGGCAATAGAGGCAGCAGAAACAATGCCTAATGCCTTTGACGCTGACGCAGAGTTTGAAGACACACCACCAGGACCTGCCAGTTAGAGAGTAAGCACAATGGACTATCGCAAGATAGAAGAGGGAGTTCGTCTTATCCTTGAAGGGATTGGCGAAGACCCACAGCGCGAAGGACTTGTTGACACGCCAAAACGTGTTGCATCTATGTATGGCGAAATCTGTTCAGGACTTCACGAAGATCCTGCAGAACATTTCAAAGTAACTTTCGGCGAGCATCATCAAGAGATGGTGCTCGTTCGCGATATTGCACTCTATTCGATGTGCGAACACCACCTAGCACCCTTCATTGGCAAGGCACATGTTGCCTATATCCCTGGCCACAGCGGCCGCATTTGCGGACTGTCAAAACTGGCGCGCGTTGTTGACGTGTATGCACGTAGACTTCAGGTGCAAGAACGTCTGACTTCGCAAATCGCCGAGAGCATCGTTACGCACCTTGACCCACTGGGCGTCATCGTTGTTATCGAGGCAGAACACCTTTGTATGTCAATGCGTGGCGTGCGCAAAGCTGGTGCAGAAACTATCACCAGTGCGGTGCGCGGAATCTTTCGCGATGATTCAAAAACGCGCGCAGAAGCACTCGCCCTTATTCACCGCACATAGTTGCAAAACCCTTAGGAGAAAGCCATGAATATAGTAATAGAATCACCTGCCATTATGGGAATAGTAAACGTTACTCCTGACTCATTTTCTGACGGAGGGCTCTACGCGTGCCCAGATAAAGCGGCGGAGTTTGCCCATGATATGGTACGCGCAGGCGCTGAAATTATCGACATTGGAGGACAGTCGTCACGCCCTGGTGCCCAGCCCGTTAGTGCAGAAGAAGAGCTAGCACGCGTACTTCCCGTTATTGAAAGGCTGCGAAATCAGCTGCCGGGCAGCGTAGCGCTTTCTATTGATACCTACTACCCAGAAGTAGCTGAGGCAGCCTGTGCAGCGGGGGCAAATATCATCAACGACATATCAGGCTTTCGCAATCCAAAAATGATTGCTGTTGCTGTTGCAGCTGGTGCAGAATGCGTGCTGATGCATATGGCAGGAGAGCCTCGCACTATGCAAGATAATCCGCACTACGATGACGTGGTAGCCGAAGTGAAGGATTACCTGCTAAAAGGTGCGGCCAGGTTAGAAGCTGCAGGCATTCCTGCAAGTCGCATAATCTTAGATCCAGGCTTTGGCTTCGGCAAGACAAAAGAACACAATTTACAACTTTGTCTGCACATGGACGAGTTGGTGCGAGATATACATGCTGCAGACTACCGACTGCTGGTTGGTATTTCGCGCAAGTCTTTACTGGATGATCTCTTTGGCATTAAAGAGCCACGTCAGCGTGACAACGCATCAGCAGAACTTGCAGATGCATTTGTGCTGAGCGGTGCTGACATTGTTCGCACACACCGCCCTGACCTGAGCGACGTGATGGAGGGTAGGAGAAGAGATGCGTTTGTGGCCCTCGGATCCAACATGAACTCAAAGGCGGGGGGTCCACTTGATAATGTCGCAGCAGCACTAGTAGCAATGGACAGACTCCCGCATACGGTAGTGACATATATCGCAACTGCTGTGATAAGCGAGCCTGCTTATGACAGCGACCAAGAACCTTTTGCTAATGCTGTTTGCTATATAGAAACGGAACTCGGTCCGCATGCACTGTTTGCCTATCTGCGGGCAATCGAAGCTGACATGGGACGCGAAAAGACACGTGTGAACGGACCGCGAATTATAGATCTTGATTTGCTGCTTTATAGTGACGTAGAAATTGATCTACCACTGCTGACTGTTCCGCACCCGCGCATCTGTGAACGCGCTTTTGTCCTAGAGCCTCTACTTGAGCTAAAAGAAGTAGTTGAGCAAGCAGGGCGAGACTTCGTCTTGCCAGACAATTTCGAACTTGTTCCTACAGATGTCGTCTATGGTGCAATTAGCGCACGTATACCACGCGAACTGCTACAATCAAAAATAGCAGAAATTGCAAGCATGAGAGGACCTTCATGAGCGCGCAAAAATCCCCAGTAGACACCACTTCAAGTGATAAAAAAGCCTTTACGACGCCTTCATTTCTCGAATATAAACAGGTCGGAAAACGCATTGTTGTGTGCACGGCCTATGATTATATGCAGGCACAAATTGTCCAGGCGGCAGGTGTTGACGTTATCCTGGTGGGAGACTCGTTAGGCATGACAACGCTGGGTCACGATAGCACGCTCAAGGTGACTATGGACGACATGTTGCGCGCAACTGCTGCAGTGGCAAAGGGCGCGCCTAACAGCTATATCATTGCGGACATGCCCTTCATGAGCTACCAACATTCAAAGTCAGAAGGTATGCGCAACGCAGCAGCCTTTGTGGCCCAGGCAGGCGCACACGCCATCAAAGTTGAAGGGGCATCGCTAGAAACACTTGTCTTTATCGAAGCTGTAGTAGACGCAGGGATTCCCGTTGTGGGACATCTGGGCTTGACCCCTCAGTCAATCAACCAACTGGGCGGCTATTATACTCAGGCAAAAGAAACTGACGAAGTCGTCAAGCTGATGACAGACGTCTATGACTTGATATCTGCGGGTGTAAGCGCCATCGTGTTGGAATGCGTCCCGGCAGAAGTCGCTGCAGAACTGCGCGAAATGTATGCGATACCCACGATTGGTATTGGGTCTGGCATTAACTGCGACGGTGAAGTGCAGGTCTTTCATGACCTGCTGGGTTTAAGCGATTTCACACCGCGTCACACAAAGCACTATCTAAAAGGCGCTGAACTTTTAAGTAATGCCTTGGCGGAATACGTCCAGGAAGTTCGCACGGGCACATTTCCTACTGACCTGCAATCAGTCAGTATTGACCAAAAAATCGTTAAAGATGCACGCGCAGAATCAGAACGAGACCTTTTTGAATAACTTGTCTGACTTAGACACTCTAACTGGCCAGCTAGGAACAGTAGCCCTTGTCCCAACTATGGGGGCACTGCATGAAGGACACCTGTCTTTGATTAGGTCTGCGGTAGCAAATTGTGACAAGGTAGTTGTGTCTATCTTTGTAAATCCCACACAGTTTGCACCTGGCGAAGACTTCGAGCGCTATCCGCGCACACTTGACGATGACATCAAAGCCGCACGCGCCGTAGGCGCAACACATATCTATGCACCGAGCATTGAAGAGATTTACCCTAGCTATCCTGACCTTGAAGCCTTGCGTGACAGTAGCGGACAGCCTGTTGACATGCAGCTTGTGTTTGGCACATTGACAGCACGGTGGGAAGGCGAGTTACGACCTGGTCACTTTGAAGGGGTTGTTGCGGTCGTAAAGCGGCTCTTTGACTTAGTGCAGCCTGACTATGCCTATTTTGGTGAAAAGGATTATCAGCAGCTGCGTATTATCGAAAACATGGTGCAGCAGTTAAAGTTACCCGTAAAAATTGTTCGCTGCGAAACGGTGCGTGACGAAAACGGTCTTGCGCTCTCTAGCAGGAATCGTTACTTAAGCGAAGCGGAATATGCAACGGCACTGAAGATACCGCTCGTGCTTACGGCTGCTGCGGCTGCATCAGAGGCGGGGCAAAATTTCGCATCAACTCTAGATTCAGACATTAGGGTTGATTACTTAGTTGCGGTGGATGGTCAAACTCTCGAACCTCTTGAAAAGGGATACGATTCAGCTGACATCAGGATACTTTTTGCCGGCTACGTCGGAACAACTCGCCTCATCGACAATGTAGCTGTATCATGCACATAGTTTGCTAAAATGGTGTAAGCGTACATAGAGGTGCGGACTTATGCGAAACCAGAGGTAGTGCCCGTGCAAAGTAGAGGACTGTTATGACAGCAAACTCCCCAGCCGCCAGGCCATTTCGAATAGTTTCTGACAGCGGTTGTAACTTACCGCCGTGGCTGATTAAGCGCTTTGGCATTTCGATTATTCCGACTTCGTATTATTCTCGCACAAATCCTCGGGTCGAACTCTTAGAAGACGCAAGCGCAAGCCTTGACTCAGATTCAATATATACACGCATGAAGAATGGTGCGCGTTTTGCAGTTGACTCTTTAGATGCTTCCAGCTGCCGCAGGTTTATAGCTGACCTTATAGAAAAGTCAGATGAAGACATTCTGTTCATTTTTTCATCAAAGGGAATTGGAACAAGCGATAAAAGCATTCATAGCTACTTTGGAGATTTGAATATTCAGGCACGTAATCAAAAGTCTAGCCGAAGCTTCGTTGCGATAGATTCTCGCTCTGCTGGCTTTGGTCTGGGATTGCTGCTTATGGAAGCCAGCGAAATGCGCGAATCAGGAGCAAACATTAATGATGTAGCTCAGTGGGTCGTGGATAATCGCTTATATGTGTGTCACTGGTTTGTGACGACTGCAGCAGTGGGCTATCCGACTAGTGCAAAGCCTTTGCTGATGCACCTTAGTGCTACAGGCAAACTGATGGTAGCCAAAGAACAGGTCGAGCTTGACAGCCGCATCGAAGACAGCAGCAAAGCCTCGCCTTTTGGACTGGGCCTAGAAGCCCTGCTTGACGCCTTCAGACACAGAGCAGACCAGCCTTATCACAAAAGCAGTGTGGCGATTGTACACGCTGACAACAGAGAAGCGGCTTCAAAAATGGCAGAGTTATTAGACGAACATTGTGGTGTAACTAAGCCGATTATTTTTGACATGGAAGTAAACTTAGGGTCACGACTGGGACCAGGCAGTGTTGGAGTACTATTTTGGGGAGGCCCGCGATAACTACTATAGAGAGCATTGACAAGCCTGTTCGCGCAGGACACGACGATGCACCGTTTTCACAATCTTTCCGTTTGCCCAGTAAGGTAAATCCTGTAGAACTGTTGGGGCAGCGTGACGAATACTTGCGCCTGATGAACAAATGCTTCGAGGCGCAAACCACCGTAAGAGGCGACGAAATAACTATCACGGGTACAGAAGTCGACTGTGCTGTGGTCTATAGCCTCTTTGCAGACCTGATTGCCTTGCTTGAAAGCAAGGAATCGTTGGATCGCGCTACGGTAGAGCGCTACATTGATATTTTGATTCACAGTGATTTGCGCCCAGCTCATCTCTCATCTGACATTATCCAGACATACCGCGGCAAAGCAGTGCGCGCAAAGACTCTGGGGCAAAAGGCGTACCTCGAAACAGTTCGCAGTAATCCCATCACTTTTGGCATAGGGCCTGCAGGAACAGGGAAGACCTATCTTGCGATGGCACTTGCTGTTGAAGCACTTAAGGCAAAGCAAATCAAGAGGCTTATCTTGACGCGCCCTGCCGTAGAAGCAGGTGAAAATCTAGGTTTCTTGCCGGGCTCACTGGTAGAAAAAGTTGACCCTTATCTGCGTCCCTTATATGACGCGCTGCTTGACATGATGGAGGCTGAACGTTCTGCTCACCTGCTGGAAACAGGTGTTATCGAAATCGCGCCGATTGCCTTCATGCGCGGACGTACCCTAAATGACGCTTTCATTATTGTCGATGAGGCTCAAAACACGACGCCTTCGCAGATGAAAATGCTTTTGACGCGTCTGGGCTTTAACAGCAAGATGGTTGTAACAGGCGACGCGACACAAGTTGATTTGCCGCGCGGGCAAAGTGGCCTTGCAGACATCGAGAAGATTCTTGCAGGGGTAAGCGGCGTTGGCTTTTCATACTTTAGCGGCAAAGATGTCGTGCGCCACAAGCTGGTTCAGCGCATTGTAGAAGCTTACCGTGTCCATGAAGAAGGCGGCACACAACTGCAGCTGCCCGGTACAGAGGAGAAAACGCCTAGTGACAGTGAAGCTTAACAATCAGTCGGCACATGTTTTCTCGGATGCTCACATGGAGGAGTATGTCCATCTATGTGAATATGTCTTTTTGCAAGAAGCCGTTTCGCCTATCGCAGAGCTGTCGCTTACTTTTGTTGACGATGAGGAAATGGAAGCACTCAACAAAGACTATCGCAACAAAGAAGGTACCACTGATGTTTTGTCGTTTCCCTGTGATGAAGATTATGAAGGCTATGAAGATTATGAAGACGATGCAGGTGGCGGGCCATTTTTGTTGGGCGACATTGTTATTGCGCCGCAGTACACAGCTAAGAAATTTGAGGCAGCCACTGCCGAGGACTTGCACGAGGCAATTAGGCTGCTGATTGTACATGGTATTTTGCACTTGCTAGACTATGACCATGCAGACAGTGAGGAATCTGCGCGTGAAATGGAAGCTCATGAGAAAGAAATTTTAGACGACTGGAAAGAATTGCTGAAAACCGATCCGCTAACACGTGCGGGCTGTAGGGGTGGTTGTTGTGGCAAATAGAAGAAAGCACTCGTTGATGGCGAGCTGGCTTACCTCATGGAATGGGTTTGTCTATGCCGTTCGAAATGAGCGCAATGTTGGGATTGCCTTTGTTTTTGTTGTTCTTGCGATGATAACTTCTGCGATTTTACAAATATCGCTGATTGAATGGATTGTTGTAGTTTTGTGTTGCGGATTCGTAGTAACGACAGAGCTTCTCAATACTGCAATTGAGGCAGTTACTGACCTTGCCTGCAATGAGGAAATTCATCCCTTGGCAAAAATTGCAAAAGATGTGGCAGCAGGCGCAACAGGAGCAGCAAGTGTAACCAGTGTAATCATTGCAGCACTTATCTTTGGGCCGCGGGTTATTGAGATGCTTTTCTAGTTGTGAATCTAACGCCTGAACATAATCCTGACTTTCGTTCTGGCTTTGTCACGCTTGCGGGCAGGCCAAATGCGGGCAAGTCCACGCTTGCCAATGCGTTGGTGGGCACAAAAGTAGCGATTACTTCTGCAGCCCCTCAAACGACGCGCCACAGGCTGCGTGCGATTCTTACCACTGATGACGCTCAGATAATCTTTGTTGACACGCCTGGCTTGCACCGGCCAAAGGACGCGCTGGGCGAAGAGGTCAACAAGTCAACTTATAAGGCACTTGAAGATACCGACCTGTCTGTGCTGCTGATAGACAGCACACGTCCCATAGGCAAGGGTGACATATGGGTCTTCGAGCTGCTAAAAGAAGCATCGGGCGGGGTTGAGCCGCTGGTAGTGCTTTCCAAAGCTGACATTGCTACTGCAGAACAAATCGAAGAACAGCGTGCAGCACTTGCAGCTTTTACTGATGTTGAACCGCTTTTGGTATCGGCATTTGCAGGGCAGGGTACGACAGAACTAGTAGCACGTGCCACAAAGATGTTGCCCAAAGGCCCCTTGTGGTTTCCTGCAGATGTCGAGACTGACCAACCCTTTGAGACCCTCATTGCAGAGTTTATTCGCGAAAAGATACTGCGCAGCACCTTTGACGAAGTCCCCCATGCTATAGGCATTCGCATTGATGAACTGGAACAAGACCTCAAGCGCGACCTAACGCGCATTGAAGCAACTATCTTTGTCGAGCGTGATTCGCAAAAGGGAATCGTGATTGGCAAAAAAGGAGCAGGAATCAAGGCTATCGGAGTGGACGCACGCAAAGACCTAGAGCTGCTACTGGGGACGAGGGTTTTCTTAGACCTGCGCGTCAAAGTTAAGAAGAATTGGCGCAAAGACGCTGCTCAGATTCGCCGCTTTGGCTACGGCGAAGGCTCATAAACCACTTTAGGTGTTAGCTCTATGACCAAAAGTTATACTGCTGAAGTCCTTGTCTTAAGCAAGACAAAATTGGGGGAGTCTGACCTTATCCTCACCCTTTTGTCGTCTGAAGATGGGCAGCTTCGTGCCGTCACAAAAGGCGCACGCAAACCAGGTGCAAAATTATGCGGCATATCAGAGCCCTTCAATGTGTTTGCAGGCAAATTTCACAAAGGTAAATCACTCGACATTTGTACAGAGGCAAAGGCAATTGAGGCCTATGCGGGTGTTCGTAGCGATTACGACCGTTTGATGGTAGGCAGTATTGCCTTAGAGCTTGCTGCGCAAGTAACCAACGACGGTGATAGCATTCCTAGGTTGTATGCCATGACGCGCACTTTTCTCGATGTGTTGGGCACAGCAGATGAGGAAATCCTGCCTACTTTGCTTGCTGCTTATCTGTTGAAGGTTAATGCCATGATTGGATACTCTCCCGAGCATGAACTCTGTGCAAGAAATGCACGCCTGTCCTATCTTTTTCAGTCTACCTTTAGTACAATCAGGACAGAAGGTGCTGCAGAAGACACTACAGGGGACAACAAAAGAGCGCGCGTTGCAGATGTGCGCCAGGTTATGAATTTCACTGAAAAACATCTACCTGCAAACTTGAAGTCCCTAAGCTACTACCGCAAGTCACTTTAGTCGCTGATTTCAGGAGGAATAATGTTTTGCCTAAATTGTAGAAATGTGCTTGTAGCAGGTAGTGTCACCTGCCCCAATTGTGGAACTCCTCTCATGTCAAATCAGCCGGTACAGTATCAGCCTGTTTATGCGCAAACTTATGCACATCAGCCAGAGCAAGACAAATTTCCCACGTGGGCAATTGTCTTTATTGCTTTGGGCATATCAGCAATCTTGGCACTTTGCGGTGCCTTTACCTTGACCTCCATTGCGCGCATAGTGTGGGAGGATAGCATAGGCAGTGTCGTTACTGAGCTGGGTATCCAGCGGGGCCCTGTTGCGAGGGATGATTTGATAGCGGAAATGACAGCGATGGAATTTGACCCTGAGGCATTAAATTCTGTCGTTGGCGAATACGAAGTCAGTGCGCACTATAACTTAGAAGGAAATGTGTTTGAGAGAGATTATTTTGATGCAGCGTACACCTTCAATACCGATGGAACTTTTAGAATTGTTCACAATATGGACTGCGGTTGTCTTTTTGAGGGCACCTTTGTTGTCGAAAGAATAGCCTTTAATGAATTCCCGCCAGAATATAGGCGCTACATGAAGAACCTTGGTGAGCGTGCTGACTCGGATTGGTATCGCCTTATTTTAGAGTCCTACGATTTTAATCTTTATACTGCTTACGAGAGGTTTTTGTCTCGAGAGAACACAGGAGACATATTTATGTATATACCTACACTTGGACGTTCAGAAGTTCTTAGCCAAGCTCAATAATTGCAAATTGACCTTTAATCTTTGTTAAACTAGAAAGACTAGGTTGCACGTGCGCGATTGATTCGTCCTGCGCCTAATTTCGCAAAAGAAATAGAGACATAGCTGAAAGGTATAGCATGAAGACTATTAAAGTTGGCATTTTAGGTTTAGGTGTTGTTGGCGGCGGCGTCATTGATATCATCAATCGTCACCGTGAAAAAATGAAAAAACACGCTGGTGTTGACCTTGAAGTTGTGCGCGGTGCTGACATTACTACAGAGCGCTTCGAGCAGCTAGGCCTGACTTCAGCGCAGGCTACGACTGACGCTTTTGAAGTCGTTAATGACCCTAATGTTGATATCGTTGTAGAACTAATTGGTGGCACTGGCATTGCACGCGATTTGGTGCTTGCCGCCATTGAAGCAGGAAAGCCAGTCATCACTGCCAACAAGGCGCTGCTTGCCACCCACGGTGAAGAAATCTTTGAAAAGGCTGACGCAAAGGGCGTTGACATTCGTTTTGAGGCCTCAGTTGGGGGAGGAATCCCTGTACTGGAACCGCTCACCCACGCTTTGACCGGCAACGAAATATCTCGCGTGATGGGCATTGTGAACGGCACGACAAACTATATGCTAACGCGCATGACTGATGAGGGACTGAGCTTCGATGAGGTTCTAAAGGACGCTCAGGCTTTGGGCTATGCGGAGGCTGACCCGACCGCTGACGTTGACGGTTTTGATGCGGCCGCAAAAATTGCGATTCTTGCTTCGCTTGCCTTTAATTCTCGCGTAACTTTAGACGATGTTGCAACAGAAGGTATTCGCAACTTATCAGCTACTGACATCGAATTTGCTGAAGAAATTGGCTACACCGTTAAGCTGCTTGCTATTGCAAATAAGCTCGATGACGGCATTGACGTTCGCGTACATCCAACAATGATTCCTGAAGCGCATCAGCTCGCATCAGTCAACGGAGTATATAACGCCGTGTATCTGACAGGCGATTTCGTTGGTGACGTTATGTTCTTTGGTGAGGGCGCAGGTGCAGGTGCAGCAGCAAGTGCTGTTGTGGGTGACCTCGTAGAGGCTGCACGCGCGTACCAATCAGGAAATGAAGTTATTGGGTGTACCTGTACTGATAACATGCCTATTTTGCCGCTGGACCAACTACAGACACGTTACTACGTGAGGCTTGTTATCAACGATAAATCAGGTGTGATTGCTCAACTCGGTGAAGTGTTTGCTCGCTATGGCGTTTCGTTAAAATCGCTGAAGCAGCACGGGGCTTATGCAGATGGGCCTGACGGACAGGTAGAATTCATCTTTATGACACACCGCACCGTAGAAGCAGATATGCAATCAGTACTGCGTGACTTGGTAGAACTTGATGACGTTGTAGAGGTTGCCTCTATGCTGCGCGTAGAGAATCTAGACTAGGAATTGCAGACGCGTTTTAATCAAGGTCAATTCTGATAGATTACCGCAGATAGGGGGTTTAAGCCATGCTGAATTTTTCTGAAAGTGTTCCTGCAACAACTGCTAACCTAGGACCTGGCTATGATAGCTTTGGTCTTGCACTTGAATTTCGCAATGATTTTCATGCGAGCTTTGCAGACGAATGGTCTATAGAAATTACTGGGGAAGGCTTAGGTACCTTGTCGCAAGACGAAGGTAATCTGGTCGTAGTTGCTATGCGTGAGGTGTTTGCCCATGCAGGACATCCTGACTTAAAAGCAGAAGTCCTTTGTGAAAATAAAGTTCCTTTGGGTAGTGGGCTCGGCTCATCATCATCTGCCTTAGTGGGCGGGGGAGTATTGGCGCGCTGCCTCATGGAAAAAATTGACCCGCTGTTTACTTTGCCAGACAGCGAGTTGCTAAGTATTCTTTCTGAAATTGAGGGGCATCCCGATAATATTGCACCAGCACTTATGGGTGGCTTCACTATTTGCTGGAAAGATTCAGGCTGGAAAGACACCAACATGAAGGAAGAGTTGGGCAAGCAAGATTCAAACAAACTTGAGTCTGACGGAACAGAGATGGTGCACAGCGAGCGCTTTGACCTAATTTGTCCGATGGCTGCCATTATTGTGCCTTCAACGGGGTCTTTGGCAACTAGTTATTCGCGCGGACTATTGCCAGAAACGGTAACGCATGAAGTTGCCGCATATAACTTGTCGCATGCAGGACTTCTGTCTGCGGCCTTGGTAACAGGACGCGCGGACTTGTTGCAACTTGCTATGAAGGACAGGCTACATCACCCGTATCGCTTGCCCGTGATTGAAGATTACTACCCAGTGAAAGAAATCCTCATGAACGCAGGGGTAGACGCAGTAACCCTTTCGGGAGCAGGACCAACCATCATAGGCTTTGTTACTGGAATTGATGCAGAAGACGCACTAATTCGGGCAAAAGCTACGGTGTATGACGTGAGCAACCAGATAGCTGATTTGGGTACACGTATCTCACCAATCCCGCTGCCCTTTGCAAGAACAGGTGCTTTGGTAACCGACAACTTTATCTTCCAAGACTTCGGAGCAACCTAGTCTCGATAGCTATAAGTGCCAATATAGTATTACTTTGTGAAGAATTCATAGCTTAAGTAGTACTATATTGGCACTTATTTAATCTAGCCAAGGCAGCCTATGATTTTGCAATTTTCCTTGCATGAGCGTATACTTATAAGTAGGGTTGGTCGAAAGACCCAGGCCCACCATAGGCGGGGAATGTTCCCCGCCATCTTTCTGTCTTGCCGCCGGTAAGGAAATGTATGAAGCTCAGTATTTTCATTGATGAGTCTGGCGATTTCGGACCAGTGTCTAACTATTATCTGCTCACGCTAGTCTTTCACAATCAAAGGCAAGATTTATCTAGTTCGATGACGCAGCTCAGAAACTCTTTACAGGATTCAAAATTTGAGGATAATCGCGCCATTCACACGGGACCCCTTATACGCAGGGAAGACCAATACAAGACGCAATCGATTGATGAGCGCAGGAAGCAACTTTTTCAACTGGCAGCCTTTATTCGAAAGTCTCCTATTACTTACCAGACGTTCGTTTTCGATAAGCGCAATTTTTCAGACGAGCACGAATTGGCGGGAAGGATGGCACGCGAATTGTCTACTTTCTTGCAAGGCAACCTTGAGTTCTTTCAGTCTTTTGACCAGGTTATTGTTTATTACGATAATGGCCAAGTGGAGATTACTCGCTTATTAAGTATAACTTGCGGAGCGTTGTTCTTTGATGTTGATTTTCGACGTGCTATTCCAGCTGATTACTTTTTGCTTCAGACAGCCGATTATTTTTGCACACTTGAATTGTTGAAAATTAAACATGAACGCAAAGCATTAACAAAGAGCGACCAAGCCTTTTTCTATAAGCCGAAAGAACTGCAGAAAATGATAAAGTCCATGAGAAGAAAGCGTTTCTGACTTTATTTCGCTAGCGTGTCACAGAGGTATTATTGTTAGGCCTTAGGATGACAGGTGGCGGATATCGCCGTTGCGGCGGGTAATACCACGAGCATCAAAGTACTCCATTAGGGGAATTGCATATTTCCTGCTGACCTGCCATAGGTCACGTATTTCAGCGGCAGTCATACCAGCTTCTTTTGTGCTGAGTTCTGCTACTAGCACTTCTTGCGCGCCTTCAACGTGTTCTGGTGCAAAGTGATATTCGCTTGCAAGGCGAATGAGCTGTCCTTCGCGCTGCATGTTTCCCAATACTTGTGCGACGATTTCTCGCGGATAATCCAGAGCAGCAGCATGTTCTGCAACACTACTAACGCTTAAGCCCTGCGCCTGAATTGCTGGTAGTAGCTGCTCGGCTAGCTGTTTGTGCAGTGCTTGTACGCTCGATGTTGCCTTTGGGTGACTGACCTTGCCTGCCTCGAAAACAATAGTCTTGTCCGCGTCCATTTGAATAAGCAGCGCCTCAAAGCGACTTTCTGTCCATGCTGCTGCCAGAGGGGCTAGTGGGACTTGGCGCGTTGAATTGTCTACCGAGTTAGGCAGGGCTCGTTTACGTAGTGCGCCCTGACTAATATTAAGTGCCTGTGGCTGTTCATCGTGATATTCCAGCAAAGCACTTTCAACACGCGTGCGCATATGTGCCAGCGCAACTTCTGACAGATAGAATGTTTCACCTTTCGCATCTTTTGCAACTTTCATGCGAGCAAGTTCAGACTGATTGAGTGCTGCAGCAGCTGTCGCAGTGTCGACACCCAGCTTTAAGGCAACTTCTTCCGAATTAAAAGGCATAGCTTTTAGCTCTACATAGGACACAACAGCCTTGTCATTTTCTTCATTGCTTAGCAGGTCAAGCAGGTCGAACCAAGCAGAGGATAGTTTGGTGCGCTGGTCAGACTCCGCCAGTAAAACACTGCCGCCACCTATGGTAAAAGCAGGGGAGAGGCTGCGAATGATGAAGCGGTCAGCGTAGTGCAGCGGCAAGTCTTTGTCCAAGCGCAGTTGCACGTAGGCATTGTCACCTGCAGGAATGCTGTTTATGCGCGACTTTGAAAAGAGGAACTTTACGCGCGCCTGCGTTTCTTTTGTGCCGTGGTGTACTACGACGGTACTGCCGTCTTTCAGCTCGTCTTTTGTGTTGGCGTCAGTTGTTGCGCTCGGCGACTTGAGGGGATTTCCCGTGTAGTGCAGTTTTGCAATGAAGCGCGACGTGGGTCGCAGTTTCTTTGGCGAGACTAACATTTCCCCGCGACTGATTTGTTCGCGTTTGATTCCTGCTAGATTCAGGGCGACCCTTTGTCCGGCGCGTGCTTTGCTGCACTGCTGTCCGTGTACTTGGACGCTGCGAACGCGCACTGCAGAAGGTTCTTTGTTGCTACCTTCTTTGCTATTGTGAATGATTTCTAGCTGATCTTCGGTGTGAATGATGCCGTCCCAAAGTGTGCCTGTGACGACCGTGCCTGCTCCTTCAATGGAAAATACACGGTCGATAGGCAGGCGCACAAAGGCATTGCTGGTGCTGCGATTCAGAGCGTCTGCTGCGTTGTCAATCGCGGCAAGTAGTTCAGGAATTCCGTTGCCTGTATGCGCTGACACGGGAACAATCGCAGCGTCTTTGTAGCTAGTCGTGGCTAGCAAGTCGCTTAAGTCAAGTGCGGCAAGCTCTGCAAGGTCAGGCTCGACCGCATCAGACTTGGTGATGGCTGCGACCAGTTTCCGCACACCCAGCAGTTCGAGAATTGCCAGATGTTCGCGGGTCTGGACCATTACTCCGTCATCTGCAGCTACTACTAAAAGTGCGATGTCGATACCGGTGGCGCCCTCGACCATGTGTTTTACAAAGCGCTCGTGTCCGGGTACGTCTACTACGCCGCAGCTGCGTCCGCTGGGAAGTTGCAACTGTGCAAAACCCAGCTCGATGGTGATACCGCGACGCTTTTCTTCGGCTAGTCGGTCAGGGTCAGTGCCGGTGAGTGTGCGAACCAGCGTGGATTTTCCGTGGTCAATATGCCCGGCCGTTCCTAAAATGAAGTTGGCCGCACTTGCTTGCGCACTTGAGCTTGCGCCAGAGCCTGTGCTTGCGCTTGAGCTTGCACCTAAGCCTGAGTTTGCGCTGCTGTCTGCGTTGCTATTTTCGTCGAGATTCATTTCACCATTTTAGCAGTAAGTGCAGGGGTTTTCGGGAGGAAACTCTGTGTGAAATTCGCTCTAAACGTACAGTTAACGGCTTTGCTTTGAACGCACCGCTTAACGAAGAGGCAGCGCTGTGATTATGTTACTATTGATTAAGCAAACATAAAGAGTGGCCACACGTGAGGCAATAAGGTTTTATTTTGTGTGTGCGCCACGCTTAGATTTAGACAAAAAACTAATCGCCCGTTACTGGGGCAACGACGAAAAGGATATGTATATGGAAGCGGTATTAATACCCGCTATCTGCGTAATAGTAGGTTTTCTTGCGGGTTTTCTCACTAATCGCCTCGTTGTAAGTGCAAAAACAAATCGTGCTGCTGCTGACGCTGAACTCTTAGTAAAAACAGCAAAGACCGAGGCTGAATCAGTCAAGCGCGAAGCACTACTTGAGGCAAAAGACAAAATTTTCAAAATGAAGCAAGATGAGGCTGCTGAAGCCAAAGAGCGACGCAAAGAGATTTCTGCTTTGGAAAATCGCCTTGCTCAACGTGAAGAAACGATTGACCGTCGCGCTGAAACACTGGACAAGCGCGAACATCAAATCTCAAGTGCCCAAGGACAAATTAAGGCACGCGAAACAGAGCTAAGCTCTGCCATTGAAGAAGTGCTGACAAGACTTGAGCGCATTGCCAACATGTCAACAGAAGAAGCAAAAGAAGAGCTGCTTTCAAGCATCGCCGAAGACGTAAAGCGCGAAGCTGCGGCAGTTATTCGTGACGCTGAAACCTATGCAAAAGAAGAAGCTGATAAGCGCGCTCGCAACATTGTAAGCCTGGCGATTCAGCGCATTGCAGCAGACCACACGTCAGAAAACACGGTGTCAGTAGTACAGATTCCGTCTGATGACATGAAGGGTCGCTTGATTGGGCGAGAAGGACGTAATATCCGTGCCTTTGAACAAATCACCGGTATCAATCTGATTATTGATGACACGCCAGAAACAGTTGTATTGTCTGGCTTTGACCCCGTGCGTCGCGAGATTGGTCGCATTGCTCTTGATACTTTGATTACTGATGGACGTATCCACCCTGCGCGTATCGAAGAGATGTTCAAAAAAGCGACAAAAATGGTTAACGAAGAAATCCAACGTGCTGGTGAGCAGGCGTCATTTGATGCTGGCGTGCATAACCTGCACCCAGAAATCATCAAGACCTTGGGTCGCTTGCGCTACCGTACTAGTTACGGTCAAAACGTACTGCGTCACTCACTCGAGGTGTCGTGGCTCGCAGGTCTTATGGCTGAAGAGCTGGGTGCTGATGTGGCACTTGCAAAACGTGCAGGTCTTTTGCATGACTTGGGCAAGGCACTCGACCACGAGATTGAAGGGCCACACGCAGCCATTGGTGCTGACTTTGCGCGTCGCTTTGGCGAGCCACAATCAGTGCTGCATGCTATTGAAGCCCATCACGGCGAAGTAGAGCCCAGCACGGTAGAAGCCGTTTTGGTTATGGCAGCAGACGCCATTTCAGCTGCACGCCCTGGCGCACGCCGCGAAACGCTCGAGACCTATGTCAAGCGCTTAGAAAAGCTAGAAGCAGTTGCTAATGCACACAAGGGTGTTGAAAAGACCTTTGCTATGCAGGCTGGCCGTGAGCTTCATGTCATGGTAACGCCAGAAGTGGTAAGCGACGCTGACACGGTTGTGTTGGCACGCGACATCGCTAAAGAAATCGAAGCAGAACTGGAATATCCAGGACAAATCAAGGTTCTGGTATTGCGCGAAAGTCGCGCCGTTGACTACGCAAAGTAATCCATATCTAGACGGGGCAGACGGTCTGCGTGACCCGCTGCTGGACTTTGTAGCAGGGGTGAGCGGAGACACCGTACTTCAGGTCGAAGAGGATCTGGGCGCTGGATTTGTGCGCCTCAACACGGCAGAGGCTGAACGTCGCCAGGCACGTCACGACATTCGCCAAGTCGAAGATATTATTATCGAGATGATGCGCAACTCGCGTGACGCGGGTGCGCGTCATATCTTTATCGCAACTACCAAAGTCGACAAAGCGCGCCTGATAAACATCATTGACGATGGTGAGGGAGTACCAGACAAGTTAGCGAATCGCATTTTTGAAGCGCGCGTTACCAGTAAGCTCACCAGTATTTTAGAAGATGAATGGGGAGTACACGGTCGCGGTATGGCGCTGTACTCTATCGAACAAAACACCAGCAAGCTGGCATTGTGTGCCAGTGGCACAGGACTTGGTGCAGCCTTTTCTATTGAAGTTGATACTGACGAGTTAAAAGAGCGCGCAGACCAAAGCACTCTGCCAAAAATAGAGCGCGATGATGAAGGCAATTTCCACTGCGTATCTGGCCCAAAGAACTTGCTGCGCCACATTGCAGAATTTGCCTTAAGACACCCTAAGCTAAAGGTCTATGTGGGCAGCCCTAACGAAATCGTAGCGACCTTAGTTGCGCATGGTGAGCAGCGACTGGCTTTGCACAAGGACGCAGATTATGATGATAGCGGCACTGTTGAAAATACCATTCCGCATTGCTTACGTCCTGCAGACGCTGGCGACCCTGCAGTGCTTGCTGATTGTGCGCAAAGCCTAGGACTTGAAGTCAGCACGCGCAGCGCCTACCGCATAGAAAATGGCGAAATTAGTCCCGTTGAAGATATGTATGTGTCTTTGACTAAGGGTTTAGTGGCGCAAGACAGTCACGGCATTGATTTAGCACAAGACCTGCGCGGGCTCAAAATCGAGAAACAAGACTTAAATGATTTCGCACGCCAAGTAGAACACGCCTTTGACGGGATAGCAGAAAAGTACTACCTCTCGTGTCATTCAGACCCTAAGGTAAGCATTAAGAAAAATACGATTACTATCAAGCTAGATTTTGAAAAGGAATACTAACGGTGACACGTACCACGTCAAATCCTACTTACTTTATAAAAACTTTTGGCTGCCAGATGAACAAGCACGACAGTGAAGTTGCGTCTGGACTGCTTGATGTTGAAGGCTTAAATCCCGCAGAAAATATCGAGACTGCTGACTTGATTGTCTTCCTGACTTGCTGCGTGCGCGAAAACGCTGATGAGCGTCTGCGCGGACAGGTGGCAAGTCTTAAAACTCTGAAAACCGCTGACGTCAGCGGCACTACTAGCAGCACCACTGGCGGCACTACTAACGACAACGCTGGCAAAACAGCACCACTTATTGCAGTTGGTGGTTGCATTGGACAGCGCGATGGCAACAAGCTACTTGAATCTTTGCCGCATGTCGACATCGTCTTTGGAACACACAACATCGACAGTCTGCCTGCACTATACCAACAAGCTGTAGCAAAGCGTGAAGCAGCACAGACTGAAGGCCGCTACAAGGCATGGAAGCCTGAGGCAACAGTTGAAGTCAAAGCAGATGGCGACAGCGACGTTTTCGCTGCAGACCTGCCGACAACGCGCGAACATGCCTGGCATGCCTGGCTGCCCATTACACAGGGCTGCGATAACTTTTGCACCTATTGCATTGTGCCCTATGTGCGCGGAGCAGAACGCTCACGCCCCTTCGCAGATGTCGTTGCACAAGCGCGTGCGCTGGTCGCAGATGGCGTACTTGAAATCACGCTGCTTGGGCAAAACGTAAACAGCTACGGACGCGACCTCGAAGAAGCCGAAGGTAAGCCGCTCTTTGCTGAAATTCTGCGCGCCGTTGCAGCTACTGGCATAAAGCGCCTGGGCTTTGCAACTAGTCACCCAAAGGATTTGTCGCCAGAAACAATCAAAGTCATGGCAGAAACCCCTGCCGTGCTGCACCACCTGCACCTGCCCGTACAGTCGGGCAGTAATAAGGTGCTTGACGACATGGGACGCTGCTACACGCGCGAAGAATATCTTGACCTGGTAGCTCAGTTACGCACAGCGATTCCTCACATTACGCTGTCAACCGACATGATTGTGGGCTTTCCGGGCGAGACTGAAGAAGACTTTGAAGACAGCTTAAAGTTGGCAGAAGAAGTCATCTATGACCAGATGTTTACGTTTCTTTACTCAAAGCGCGAAGGAACACCAGCAGCAACTATGGACGGTGAAGTGTCAGCCGATGTTGCGCAAAAGCGCTTCGATAGATTGGTGGAGTGCGTCCAAACCAGCGCCCGCTATCGCAATGAGCAGCTGGTCGGCAGCACGCAAGCTGCACTAATTGAGGGGCTGTCAAAGCGAGACAAGACTATGATGACTGGTCGGACTCACGGGGCAAAAGTGATACATATTCCGCTGCCAGAAGCTGCGCATATTGACGACTATGCAGGTAGGATTCTTTCTGCAAAAGTTGTTGAGGCCAGCACCTGGTTCTTGCGCGGAGAACTGTCTGAATCGCTTGAGCCGACTAGGGAGCTGACTTAAAGATTAAGCCTGTTATTGCCATCGTCGGTCCTACTGGGGTGGGCAAAACAGAAGTTGCCCAAGAGCTCGCGCTGCAACTGGGGCAAAAACAAGCACGTCAGATAGGCGTTCTATCTGCTGACTCAATGCAGGTGTATGCGGGCATGGATATTGGTACGGCGAAGCTTCCAGAAGAAGCGCGCAAAGTGCCGCATTTTGGACTTGACCTCGTTGACCCTGCTTCTGCGTATTCTGCTGCTCAATATCAAAGCTATGGTCGTAACGTCATTGAAAAACAGGCTGCCCTGTCCAGCGGGACGCCACCGATAGTATGTGGCGGAACAGGCCTCTATTTACGCGCACTGCTTGACGATTTCGACTTTGCAGACTTTGACGCCGAAACCTTGCAAGAACAGGCAGAACTGCGCGACAAATATGAAGCTCTTGCCGAAGAGTTGGGCGCACAAAAGCTGCATGTCTTACTGACGAGTAAAGACCCCAGAGCTGCCAAAGAGATTCACCCCAATAATGCCAGGCGCACTATTCGTGCCTTAGAGCTATGGGAAGAAGGGCAGAGCTACGCTGATATTAAGCAGGCGTTCAAGGTTCGGAATAGCTACTATCCCACTATCTGGATTGGCTTAAACTGCGAGCGTGAATTGCTCTACGACCGCATAAATAAACGTGTAGATACCATGATTGAGCAGGGCTTACTACAAGAGGTAGAAGGCTTGTTGCAGCAGGGCTACCGCAAGGCATTGACGGCTCAACAGGCGATTGGCTACAAAGAGCTCGTTCCCGTTCTTGAGGAAACAGAGAGCCTGGACAGTGCAATCAGTGCAATACAGCAGGCATCACGCCGCTATGCAAAACGCCAGCTCTCATGGTTCCGAGGTGACGAGCGCATAAAGTGGATAGCAAATGACGATATGACTACCAGTCAGGTACTGGAACAGATTTTTACTCTGATTGAACCGTATAATATGGTGCAAGAATAGAACTAGCGAAAAGGGAATTAATGAACTACACATTTACCAAAATGCAGGGACTGGGCAACGACTTTGTTGTCTTCGACAATATGGGCACGCAAGACGGCATTAAGCTGAGTCCAGAGCTCGCACTACAGCTGTGTGACCGCCGTTTCGGCATTGGTGCAGATGGCGTGTTTACCCTACATGTCGCAGAAGATAAAACAGTCGCAGACATTTATTGGGATTTCTATAACTCGGACGGCAGCGTTGCAGAGATGTGCGGAAATGCTGTTCGTTGCGTTGCACGTTATGTTTTTGAAAAAGGTCTCTGGCCAACAGAATCAGACAGTAGCTATGGTGAACTACGCATAGAAACACTTGCCGGAGTAAAATCCATTGGACTAAAGTTAGACGACGCAGGAAACTTTTCTGGTGCGCGCGTTGATATGGGAATCGCAGAAATCGACACCGATGTAGAACTGGGCGGACGCACCTATTCTCGAGTATCGATGGGCAATCCGCACGCAGTGACTTTTGTTGACGTCTTGCCTAGCGAATTCGGTACCGCTCCCGTAAGCACCGAAGGACCCGACATCGAAGTTGACCCTATGTTCCCTAATAAAACCAACGTAGAATACGCAGTTGTTGAAAGCAGTGACCGTATCCGCATGCGCGTCTGGGAACGCGGTGCAGGGGAGACACTTGCTTGCGGCACAGGAGCATGCGCTACTGCAGTTGCCGCAAAGCTTAAAGGACTTGTGGGTGAGGTAGTAACACTTGAGCTTTTAGGTGGCTCATTACTGATAGAGGTTGACTCCGATAACAGAGTATTCAAAGCAGGTCCCGCAACAGAAGTATTTACGGGAACTATCGAAATCCCTGTCAGTTGTTAGCAAATTTGAATTGATACTGGCGAATTGATAAAATAGGAAAGTGGCAACCTGATGCTTTTGGTCGCAGACGGTTCGCCCCAAATATTTATATGGGTTGAGCCGCCGCGGCTCAAGTAGCTAGCGGCGGTTTTGCTTTCTCCAGTCAATAATGACCTTCGCCAGCTCAATGGCTTCCCGTATCACTGCCAGCACAAGTGCTATTGCAATTAATACTTCTTCCAT
>Ga0123355_10001026_pt1 | contig 38781 bp, 24 predicted proteins | sample TergutEmb28metaG_3_FD_89872 | JGI IMG/M metagenome (GOLD analysis project Ga0123355, IMG submission 89872) | Embiratermes neotenicus P1 segment gut microbial communities from Petit-Saut dam, French Guiana - Emb289 P1 | ecosystem: Host-associated > Arthropoda: Insects > Digestive system > Gut ...
AATAAAATATGTTCTAGATTATAAATTCCACTTGTAATGCATAAGGGATCCCAAATGCAGTTGGAAAATAATATGATGTAAACAATAGGTTCTTAAGCTCGACCTGATGATGACCCCCAAGGGCCGAAACATGTTGTAAGTAATTTTAAACCTACAATTAAAGTTGTGTTGACGGAAATTTATATACTTTCATACTTGGTCTGAGTTACTTACAACCAGGAACTATATATTCTGCTGAGTGTTGGAAAAACATAAACTGCTGCAATAATTAGGACAGGTGAACAAACTGTGGTCAGTGGTCCAGCCTTGTAACACATGGAAGTACAGAAAGAAAGAGAAATTAAAGCCTACTTTGGTATATATAAATTCCTATCATGTATTGTTCCTAAAGGGTATATCAAAGAATGGGCAAAGAACAAAGATAAGATGTTCACATGTTCATATTGTAGTGGTAGGTTTGTAAATTTGGTAGCAGAAGGCTTTCAACAGGGGACTTGCATGAGAAAACTTTAATGTCTGAAGTGTTCTGACAGGGGAAGGGAACAGGTTAATATAACCCTTTCACAGGGAGGTTTCTCCTACACTTTCAGATACTGAATATCTGAACTTACCCATTTTTAACTACACAAAAAACTAAATGACAAAGATATTACCATTCCCAACAGTGATGGATCAGCAAGAGGTGAACGATTCCCATGGAAGTCTGGCCAAACATGTATATCACTTGTCAAGGTGGAGACTGAATCAATACCTTGCTTCTTGGCCATACTTTCAAGAAGATCATTCAAATACTGTTGAATGTGCCTAAACAAATAAACAACCATCACATACAGATACTCTCCGGTGTAAACGAAAATCAGTACTTAATTTCTAACTACAGTTCATAATCAACTAACTATTTTCCTTTGAGAGACTCAAAAATAAGCTGTTGATTAATGACCACTAAGGATTCCAAGGCATTGTAGAGAGATTAAGCGAAGAAGAAGTATAGACATGAAAGAGTGGATAAAAATACAGGACAAATGCTTACAGGAAGTTAGAAAATGGGGTAGGCCTACACCTAAAAACTGGGGTCAAGTAATTGCTATGTAAAAATGATGACCCACCCATGTGGAAATATCAATTAATTGTGAGATTTGAGGTTCTTGTGGTGCTACCTATGAAGATTATGGTCTTTTGTGATGTGACATCATGTAGTCGGGCAGTCACTAACAAATGTTTTGGAGGGCTGATCTGGCTGTCTTCTTCTACCTGAAATGGAGGCTGTAGGTTGCTCCAAAACAGCGATACATTTCCACAACACTACATGGCAGTACTTCCCACAAGACAGTGACTTTAAATGAGTGGTAATGAAATTATATCCAATGATATAATTACTGAACTGAAAAGCAACAATTTTTTTTTTTTTTAAATTGGTATGACCATGCAGCTTACATGTTGTTCCCGATCTTGGCCTTTACTTGTGCCGTGGCTGGATGAGAGTCTATTAAGTAATCAATCAGTTTGCCAGTAGCACTTTGACCACCCTCATTCAGCCAGTAGCCTGGTACCATGGCATTGTAGTATGGTCCCCAGACACCTTCCACGAAGAGTGCATCCTTGTGCACAGCTATGTGGCACGTGGAGGTGCCACATATCAGGCCTACAAAACAGTTCCAAATTTATAAACAGATTCCACGAAAAACAACAGTTTACACTTAGAAACAACCTTCAGCAATAAAAGAGAGATAGCTTTAATGGCACTTTGTTCACATATTCACTCCTCGGCAACATCAACTCCTTCTGCATGTTCCTGCCAGTCAAATGGGAACAATATTACACAGTGAAATGTATTCCTACATGGCACTGGCTCACATTTTTTCCAAAGAACTAGAAGCCACCTCAAAATTCTAGGTGCCAGGAGGGTAGCATGAAGCAGCAAGTTCCACATTGAAAACCCACATCACTAGGCACTAACATACAAGATTTTGTCACCTGGGTGACCTGGTGCCAGTATTTGTCCCTTATATATAGAGAGATGGCACTTTAAACTAATATAACATACATGCAGTCTACCTGGAAGCTGTTGTTCAAAATTTATCTTCTAATCTTCCAGCAGTTCTGGTAAATGCATACATACATACACACACACATAAAATCAAAATATGTCAGAATGTTATGTAACTAATACTGGTGTAATCCACATTCAATAATTACAAACTGTAATTGTATGAGATTGGCAGGCCACATTAAACACATGTGAGGAATACGACACACACACACAGTTTTAGTCAGCTGACCTTATATGAAGGGACCACCCAAAAAACCAAGGCATGTACAGCAGCCCAACATGAAAATGAATCTTACAGAAAGTGTATATGAATGTGTGAAATGAATTTAAATAAGTGACAATGGTGTCCAATGACTGCTTCTGTCAAATGGGAGTGAGGATTTGGTCCTCCCACCCTTAAAAAAAAGACAGAATTTTACTAGATCAGCAACTAAAACATTTCAAGAAACACCACTGATAGTGGAGTTAGGCTAAGTGTGAAAAATGCTTACTGCAGATCAACTACCAAGTACTAGATACCATCGTTAGTCTACCCTACAGACAGAGGCAGTACATTCTTCCAGAATGCTGAAACCTATCAAAGTATCTGGTGTTATGTCCCAGAAGACTGTAAACTGAATCTCTTTGCAGGATTGGAGAAACTGTTTAAACATCTGAAGACGGCAAAGATTTCAATAGGATACTTGTGAATTCAACGGTGAGGGATGGGGGTATTATAACACTACTGCAACATTTAGTCACTACCAACTCTCTGTGCATGAACAAAAACCCACAATGCATTACAAATGTAATGTAAAGTTTCTTGTCAGTTACAGCCTACACTACTAAGCCAAACATGGTGCACAGAGTAAATCTCTACATATTCTAAATCTTCAGACTAAAAGGTGAATTATTTAATAAAGTTGTCAGTTGCCAAGATTATATACATAGTTGTGCCATAAGTTATGTTACAAGTACAATGTGACCTTGAAGGAAAATTAAGAAAATACCCAATTTTTGAGCCAAATAATTAATTTACAATAGATTTAGGTTTTCATTTATAATAATGCCACTCAAAATGGCTGCCCTCTGCCTCGATGCAAGCCACGAGACGCTCCAGCCACTCTGCTATTGTCACATGCACCGTATCCAGGGGGATGTCTGCTGCTGCCTTCACAAGGGATCTCTTCAGGCTCTCCAAGCTATTGTGATGCTTTTGGCATGCCATGTCCTCCAAACCATCCACAGTTTATTGTCCAGGGGTTTGAGGTCTGCACTCCCCGAGCGCCAATTCTTGGCGCTGATGAAGGCCAGAAGGTTCCTCTGCAGCCATTCCTGAGTTGTCTTGGCCTTGTGGGCAGGAGCTGAGTCCTGCTGGAAGACCCATTCCTGACCATTGAAGGACATGTTAAGACGTTTCACAACTCTTTGTAGCATGTCCTCTTGATATACTCAGGCATCAGTTTCACCCCTTTCTTGCAAAAATGAAAAGGTGTCACCCCTTGATGGGACACCCCCCACCAAACCATGATGTAGGAAGGGTGAGGGCCTCCCTGCACCCTTAGTAAGTTTTCCTTCACCTCATGGGGCATTTGAGCATAAAATCTTGTTGTTCTGGTCATACTGCTCCTTGATGGTGAAGATTTTCTCATCCGTGAAGAGTATGTTTTCGTGCCTGTTCTTGGCGTGCCACTGGAGGAGGCGCTCTGCTTTTGTCCGTCAGACTGCCCTCACAGCACGAGTAAGGATGTGTCCCTTTGAGCGGTGGTGTGCACTCTTGTGTAGATCGTCCCTGACGATGCTCGACATCGATCAGGTTGCTATGCTCATCTCTCGGGACAAGATCTTGTTTCCACAGCAGATTTTGGTGAATCTGCTCCCACACTGTTTTGATAGTGGCTTCAGCCCTCGAACTTTTCAGGCGTCCTGACTGAGCCCACCAGAGTTCCTCATAACGTTTAATTGCCTGAAAGATGTACATTCGTGAAACTTTCAATGGTTTTTGGAGTTTGAAACTTTGAGAATAGGATTTTCCACAATTGTGAAGGGCAATCACAGCCATGTGGTTTTCATGACACGCCACTCCATGTTGATGCTGTAACAGACTCAAGCAAACTGCCTTGGCACAAGTATCTGAAGAGACAGTAGTCAAAAAACAGCCATCCTTACAACCCTTCCACTTCACTGTCTCCAGCTTTGGGCAACATGCAACTTATAATGGAACTTATGGCAGGACTATGTAGCATGGGTGGTAGATAAATATAATATGAGTAGGCGGCACTGGTGAAATGACAATGACAAAGAAAAACGGAAGTACTTGCCAACACCTGTTGCAGTTAGGAGGGAATGGGCACATGAAAACACAACTGTCTTTGTATCCTATTTATTAGGCTGACGACATGTTTCGGTCACTGTGGGCCATCTTCAGGTCACAAAAATAAATATTTTTGTGATCTGAAGATGGCCCACAGTGGCCGAAACATGTCGTCGGCCTAATAAATAGGATACAAAGACAGTTGTGTTTTGACGTACCCACTCCCTCCTAATTTGCATAAAACACAACAGGGATGATGCATCTAAGGACCTGTTGCAGTGCCACACTGTCAACAACAAATACAACATGACTGACCTGGAAATAAACCTGGGCCTCTACAGCGAAAGGCCAGTGACTAATTGCCTATGCCACTGCACAGCCATCTGTTTGGCAATATGGTCCAGTCATAATACCCTACAGAAACAGCCACTGGTACCTACTGGATCAGAATGTGAGAGTCCCAAAAGTGGACTTAACATCATGGAGAGGTGAAAAATCCCTGGCTCACTACAAATCAAATTGCGGCCTGCAGCCAGTAACTCATCTGAACTGAACTACTCTTGTTCAACACTGTATGCACTGTACATCTGATTCTGATATGACAATTTCATTTTTACATATAAGAAATTTAAATGTTATGTGCACTACAGACATAACTGTTTAGTATTATAATATACATTGTGGGATTTTGGTGTAAAAAGCACAAGTACTAAAGAACTGCACTCTTTGAATTCATGTCTGCCAACTTAATAGCTTACTCAGCCTGGTCTGGAAGTCCTGACACACAGAGCCTGCTGTGCAACCGATCATGCCTAGTCCACCGGCATGTGCATCAATTATTGATGTTCCAACAGGAGTTCCACACTGCAGCCCCAGTTCCTCTGCTGCCTGTTCACTGAGCCCATTGCCGCAGGGAGAACCGGGCTCCTTCACCACAGAACCAATCTTTTTCCAGTTCTGCTCCATTAGGTCCAGTAATCCAATCTGCCTAAAGTAGTCCTCATTCCAACCCTTGTTCCCACTGGGATGAGCCTCATATGTCCACTTGCACACCACAGAGCACAGTGACCTGCAACAATTAGAAGGGATAAAATCTTCTTGTGCCTTAATGTTATGTGTGCATCGTTTTCATACATGAGTCACAGCAGTAACAACATTACACCTAACAAATACTTTAAATCCTGAAGATGGCCATGGCAGCAAAACCAATATATCCAATGCAGAGAAAATGCCAGTAATTAATTCTACAAACAGATCGTATCATTACGTCCACGAACTTGGCATGTGTTGCAGCAACTTTATTGCATATTAAGCCTGGATCCACCAGAAATTTCAAATCCATTTTCCTCCTGCAATTCACCTTTGCTATATTCCAAGGCATAGTGTCTCAATGCTGACATCCAGATTCTAAGCAGACCTTGCACCCCATGATACTGTTTTTTGATGCATGATGAAGCTCTGGTCTTGGAATTAACAAATTGATTTCTAAAGCTGCCCTTGAATTCCTGTAATTAAGGTAGAATGTCATACTTTTCTCAGTCCATTCCACAAATCACAGTGTCAAGATTAATTTAATACAATGGCCCAAATCTGTTTCTTCAAACCACGCAGACCATATAATATTGTACAAACTGTCTGCACTTTAAGGTCACATAAAGGAAACTTCATAAACTGCATGAGGATTTTCAGAACATCTGTATCCATTATTTTGGCTATTTACAGTCCTACTGCATGAAAACCAGGGCTCATCCATGAATAATACAAGTTTTTTTTTTTTTTTTGTTTTGTGTTCAACACTGAACCTGTATTTGAATGAAGTCATCCCATTGTGTACTGATTCTATATATATTCACTTTATTAATATATATTTCCGTCAACACAACTATATATATTTTTTGAAACTGATTTTGTTGTTTTGTTCTTTTTCTAAAGTGAACTTCATACTGGGGACTAGATTACTGAAGTCCTCTAGCACATTGTGTATATAGTTGTGTTGACAGAAATATATATTAATAAAGTGAGTATACTGAGCCTGTAATTAAAAAATCAATTATTTTGTGTATTTCTCTTGTACAGCACTGTAGATGGCAGATTTTATTTAAAAAAAATACCAACTACATTTTTCCAATGCTGTAGAGTGTGCAAAAGTATTGCAGATGACCACTTCTTGAACAGATGAATATCCACAAAAGCATACTGAGACCATCTTTGGTACATTTGTATTGGAAGATGACTAACAAGAAAGTGCCTGTTTCATTCTCATAGTTCTGAGGCAATAATACAGCCAGCATTGGCTAATAAGCAGATGCATGAAGAGTTTTTATCTTCCTATGCTTGGGGACACAGTAACTTTACCTGTCTGTAGTAGACGAAGTTGGAATAAAGGCATTACATTCTCTAACACCAAATCACTTTGGTGTTGTGGAAGTGCAACATTCCAAAATTAGATATTACATGCAATTTGAGGTGTTGAATGTGGTGAAAATTTGGATTACACTATTCTGAGTTATGATTCTGTGCAGTTTTATAAAACTAACATTTTAATTCATTTTATTCTTCCTTCTGCTCAACTAGCCAGGATGACAGTCAGCACCGTGACTAGACTATGGGCTGGACAAACATGGAATTATTATATGATCCCTGGGAGGGGTAACAGATTTGTCACTTCTCCAGAACACTGAAACTGGGTCTGGGGCACATCCAACCTCCTACTAAATGGGTAGCAGGGGACTCTTTTCCTGAGATTAAATGCTTGGGGTGCTCACCACTCACATCCATCTAATGCCAAGGTTAAGACTGCATAAAGCTATACTTCCTCTCTCCCATATACCAACATGGGGTGGACAAGCCAATTTTACCTTCACTCTTTCCACAACAAAGCATTCTGGATACAAGGAGTATGACAATTTAGACCTGAATCACTTTCTTAGAATTCTAGGATTCTATATCCACTATCACAATCTAAGACTATCAAAATGCATATGCTTCATACACAAAATTTTAGACCTGTTTCCATGTGAATGTGATGGCTAAGTTACAACACTTCATCAGTTATCTCACCATCAAACCACATTATTTTGTGCAGTTGCCATACTGTTATTCTGAATTGGCTAAAAATAACCCTAATGAAAGTAATCACACATCATGAATCACCATACACACACACACATATTATAAACATAATTTTCCTTATAAATATTTCTCAATATTAACTCTTACACAGCCCTGGGCAATGAAATTCACATGCACACAGAGACACAAACCGTGAGTCTGCACCGGTGGCTCTCCATGTCAAGAAGTCTGGTAAATCAAAGAAATATCCAGCCTTATTCCAGCACTGTTCCTTCAGATTCTTTTTTAGCCAAAGAAGTTTAGGTGTCTCCATTTCAAGTGAAATCTTGCCTCCAACATATTTCAGGACAGGATGCTTCAAACTGTTAATGAACTCAGCCTCATCAAAGGCTCGATGGTCCAACCAAAGAATCACGTTCTGCTCATTATTTCCTGCATAAAATTTAAAAGAACACATTAAAGTGTGTTTTTATAGAAGGCAGAAACTGAAGTCATGGTTGCCAAAATATCTCACACTGAATTCAATAGTGGCAAAATCCCAAAATAGCCCTTTTGGAGGTATTACAATGAGTGAGCTGAAAAATATAACAACTACATCTGACAATAACGTCATCTAGCAGAGTATGTTTCAACGAAGAAGTGTTCTGGTATTTTTGGATGCAGTGGTTACTTTTTGAGCTCCATCACAGTATTAATTTTTGGATTGTGCCACTATCGCCTTCAGTGAGCTTTATGTTCAGTTAGGCTTTGAAATTGCATTTCAGATGTAGACATTCAGATCTTATATGCCAGCACACAATGTTTATGCATTACAGGGAATAAACAAACCATGCATTGAAGTCACATTTAATTGACATTCACCTTACTTCTACTACTTAATACAGGCACAAAAGAAACCACTCTGCCATGGTTAACCTTTAAGCTATTTCCATCTTCCTTGTTGGTAACCGACAAGCTTTATGTGTTTCAATTACACCAGATGTAAGAACATACCACTCCACAGATGGAAGTACACCTAACAAAAACATTACACACTTTCAGTCACTAATACTGCTTCTGTTTAAGAAATAAGAATATTTCAAACTGTTTGAAAATAAAGAATGGTAAAGTTAAGTGTTATGAGGGACAGCATCTAAGTTATGTCCCAATACGTGCAAATACATCTGTGAGATTTAGGCATCTCACAATGGCACTGTTGAAGATGCAGGTCTACTGGGATTTTTACACCATAAAAGTTAACATGGTGTTGACATTCCAAAGCTCTGAATCTTCAAAATACATTTAACTTTACTAGTACTATCACATGTTCTTGAAGTGCTGTACAAACAAGACACAAGTATCACACTGATATACCGTACACACTATGATATGAACTAGTGAAACAGGTCACCACATGTTTACAGGTGCTGATGAATGAATATGTAGTACAGATAATTGATGACTTGTAAAAGAAATGCTGGTATGTCTACTGCACCAAAAACGAGACACCAGCAGCTGTTCTTACCTGTAGGGCTGATGGACAGGGGGTTTCCATCTACATCCACCACAGCCAGAGAGCAAGTAGCATCAAACCCAATACCTTTTACAGCACTACTCGCCACATTTTTCGTTACATCCTACAATGAAGGGTCCACATCAGTCCCACGAAAACCTTCTGTATCAATCTAAATTACTTATTACAGTAAATTTGCAGGCACATACTCGTGTACAATTCACATTAGGGTCAGCATAACGTACAGACGTAAAGAGTGAAAAGCATTTCCTTATTTGTATCTTGACAATTATCCGTACAGTCAGTAGCACCCGCAAACACAAATTCTTTTACCTTCACTACACGACAGACAGCTTTCCATATATCATCTGTGGACTGCTCAAAATAGCCTACATTTGGATTCCACGTTTTTGTCTCTTCTGATGACATATTTAACAGTTTACCGTTTCTTGTTACTAGGGCAGCCCTAACACTACCAGTTCCCACGTCTACTCCAACGAAATAAAATTCCATTTTGCGGATGTTTCCTTCTATGCTCACTGCAGATCAACTTATTTCACCCTTTAATGAAGAAAACTGGAACCGCGCAGCCTTCGAACGTTATCTTATCATTCCATGCCGATGCGGTTTTAAATTTTCCTTCGGATTCTAACACGTAACAGCAGACCACATCATACCATCGTCACTCACGTGCACAGAGCACATATGTATCATGAGATAGAATAGCAGTCAACGTAGGTATGATACTCTGTGGTCTTAAATGATCTGTGACTCATGTCACGCGGTAAGATTACAAACCACTCCGCAGGATACGTCAGTTTCTATCACAGATATAGGTCAGAATAAGAGTCAACATTGCACCAATTGCAACGCAGGTACGGCAACGGCGGCAATAATAAAAGTGACGCCTTTGCTCAACCTATTAACCCAACGAATTTAAATACACTAAGTTAGGAAGGAATACAGATCATGAACATAAGGTTTGTCATCCCCGTTGTGTTTACAATAAATTAGGGTGTGTGTATACTTGTCTAACACAACTGCATGGTGGTAGAGATATGTATAATTTATTACATAAAGATCAACTACATTAACTCAATTAACTGTTGCTTACAGAAATAGGTCGAGACTCCACACTACCAATTGCTAGCCACGTACCTTCTTTACTGGTATTTCTTCCTGTAATCAGGTATACTGTAGACACTACACAAGCAAATTATGGAAATTCAAGCTTGAGATATTAATTAATGTATTAACAGGGTGATTGAATTTGGTGATTCAGTGCAATTATTAAGAACTATATTGCTGTATGTTTGAGAACAAGGAAGTTTAAAAACTGTAGATACTGATCTTATAATATCTGCACACTGCAAAGCATATTATATAAATTATATTATAATAGTTTATAAGCCAAATGTACAGGTACATACACCTCAATTAACATAAATGGATACCATGGATCCAACCACGTTAACCTAGGGCAGTGTATAGCTGAGTCCATGTACCTATACCACCCATCCTACATAGCATGCAGGATCTCATTCCCACCCCACTGTATATAATAAAATATCACATAGGTCTTGTATAACTGCTTAATAAGTGATTTCAATTTTCATTTACCAACCTGAAGACATTGAATCATGAAATATGGAATAATTTGAGGGGTAGAGACTGTAGATATATACTCTAAACAAGAAAATTGTTAGAATTATGGTTTGTGCAAAACATGCAATTTCATGTACAGTTCTGTGCTAGAGATTTTATGTTTTACCACTTCCATACAAATATATTTTCATTAATGAAATTTGGTATACATAACCAGGAAAATTTCACACAAATTCAACTGTACCTAGTTAATGCAAGGAATAAACAGTCTTTACAAACCTTCCATGTTTTCACAAAATTTGTGGCATCAATACATTTGACAATTTATTATGAACAGTCCCAGTCAGATGAAAGAAAAGCCACAATTTAAAGCAGGAACACGATGACAAGCATGGCAAGCAAAGTTACATAATGTTGGATTTGTTTTCAGTTGGGGAAGCAGAGGGGGTAAACTTATGCTTGACATTCCTGCAGAGAAATATTAATTATTTAGGACTTTTATTTTTTTACGATACACCTTAAATATTTCTGGCAGCAGGATAATCATAATGTAGAAATTTAATAGTCACATGCAGGACAGACTTGCAATCAGATCTGTGCCTATACCATAATTCCGAACCTCAGTTTCAATTGACTGGTTCTCTTCCATTCCACAGAGGCATCACTGCAGATGAAGTTGACAAAGAAGGAAGTTTTTAATAACATAATGCATATTGAAATTTTTTTGCACCATAAGTACAGACCGATGAAGTGCCAAAATATATAACTGTACAATATGGGTTTATATGAAACTAACAGATGTAGTAATCATAAATGTAATTTACTACCTACAGCCTTGCTGCTTCTATTTTGCATGATTCAGTCCCATCATTCTACAGACTGTGTGTACATACATAATAATGTAATAATGTACTGCTGCTAAAGGAATCCTTGGTATTATTTGTTGCCCTGCAGGTTTACAAGCCGTCTTTTTTTTTTTTTTAAGTTGAATGCCTCAATGAGTTATTCAGTTACACAATACACAAAGTTGGTGTCAGTCAACACAACTAAATTCCATTTTTAAAAATAGAATTTAATTGCATTTTGACTGGTATCAGCTTTGTGTACTGAGTCTTACATTTTGTTTTACTGACCAGTTTCCTCATTACACTTACAAATGTTACTGAAGTAGTCGTGGGCACTTTCATGGAATTCATTTCTGAGGCATGTACCAAATGCTTCAGGTAAAATAAGGATAGTAGTGTACATATAACACCAAGGCATCCTTATGTCATCATTATTGCTGTTTAAAAGCCTTATTACATACTCTGAGTATGTGATGGCAGCTTTAGTTATCCAGCATGCAGAGCACATGCATCATATTATATTGTCATCTGTGGCCCATCTGGCGCTGCTATATTTTTCCCTATATATCATATCATAAACAGCATTATTTTTGGAAAAAATTTACTGGACATAAAATGTGTGTTTTGACTTTCTAAACTTTTGTCTGAAACTTTCAGCAAGATATCATAAATGTATATAGGTCTTCATGTAAATTATTCTTGTCAGATTTTCATGATAGCTTATTTATTTAACAGATTAAAAAAAAAACCAAAAATAAAATTTCATGAAAATCCATGTGGTGGGAGCAGAGTTGTTCTACACCTACGGACAGAAAGGATAAAGCTAATAGTTCTTTCTGCAATTTTGCGAACGTGTCTAAGAAAGCTGTCCGTGCATTTAAGGCATATGGGAGAGCAGAGGTATAGCTCCAATGATCCCTGACCTTGGAGCTAAAGACAGGTAAATGGTGAACATCATGTCCAGTGATTTTACCTCTGGAAAGAAAGCCAGGAACCAGTGGGTACCAAGACTTAGACAAACAGCAAAAAAGTGATTCCTGAATTCCCCATTTCCATAATAAGTGGGTGATAAACTACAAGATAGAAAACTGTTATGAACTCTGTATCTGCCGCAAATTGATTTTGTGTAAGTTTTATACGATCAAACAGCAGGATGATTAAGAACAATGAAATGAGATAGAAATAATCATGTACATTAACATGAATGACAGCACATTCTTTGCTCTAGGCCAGTATGTCGAGAATATTGGTAGTATAGTGTTATGAACTGTCACAGACAAGGAAGAGTGATGTGGTATGCATGAACCATACAATTCATTTACAGTGTGCATGTAACCAGTGGAAGAAATGTGGTGGCACAAAGATATTCAAGCATAAGAGGATATTCCAACACTTATTGGGGGGGGGGACAGCAACAAGAAACACATCCACTTGAAGGTGTGTGTGTATTTTATAAACTTAAAAAGCACACCAAAACAAAAAAGGGCACCTAGCCCTAGTGCAACATTCAGCATGAAACCCCAAACATTAACGAATGCCAACTATCACATATAATGTTTATGCTGCAACAGAATGTTGGGTTCATTAACAGTAAGGATCATATTTTCAAATATCACATTTTATTTAATGGAATTTACAATACATTTGCTGAACTTCATGTCACAGTATACAGTGTGGCACTTACGGCCTTTAACGTTATTTCTTCGGAACTTGTCGTACTGGATCCGAGGCTCTCCAGTATTGACACAGGTTTGCCGAATGGCAACTACCATGTTCCTATCATATTCTACTTGGATGCTGTTTATTCCAACAAGCAAAGATCTAACATGGTACCAACTAGACACTAGTAACAAACACACAGATAACAAAACGGTGCTGGATCTGAATTACAATACCATATTTATCTGAACATATGACCGCCCCACTCACAATCTTCAATCTTCAGGAAAACAGCCACACAGAACATATTTCACTTTGTGTGCAACTAAAAACAGGGTAATCACATTTTCCAGACAATTCAGGATAGAATTTTCATCTTACGTTTAGGTAATATGGCATCACAATCTTCCACTGCAGCTTACATTACAAATGGTAAACAAGTTATTAATCCCAGTTTTACTACCTCAACTGAAATACTGTGATGGCTGTAGCTCAGCCACCCAAATGTCTCGTTCACACCACATTTCCTACTTCTGTGGCTCTGAGGTATGACCACGTGAGCCAAAATGTAGTCTATCTTTTTGTCAACACAGTACTAAAGTACAATTCTGGCAAAATTTCAAAACTTCTAGTACTTAACTGTGGCAGTGATATATACCATGAACCACCAATATATGCCACATTGATTTAGTGTATAAACACAGTAGTCCTTACTTGACAGTGCCATGCATTGACTGAAACAGTCACATTTATGGCCTAGTTATTTAAACCTGTACTCTCATGACTATATCGTTAGTAACTTAGGAATCAATACCACATACGGAAAGTATGTCTTTTTTTATTCGAAACAAAATGTGAAGTCTAATAAATTGTAACCTTTTATCTGCAGCAAAAACTCTAGCATGTTTTTACACAAAAAGCTTTTCCAGAAAACAATGTTTCCTAAATACAAGTGATGCAGATTTTATGAAAGAAACTCCTGTGGCATTTACTTTATTTACAAAAATAAAGTTCAAGTAAAGTTTCATTCCAAAGTTACTAAAAATAATTGTGAACGATGAAATTTAAATACCTAACAATGCAGGCGACTCTTCAAAAAAACTTGTCAATGAGTATGTAAAGACGACGATGTTGGTAAATAAATATTGGAGTGTGTATTAATTGTTTACTGAACTCAATATTCAAAATTTCTATTGTGTTTTATACACCAAACTTTTAAGATGCTTCTCTTGTTTACAGTGACGAGTAACATGCCAATGCACTAATGCCACAACACAGAAACTTGTACTAATAAAATACATTCCAAAACTGCAATTACATAAACTAATGAAAAATGTCACAATATCCAAAACTGCAGTTAGTATGCCCACAAGAGAAACCAGTTGTCAATAACTTGTGTATGTTACAGCTTATAGTAAATGTTTATTCCTCTGGTCATCATGAGTAGTTAGCAATCTCATGATACCTTATCAGCTGTGATTCAATAGTTGCATATTTTATAAGTTAACATCTTTCAATTCTTGCAAACGCAAAAGTTTAGTAATCTGCTGCCTGTAATATACCAGAGCAATTAAGCCAAACAAACCTAGCAACAGGAATAACACCGTAGCCATGCATTATCATAGCAAAATTGCTGTTGGAAATACGAAAATTACCAAAAAATCTCAATCTACATAATTTTAAACTTAAACACTTTCTCAGTCAATTTTCCATTCTTTCTGACAGTAGCTGAAGGAATTTTCTTATTGTTTTAAAATATACACAGCGGGGAAAAAAAATTGTGTGTGTAACTAATGCCTAATTGGAAGCATCAGACATACAAAGGAACTAGAACAGAACTTGGTTGAATAAGTAAACTGAACACACATATACATACATAAATCTTGACTCTTCACAGAAGGGTGTCATAGCTTAGAAATCTCCAAACCCTCTCTTCGGTCTTATCAATGAAACTGGCAGAATGCAACAAATTTGAGTGGTTTACGACAGGACAGAGACAATTAACCGAACACCAAACATACTTAAGAAATTTACAAGAAATGAATGTATACAGATTATTTACCTGAACAAGCCATGCTAGTTGCAAATAACACTTTCTGTTTCTGTTTCTTCTTTTTCTTGCCTGAGCTAGATCCATTGTCACCTGAAACATTATTTAATTAAAGGTGAGGATTCCAGAAATATCGTAACTGATATCTGTCTTTATTATTAGCAATGAAAACAAAACTTTGAACACCATGCATTAATTATCTTCTATGACATGTTTCAGACATCATCACGTAGAAATTACAATAAAATAGATGGAAGAGTAAAATATCTTGATTGCCTGAGTGGTTACTGCATTCAGAATCAGCCAAAATGCCTATCCAGCCTCCTACATAATGGGTAACTGTTCTCTTTTCCAGAGGTAAAGTGGCGGGGATGTGACACCACCCACCACTTTTTCGTGCTGAGGATGAGTATGGATAGAGCTACCTTCCCTCAAAGCCTGCTTGGCATACTAAAACTTTGGTAACACTAATACTTGCACAATTTTACAATCTGTATTCTTTCTATTACTTAGATCCTGCATGTTTGGGCACTGTCACCATCTTCAGGGAGCTTACAACTAAATTTTGTTAAAACATGCAATGTGTGTGTTTTAATGGAATTTTAGTGTAAGTTCCTTGAAAATGGTGACAGATGGTAAAATTGTCCATTTGTTGGTGCTACTAAAGTTGTAATATATCACAATGCACGCAATGAACGATGTAAAAGTCTGCTTGGCATGTTAACAGACTTCTACGTAACCGGTTACTGAGTGGTTTTGTGTGTGCTTATAGTAAGTGACATGTAAATAAGCAATTCCACTCATCAATGGGAGAATTAACATGTGTTGTGACTCAGATCACTTCAGAACCTACACAGTTGCAGGTTTACCAGTGATAAGGAAGACTGACTTCAATTACTGCTATTTCAAGTAACAGGCAGTAGCATTACTCTCTTCTGTTATCTAACCAATGGTGAGAGGACAAGCATATTCCTGAATTGCTGGCATTAATTCATTATTTCATTTCTTCTGCAGTCACAAGTGATGTAACCTAGTCTTTGTCTTGGGAAAGCACTGCAGTAAATATTTCTACACAAAATCTTAACAGGGAATGAACCATGCAACTGAATTTACCACTTATTGCCTAGCAACAAGGTGGTGATTTTATGGTATTACATAATAAGAAATACACAACTACAGACTTAGACACAACCTATCCCCAGGTAGAAATATCATGAACAGGGCCAAAGCAAAAGGCAGACAGCTCACCTTTCAGGGTTTCTCTGTTAGCAACTGCTTTCTCTAGAGCAAGCGCAATGGCATCACTGAAGCTCTGACTGAACGTGGGGGCAGGAACATATCCATCTGGTTCTGGTTCACTGTCAGAGTTGCGGCACCTTGCTCCAGTTAGTTTATTCTTACTTGTTTGTACAGCAGGTGGCCACTCCACACAGCTCTTGCTCTTGCCCTCTCGCAGCATCTGGGAAAGATAATTAATTAATGATATAGAACACTAGTAAACGTTCAGTGCTTCATGCAGTTTGGAATTTAAGCAAGATCTTGAGGGCTTAAACTTCAACATGGAATCTGACACCATTTTCTTATACAATGCTGTAATGCAGTCATTTCTTCCATACAATGGTAATAAATATGGTTTACAGTTTACTTTTTTGGATGGCATTTTACATTTTATGATTTAGAACAATAATTGCAAAAGAAAAACACTATTTTTATATTTTTAGTGCCATTCATAATCACTAAATACAAAAACCCTTTGTTGAAAGATATTCTCAAGCACTTGGACTATGTTCAAAAGATGGTAACAAAGTCTATTTTTTTGGGGGGGGGGATATGAAGCATCTCACTGTACAGAGCTAATTCTGAATTTGTAAAACATGCAGACTATCAGACGCAAAAATAATAATTTCCTTTGTATGTGGTGTCATCCAATAGTATCCACCTGAATTTATTCCTCCCATTCCAAGTAGTCTTCTTGGGACTTTATACAGCAAATCAAATTATCATGGCACCATTTAAGACAATGTGTGAAGTACACTGTTTTTCAAGTTGGCAAGAGCATCATGCGATTCCACTTCAATCATGGTGATATTACTGAATCTTCATCCCTTTAACACGATACTGAAGTTTGGAAAAATAAGTCAAAAGGTGGTTTCCAGTCTCTCTTGAGGATCCTGGTATACACCGATCTCCTCTGCTCCTCACCCAATTGGAAGGGCATAAATATGGTGAAATCAGATGCACGTTCTCATAGTCTTTCAAAATGCTGCTAAATGACCCAAATGAAATTTCCAACACATTATCAAATCAAAGGTAGTTATTCTTCTGTTTCCAAAGCCAAGTTCCTTCACTTAATGTGAATAAAAATCCAACAGATGCAACAGTATGCAGGTATTTATTTACTGCAAAGCTACTCTCCATGTTTCGGGTGTCACAGCACCCATCATCAGGAGTATTAAAAACTGCACCCACAGCCTCTGGTACAGGTCATACTACTTACACCGCTACTCCCCTCCAATGTGGTCTGATCGGGACTGGTTTGTGCAAGTTGAGTCACATTGAATTACGATGCACAGAACCACGAGCTTAAAATTCCTTCACTTGATCTGCACCTTCACCTGTTCTGCTTACTGTTGACACCTGAGCACCCGACATTTTCAACAGAGGACACACCACTTTTGAACATCGAAAACCAGTCATGTACTTGCAATTTCCCTTCCGCCTGCTTTCAAGATACAATGTGGAATTTTTCTACAGTTTAAAAAATAACTGCTGTTGTTTCAACTCTACCATTTTCTGAGTATGTTATAACCTCAAATGGAACAACACATACTTAGGCTTAATAAGGCATTACTTTACCAGCACGTGCCACAGCCTTATTCCCAGCATGATGAGTTGGGCTGTATCTGCATCTAGCAGCAGAAATTTATGCTAGCAGGAATAATGTACCCTCATGATCAGGTCAAAAACTACTGGATTAAACAATGTAACTGCACTCAACAGAATGACCCAGGTACTGATCCTGCACTTATCTAGTTTCCTCAGTAACTCTGGGTCTGGTATTCACTTACCGCAGCCACACCCAACAGGAATGCAGGTGTGCATTAGCAACTGTTCAACCCATCTATCCCAACATTACTGCCTAGCATCCGACAAGTGCCAATGGTTCTGTTGACAGCCACAGCAACTTCAGTAGTAGCTGCTCAGTTGCAGACTTTTACAAATAACTTTTTTTTTTACTTAAATAACAAACATGCAGCTCCATTTTTTCATTCAATACTACTGACTTTTACAAAATAAAAGCATGGCTTTTACCCTGAAATTGTAATATATAGTACTATGATAAATGATGCCCTCAGATTTAATTACATGTGTTGCCTACATGTAACTGATTTTCACACATAGTACCTTGTTTTCCAAACAGTTCTCAAAAATAGCTTTGTTTCTCGTTTTCTTCCCATTGTGCATGAGTAACAGATTTTTCTTCATACAAACCCAGATATAGGAGGACCACCAGTGCCCACAAGACTGTGAGGAGAAATTCCCTGTCTGGGAAGAGAAATTCCCCATCATACAATATCCGAATTTACTGCCATCCTTGATTACCGCCATAAACATCAATGAAGAAATGTTGATGCTATACTGACGTTTGACTGTAAATCCTCTACACTAACACGTGTACAGCAAAAACTCTACACACATAACTGGTATGTTCAGAGTACCCAGGAAAAGCAGAGAGAGTACATGAAAAGACCACACAGCATCCACTCAAAACACATACCTGGGCAAATGACATTCCTGGCGGTTCAGGTGACCCAACTGTTGGAAGGACACGAGCTTCTTCACTCAATGGACGCTCTAGACTTAAATTTTCAGCTGTTGCTGTTACAGATGAAATGCTATCATGAGAAGGAGTGGGGCTGCTTGCCATACTTGATAGAGGTGGTGAGACAGAGAAGTTTGTTCTACAAGCAGAAAAACTGCAGATTGTCAGTAATTCTACATTCCAGCAGAAACAAACTAACTTAAAAATCAGAATCACTTTGAAATGCAACACACATTCAGCAATAAAGATACAAGGATAAAGTCAAAAATAAAAAGAAAACATTACAGGTCATTTTTATACGAATAGCGACGTTCTGAAATGATCATCTGGATTCAACTAGGGTCCAAATGGCAGTTTCCATGAATTGGTGCCAAACCTTCAGATCCCCCCCAAAAAAGGTGTAATTTGTCTACGTAACTATTAAAGGCATGATACAGATGCCATACAAAATAAGTTCCCAAATGCCATGTATGAAGTGCAGCATGACAGGATCCAAAGGCAATTTTTCTGAATCAGTGAGAAAGCTTTCAGGTCCTATAATAACCAGAACTTTCTTTGGCAGGTGAATAACTACAGGGCATGTAAATATCAGCAGACCCAACAAAAATTTAAAAACTCCTCTTTCTGAATGCTAATGAATACCTACACAACAGCATCACTGTCTGTTCCACAATGTGGGAAGTGGTGATGTGATTCAATACGAATGTGCGGTGTAGGATAATGGCCCCAACGTCGGTTCTCTTCCTCAACAATTTTCTTTTCTCTGCGCCTTTCATCCCGGGCACGGCGTTGACGCCGTCGTCTTCGCACTTCAAGCTGGTCTGGGAAAAAATTTATCCATTAAGTTTTACACCAAGAAGATCAAGGGTGACAACACAAATATGCACATACTACCATCACAATCAGACTGATCCTCGGTAGTCAATATGCTCATTATTTTGCTGTATTACACAAAACTACCTTTGATGTTTAAGAGGCCAGAAACTACTCCAGTAGCAGGAAATATATTTTGTTTCTGAACAGTCAAAATTCAATCAATTCAAACAGAAGTAAATGAAACTGGTAGAAATTTAATGATACTTTTTAAATGTTCGATATACGAGGCGGGACCAAAAAATAACCAGAATTATTTTTCTAAAATAGTTTATTAGGTTTTATACTATTACAACTCTAGTCTCCTTCAAAGTACTCTCCTTTTCACTCGATATACGTTACCAACGTTTTTCCCACTGCTGAAAACATTTCTGGAACTCTTCCATGCTGATGTTGTTCAAGAACTCCAGCGTTTTCTTCTTCACTTCGCTGAACATCAGCAAAACAATTCCTTGTCATCTGGCCTTTCATATCAGAGAACAGGAAAAAGTTGCATGTCGCAAGGTTGGGTGAATAGGGAGGATGAGGGATAACTGTCATGTTGTTTTTTGCCAAAAAACTGCTGCACACTCAAGGCCGTGTGGGCAGTGGCATTGTCATGGTGAAGGAACCAATCACCGCTGCTCCACATTTCTGGTCGTTTTTTCCATATGCTATCGCATAATCTTTTCACAACTTTCAAATAAAATTGTTGATTCACAGTTTGCACAGGAGGAACAGATTCCTTGTGCACAATTCCATCAGCATAAAAAAAAATAATCAACATGATCTTATCATTTGATTGAACCTGTCAGGCCTTATATGCTTTTGGAGAATTAGTGAGTTTCCCATTGGCTCAATGCCTGTTTTTGTTTCTGGGTCGTAACTGTAGCACCAAGTTTCATTTCCGGTCACAACTTCAGAAAGAATCTGTGGGTCATTTCCAACTTGTTCCCTTAACGATTATTTTTTTGATTCTCTGTCAACAACTGGGGAACGAATTTTGTGGAAACACGTTTCATATTCAAATCTTCCTTTAACATTTGCTGACATGAACTCCAAGACAAACCAGTTATCTCAGAAATCTCCTCAATGGTCCGACAACGATCTGCACTGACTGAGTTGCGAACTTTTTCAAGATTATCATCATTTCAGCAGGTAGGTCGGCCAGATCCTGGCTGGTCCTCATGACCTTTCACCCCCTCTGAAACGTCAATACCTCTCGTACACTTGAGTCTTACTTAAAGCTTCTTCCTTACAAGCTTCTTGCAGCATTAAAACAGTTTCAACAGCTGATTTCCCTAACAGAAAACAAAACTTCATGCACAATCTTTGTTCTTTATCATCAGCCATCATAAAAATCGCCGAACTTCCTAGCAGGCACTTAGAAAAAAAGCCACAACAACAGTCAACCTAGACTGATGCCACATGGCAGACTGCTAAAGTATATGTTGACTTGTGACACCTAGCAGCGCCGCGCAACTACTTCTATTCGCACGCCACATTTAAATTCCGGTTATTTTTGGGTCACCCCCTCATATGATTCAGTCCTTGGAGGCTGGTACTGAAAATGTCAACATATGGAAGTAAATTAATTACAAATACAAAGAAACACTCCCCTTCCCCCTTGATAGTATCACCAACCCGCCTAAGTCTTATTTTTGCAGGGTGAGGGGGCTTGCAAACATCAAAGAACTGAGAAGGTATGCAGGCAGCAGTCTTGCTGGTGGTAGACCCACCCACGCTGGATATAAAGTTGCAAGCACACTGCCAACCAAAGACAGGACCCTGGTCCTCCAGGTTAGTGGTTGGGGGAAACCACTGAAGAATACGGAAAAAAGACAAGAAAAGAACTCCTCAAACTATGTAAAATACGTAGAACCAAAGAATGGAAGAAGGAGCTTAAATTCAGGTGGTCAAGGCTGGGATCAGGCTGTAGGACCACAGAAAATGAAAATAAATACAGCACATTTCAATGCCCATAAGATATGCATTTTATAAAAATACTTGCCACAAAATAATGTGGCCACAAACCAAACATGCAAAACTGATCAATTAGAACTAAAATTATTCTTTGTATCTGCCTTTTTCACTTAGAAACAGAGTGAAAAATTCTTAAACATCAACTGTCCTGGAAAAACTGAAGTAACTAAAGTAAAGGCATGTTTGAAAAAGAGGCAGGTTTTAGCAATTTGGCCCTGGATGAATAAATAATGGGGATTAAGGTTCTAACTCCATCATTCTTTGTGAAACTTTGAAACATATAAAAGAAAAAAACATTTAGACACAAAATGACTACAAATATTTGCACCTTGAAGCAACGGGTGATATGACACAATCTTGCACGCATGACAAGAAACTAACATATTCTCCCACGTGCTATCAATACAAACGCGGCATGGAATTATCAGATTATGTCAAGCACGCTCACCTTGGAAATAGTCTAAAGTTTCTTTTGACACAATTGGAGGCTTGAGCTGTAGTTCAGCCACCTCAAACTGGCAAGTTATTGGAAGGTGCTGAAGGTAGCGTAATCTACGCCGCAGTTCTTCAGTCATGGAACCAGACTCCTTTTCAATGATCCGACCTGTTATAGTTGGAGGACAGTGCTCTAGGGAACCATAGCAATGCTCCAACATGCGCACATTCAGAGCATGGAGATATATGTGCTGGCCATCTGCTGCTGCAAGATCAATTTACAACTGATTAGGCAGGTCACGCAGAAATTATATTACTGTTACAGATTACAACATCTGAAATCAAGATCTTAAATGTCCTGTGCTCTGGCTTCTGCTTCTTGTATGCTTTTTAGAGATCTTATGAGAGAGTGAGTGAGTGAGTGAGTGACAAGCAAATGTGATGTGCTAGTAAGGCACCCATGATAAGAACTGTAGCCAACAGCTCTGTCATACCCAAAAAGCTACCCTTCCATTCTACACTACTGCCCTTCTATTGTGTACGTGTCTGTACTCATATACAGAATTTCCTTAATTACAAGTAAATCAGAAGTTTATGACAGGTGTACTGTTGTTGCAATAAGTTCTAGAAATTGAAATATCCCAGGGTATTGTAGAAAAAGAATAAGGAATACAGGGGGAAAAAAACAAAAAAGAGAGGATTCCAGCTTTATGGGATGTGACATGTTGCTGGGTAAGTGGTTCTTGACATCCAAAAGGAATATCAGGAACCACTCGTCCAGCACAGCAGCATCATATCGTAGAAGACTGGAATCCTTGACCTTCAAAATGCACACTTTTCAAACATATTTAGAGTAGGTAACTTTGTTAAAAATAGTAAATGGACTCTTTTGATGAAACACACACACAGCTCTTAATTAAAACACAATGCATTCCTGCATTTCAGAAACATGTAATATGCTACAAGAATGCTTGTACCATTCACTTCACACTGTTCTGTCTTCTCATTTGCTGTCCAGTAACAAGATTAAAGTATATAAAATCGCAATTTTATGTATGAAAAAGGCTTCACATGCAATGCTGAATATTTTGATCTGGAAGGAGAGGACCAAGAGGAGGATAGAAAGAAATGCATAAATAGGACTTTTAGAATTTGTTTTATTATTATTATTATTATTATCATCATCATCATCATCATCCTCCTCCCCTTTATGCAGGGTATTTATATTTATATTCCTGAGACAAACTATGTCCCTAGGGAATACAGTGTTGCAGCTATTCTATTGTTACTATTCATGGTGCTTATACTGTTCGTTTCAGTGTTGAATCTATTGTACTTTTACATTAGTACTTTCCAATGTATGTGTGCAGTGCCCAATAGGCTATTTTCTGTAGTTCCTTGACTTCATGGTTTCCTGGTATGTTGCTCACATACTTTCTAAATGACTTTGAAATAGTCCCAGTCGCCCCTATTATTACTGGTACCACCTCTGTTTTTACATTCCACATGCCCTGTATTTCTATTGTAAGGTCTTTATATTTTTTAATCTTCTCGGTTTCTTTTTCAATCACATTTCTGTCTCCTGAGATTGCAGTGTCTATTAACATACATGTTCCCTTTTCATTATCACAGATTATACTGTCTGGTTTGTTGTTGGGGTAGTTCAGTCAGTTTGTACTTGTTGGTTTCACAATATGGTTACCTTGCCTCACTGACTTGTTTCTACTGATTTTGGAACATGTTCATACCAGAGTTTTTTGTCCAATTGTACCCGCGTTTCCTTGCATATGTTGAAGTGTAGTTGTGCACACACTCTATCATGTCTTTTTATGTACTGTTCTTTTGCCAGTATTGGGCATGCTGATATTATATGGTCTATTGTCTCATCAAATTGTTGGCAAAGTCTGCACTTGCTATCTGTCTGTATTTAATAATTTTGTCGCATAATATTTTGTTTGTAACGCCTGGTTTGTGCTGCCACTATTTCACTTTCAGTTTCTGCTTTTAGGTCTCCCTTCGATAGTCAAAGGAACATGTCTTCTTCACTAATAAGCTGTCTATATTACTATTATCATATTATTATTATTATGGTGTCAGATGATGATGATGGGCAGGGCATGTAGCACACATAGCAGAGATCAGGAATAAGCATAAAATACTGCTCTGAAAATTTGATGGCATGATGCTACTTAAAGTTCTGAGAATTGGTGAGATGACAATATTGATTTACATCTTTAAAAAAATGAGATATAAACTGGATTCTTTTCTCTGGATATTCAGCAGTGGCAAGCTGATGTGCACACAGTAATGAACAAGCATATAATTTCTGGACTGTATGACAGTTAGCTTTCCAAGAATATATTCCATGTACTAAGTACTACATAACATAAAAAAATATATACCTCACCAATGAACGTATAATGTCTGTTGAATAACAGGAAACAAGAGTCCATACCTTGATAAAAGTAGAAATGTTTCAGTGGTGGTACTCCTGATTGTCTGATATCTGTGTGAGTCATTGTGGGAATCTCCAAGTCTTCGACAGATATGGCCATGTTACCATCATCACTCCCCATCCCTTCACTGCTCACACTCTCATTGCGACATCTATCCATATTTTCTTTTGACAGTTCCAAGGCTGACTCCTTGGAAATCTCTTCATTTTGCTCTAATAGCACCACTGGTGGTTGCTCCTTTGAAGGTAAAGATGGTGTATCAGGAGAATTATCCAATGATGAATATAAGTTATCAAATGCTGAATGATAAACCACATCCTGCAACCAAACAAGAAGCCCGGCACATTACACATGAATGCAATGAAATGATACAAACAAATCTGCACAAACCCTTTATATGAAGGATACAAACAAACTTAAATCCCACTTATGGTTCAATTTGCAATTTAACTTCACTTAATATATAATTTCAGTATGTGCAGTTCGACCACCTCACTCTTACTGTATGTCAATTCAGCATGCAAATCTGTACCCATCAAACCAATGTATTAACGCTCTGTGTTTATCTCATTATATCGCTCACTGAATGCAATGGTGGCACAATCCAAAAATTGCCCATTTGGAGTTAATACTACAATTGAGCTCAAAAATATAGAAACTACATCCCACAAGAATGGCAACTAGCAGGTTATGTTGCGACTTAGTAGTGTGCCGGTATCGTCGGATGTAGTTGTCACATTTTTTGGCTCAATTATAGTATGAACTCCAAATGGCAATTTTTGGATTGTGCCACTCAGTAAGCGACATGAGAGTTTTTCAGCTTTTCTTTTCACTGGAAACTTTTTATAGAACTATAATTTTATTTCCTGTCCTCATAGTTTCCAGTGAAATTTTAAGGTACAAACCTAGGATAATTTCAAAATGATCCATTTTTGGTCTAGAGAATGCTGCTGTTTTTATGTCTTTTATCCAGCAACAAACAAAGACTTCAGAAGTACTGCAATTTTTAAATGTTATGAGGGTAGGGGGCTTATGTGGGAGTGTGTGGCTCTCTCCTGTCTAGTTTTTTAAATTAAACACTGGGCTTTCACTCCAAGTTGTTGGACATTTCTGATTTTTTGATATGTTAATCCGTAATAAGCTCTAATTTACATGTGGGTATGACTGTCTCTGAAGCATATGTGATGACCACTACCTACACTATCATGCAAAGTCAGTGCTGCTTGCATGTGGTCTTTGAATAAACTGTGTGAAAGTGTCTTGGTAGCAGTACTGGAGATATAATTCTCCATTCAAAAATATCTCCATTTACTATGGTACATGAATATTCAGTTGTAAGGATACATCATTGTTTCCTACCATCTATTTTTCAACAAATGTGGATTCGCACCTCACTTTTCTTTTCTAAAATATATCCCACACACATAAAAATGGTTAAGTGCGAATATCGTAATGAATAAAAGGTATGGAGTGTATTATACGGCCAAGCTAATCTAGCCACGGATAGTGAAATCCATAATCTGCAAGTATGGAATAGGATTGGCACATAGGTAGGTTGGAAGAGTGAAGAAGTGTTTACTAATTCTGATGGGGAAAGCACACGGAAAGTGTGTACCCCTAAGATAAGATAAGATAAGAGGGACGATATTTTCATCAGGGATCTCAGAATAATAGAATCTCAGAATGGAAGGTACACAGTTGGCTGAGTAGGGGAAAGGGAGGTAGCCCCGGGCCATTTTTTTTGTTTGACAGTTTTACTGTAGTTAGTAACACATTTAAATAATCAGCAACACTTATATTTCTGTAATGAAGTACAAACAGACAGTAAAACATAAAAAAACTTAAACAAAAAACTACTTCAAACTTAGTCTTAATTTCAGCCTGTTTAGAAAAACAGCGGGTAGTTCCGGCCGCAGTATTATTTAATGACCAATCGTTTTTTGGCAACACAAACATAACAGTTACAGTATAAATCTGCTGGATCTATATCCACACACGCCTCATGAGCCCAGTCTTTACATGTATTGCACTGGATCCATTCCTCATCAAATGATTCTCCACAAATGACGCACTGTTTCCTGATCATGAGAACGTGGTTCAGGAGTAGGATTTTCGTTATTTGATAGGCTCTTAACATTTTTTTGTGGTCTTTGTCAGCTTTCTAGAATCTCTGGTCTTCTCTTTCAACTCATTTTTAAATGGTGATGGTCAAAATCTCACTTTTCTGGGTCTTCCTCTTTCTGACAGACATTCGCTTCTTTGAGGTGTCTGGGAGAGGTGACAAAATCTTAAGCATGTCACTAACTTCTTTGGTATTGACTGAAGACCTTGGAGTCTCTCTCTGAAGTGTACTTGAGGCTAAACCTGAAGCACTAGTAGATGGTTCTGGTTCGTTTTCAGTGGCGGCCGCATGACAACAAACTTGGGTTGTGGATTGGTCAGCTTGCTTTTCAATTAGTGGGATATCTGTCAAAGCAGAACCTAAAAAGTCTAGGTCTGAAAAAATTTCATGGCCGAAGGGTTGAATTCCGGTTCAGCGGAAGCCGTTTTGGGCTATTTCAAGTCTAGCAACTTTAGTGAACGCTGTTAACTAGTCCAGCTACATCATATTCCAACAGCCGAGCACCAGGATTTTGACGCATCCACGATGCACCTGCTGATCCGTATGCTTGCTTGAAAGGTTTAAAAATACCCGGTCAAGCGGCTGGTTTGTGAGTTGTGTGCGGAGGAGTGCTCAGCATGTGGATGTGATTATCTAGAGCATATTCAATAACTTTCAGATCTTTATGGCTACCGTGCCCATCCAATATCAAGAGAACCAGATGAGCTGCAGAAGAATGCACATGCTGCTGGAAATGTTGCAGCCACTGAAGAAATGTCTCAGCATTCATCTACCCACTTTCACGAGCAAAACCGATGCTTTCTGGAGGAGCACCAATCATTAGACGACCATTCTTATCCATTTTTTCCCTTGGAAAAATGAACATTGGTGGTGGAAAACGACCAGTGGCATTCATAGAAAATGTCACAGTGACGTTACGACCTCTTTCTACTGATGTGAGTTTTTCAACCTGTTTTTTTCCTTCCACTGACAATACCTTACCATTTCTATGTACAGTTGAGACTCCTGTTTCATCGGCATTATATATTTGAGAAGCTTGGAATCCGAACTGTTCTTGGCATTTTAAGAGAAGGTCATAAAACCGATCAACATGAGGTTTATTAAATCCTGTAGCTCTCATCAAGCTTGTCACCTCAGGAGTTCTTAACGCCAAATCTGGATTTCTCTTCTTGAAAGCCAAAAAGAAATCTTTCCCAGCCATCCTCTTTTCCTTATTAAACCTATGATCGATATTACTGTTTTCTGCTAGATAATAAGCAAAGCGTAAAAACTCACTTCTTGTTAAACGCATGAGACGATTATCAAGGTCAATAATATGCTGACACAATTGCCTTTCATATTCAGGAGTAAATGTTTGTTGGAAATGGCCTAGTATTGGCTTAAGAATAAACTGTTGACCATATTTTACAACCTTAACACGATCCTGGAGTGAGGTGCGTGGAACTTTGTATCTTTTTGCGGCCGCTCTCTCGGACATCTTATGATCAAGAACATCTTGAATTGCCCTTTTCGCATTTTCTTTGTTACATTCCCCACGGTTTGTGGTTCTGCCTTCGAATTTCGGCATTTTAACAATCACCTACCACAAACAAATAATAAAAATCAAGAGTAAGGCCATTTGCCTGGATTTTTAAAAAGAAATAGGCTTTCAAACAGGTGGCCAGGGTTACCTGATTCGACTTTGTTCAAAATCATAATTATATTACCAAACTAGGTTGACATTTGTTTAAACACAACAAAAGACATACTATACAATAGTTTTGCAATGTATAAATAAGATAGAATACATAATTACTTACGTAATTTCAATAGAACACGTTTTTCAATATTAATTGTCACGTAAATGTTTTTCGCGGAGACGACAAATCACTGCTTCACATCCGAATGCATCAAGCAATGACGCTGAACTAACTGCGTATGTCTCGTCCGACACGACGCATACACTGGGCTCACAACGTGGACAGTACTAATGCGGGAAGTTTAAATTTTTACAGCGGCCGAGGCTACCCCACTTTCCCCTATAGTGTCCAACAGTAGGTTTTGGGTTCTGACATTGGTGTTAGTTCTACATACCTAAAGTACATGTTCACAGACATACCGGTTTCATTTCTGTTGCAAATGTCTCCACATTCAATTCGGGCTGTTCATTTTCAGTCTGCGAAGGTGTTACTTTCTTAGCCAGGATTGCATGCCTTTCACTTAACAGGTTAATAGCCTGTTCGATGAAACATGTTTCAGGACAATTTTCTTCTTCGGACAACTGTTTCTCGAGTTCTCTTCTCTCACGATCCACAATCGATATCACCTAACACACACCAATTAACAGTTTACTTTAGTAATGGGCAAAGAAAATTCAACTGAAGAATCCAGCAAACTCCTACAGAACTACTCCATACCATCTACTCCTTACTTGGCTCTTATTGGCTGGGAATCCATGCAACCTGCATATATAACCCAGCCACATCCTCACCCCAATCATTTAAGTGTCAACTTTGACCTAATCCTTTCACCCGAAGATGGACACAGCTTGTTCCTCTAAAATATGAATATCCATACACCAGACAATGTGGTGTCAAAACTCACAGCACAATTAAATTCCAAATATAAAAATTTCTATGTTATATACACTTTCTTGGTTTTAGTTTTGAGTGCTGGACAACTGCAATTGCAACCTAAGAAAAGCAATTCAAACACATTATAGTATTCTATACCAGGACACAAGGAAAAACCCACAAAATCCCAGTCTTAATGGCCAGTACTCAGCCAGGAATCAAAAACGCAATTATGAAATGTGACAAGCATTCCCACAGCAAAGTGAAAGAAGTGTTATTAGACCCTGAAAACAAATCACCTCTTGTGGTGTGGCCAAGAGAAGTTTACAGTGAACTGTATCCACAGCAGTTTCTGACATTGACAGTAACTGGTCAGTAGGACGAATGCCACACTGCTCAACAGGCAGAGCAACAAGTGAACCTCGTTCTCGCTTCATCAAGCGCATGGTGACTTCTCCCCCAACTGAAAGCTGCATGTGGGGAACTGCAATGACACTGCAGGAAAAAATAAACACTTCAACAAAAGCCATTTAACTCATCACAGATCAAGATACCAAGCATAGGCCATAAACTGACAAAAGTCTAACTAATGGCTACGCGGTATCATGATGTTATAAAGAGTGAAAAGGCATATTTAAATTCAGCAAATGTGAGGCCCAATCAAGAAGTAACCAGACAATATTCATTCCACTAGTATCTCATGTCACATTGACATATAACCTAGGAGTACTGGTGGACATGTTCCTGCATGTCCTCCATCAGTGAGGCCACAATGAAGGAATTCAGTTGATACAATTATCACAAACAGCAGTGTTCCGGTTGCACAACAAATGCATAATGTCTGGGGGTATGAAACTTTTGTGCAAAGATAGTGAAAATAGGCAAAGAAAATGAATGGATTAAATTGTCCAAAGATAGTGAAAACAGGCAAAGAAACTCAATGAATGATTAAAACTGCCTTTTGAAAGGATGCTAGGAGCCATACACAATTTTTTGAGTATTTTTACAGCTTTAAACATGGGCACATATTCACAGCATGCCTTGAGTGTTCTGGATATACTCTATCCAGCTGGAATGATGACAACAGTGCATGATTTGGTGACAGCAAGTTGAAGGCTAACCATCAGGGAAGTACATAAGGAACCAGGAATCTCTTTTGGCTCAAGCCAGGCACTTGTAATTACAGATATGGGCATGAGAGTTGTGTTAGTGAAGTCTGTCTCCTGGCACAAGCACACACATGGTGAAACCCCTGATACCTATATACTATAGTGCTCACAATGGCTTTTGCTCCAAGATACAGTGCAGGGTGATGATAACAGCAGCTCCTACATACACAAATTGAGCACAGAACTGTCTCTGAAGGTGCCAACTTGTAATATAAGTATGGATTTGGGATGAAATATGAAGATGGATCTCTGGTAGATAGGCTTACAAGATGGCAGATGGATAGAACTGGTTCTGATTACATCCAATGGCAGCCTGATATCTTGGGGGCTATTACAAGATTCAATTCCTGTACTTCACAGCGCCAACTTATATTAAATATGAACTCCCCTACCTTCTGAGATCATTTTTATGCACCGCCTCATAACAGATGGGACATTTTCGCCACGTTTTATCCGACAGAGCCAAATAATGGAGGATACAGGGCCAGCAGTAAACATGGCCACAACGTGTCATCTTCGCAGCAACTGGGGGGTACAGGCAGATTGGACATGACAGCACTTCAGAACTCTGCAAATGCTAAAAGAAAATTTTGAAATGGATTAACATACAGAGAATAAATGCCAACCAAATGGATTTCCACACACATACAATTAAAGCAAGTTTCTTTCCTTACAATCTGTTCAATGAAGTCCCAGTTAACCAAAGCATCAGGATCTGATGTGTATGATGTGTAATTACCATCAGCTTTCACCACAAACTGGCAACTGAAAAATCAAATAAGTCAATACATTTAAACACGTATTAACAGCACCTGTCAATGTCAGGGTTGCAAAGGATCATTAATTATAGGTTAAAAAAAAATTACTTCTAAGCATCTAATAAAATTAATAAAAGCCTCACTGCAGCACCACTGTTTGTCGACTACAATTTACGGTGGTGTATTGAGGGTGGCAGTCAATCAAACTACTGTACAATAGGGAATTTCTGTTCACAGACTTTCATGAGCACTAAAAGAAGAGTGGCATTAAGTGCAGGGGAAAATAGGGGAAAACAGCCGACTCAGACATAATTGGAGTGGACAACAAAGACTGGAGAACAGTTTGCTATATGTTGATAATACAGCCCACGAGAACTTTCCACAGATGATAATGAATGTAGTTGAAACTCACTTTGCTTGCAAGAACTGCTCTTTGTTGTACTTATGCTTGTGTGTAGATGTTAACCACCGAGCAGAAGTATGCCGCCCTGAACCTGGTTGGGATGGTCGCCAGTGGCCAGCACCAGGCATAACACCCTCTCTTGGTGCATAATGGAAGTTCAACAGATGGTTTAAGTTCTGTTTCTTACTTCCAGGCACAAACACTGAGCCAACCTCATCTGCTACCTGTGTACATAAGAACCTTTATTAAAAAAGGAAATACTGGTAACTTTACCAGTCAACATGTTGTAACAACCATGTGACTTTATCTCTATCTGCAGCATTTGGAATGGTCCCAACCCTTCTGATTTTTTACACGTTTCTTACCTTGGTATTCTCCTTTCCACTGTAATAACACTGTCCCCTGGGCGATGGTCTTTTGTCGAAACATTTATTCTTGTGTGGAACAGGTTTTCTACTTGGATCAAATTTTGTAGTACTTGGTGCATTTGGCTCCCGTCGCCGTACAGCACGGGCAAATGGTTTACTGTTGACTGCATCTAACAGACACAATTACTGATAAGTTTCTTGTTCCTCATATAATTTATGTTATTCTGTATAAGCACACTGAACATGACAAAGCAATAGCAGTGTTTCCATTACATTTCATGTCAATGGTATCATCAAACTGACTACTTTGGTCACTTCTGTTTTACCTTTGGTATAATTTATGAATTCTGTAACAGGTAACAAGTAGACACACACGAAGTTAAAAAGAATTAAAGATAATACATCTTACACAGGGGGAATTCCATGCTTAACACACACATATTTACTTGATGTTTTTAACAGTAAAATGTCAACTCTAATTAATTTGTTTGTAAAATTATGTAAATCACTTATTAGCGTTTGCATATGTCCCGTAATATCTCAACGATATTATGTCGGCATCACAACAAGACAGACCACCATAGATATATTGCAATAGAAACTTTATTACTGGTGTCCATAAAACATTATGAACTGCTGTACTTACATTATCTCTAAATTCTATTGCAAAAATTACATGTTCTAGGTTGAAGGTCTTTTTAACAGATATGACATTTAGTCTGGGGGTACTTTCTAAGATGGTGCTTTTCTGACGTGTGTCATGACACACTGATGTATTGCAAGCACTTGCTAGGAGTGTTGCAAGAAATCTAACCATGCACTTACACTAATCATAATTTTTCTGTAAACTTGTCAATCACTATTCATCTGTAGCCTGTATGTATGAACATTCTGAAGATAGGTGGGTCACTTAGACCTATTTACGTTTATTAAAGTTTTGCTATTGCCACTGTTTGTTGCTGTATGACAATTTTCAACAATCAAATAGTTCATGTATGCTTTTTTATGTTTACATAACTGAAATTTTGGTATTCCCACGAAAGTGTGTTGCATAAGGAGCTGCCATCCTTCAAGTGTAGAGCGACAAAAAAAAAATACTGAGAACCGCTGCTCTAAGAGACAATCGACATTAACACCCCCCACAAACATCTTCCAAGCCTGATAAAAGGTGCTCTCCATACTTATACCCAATCTAATTATACATCAAATCGCCTAATTTAAATATTTAATCACCAACAACTATGTATATAATACAGGTCATTACTTCATATGACAAATACCTTTCGTGAATTACTATCGGCTCGCTTAGCGTATTAACGCAGCCCACCCGCCGACCGCCCACACGAGCGGTGGAATCTGTGGGAAGTGACAATCAACAGTTGTCAGATAATTATCCTATATGTAGTTGTCATTATTAACTACCAAGAAAACGTGGTCTTCTAAGCTTCATTACTCCTCCCGATAGAAAAATGATGCTGTATGCAATGCTACGCACATCGGTCTGACCAAGGTCATCTTACAAAGCTAGACGTGCGAATCTATCGGCCTACCTTGAATTTTCTTCAGCTCAGTTCCGTTCGCTTTCCCTGGAACTTGAGTTGAACGACTTGGTGGTTTCTTTTCCATTGTATAATCCTCTAACATCTACAGCAACACTACAGGAGAAATATTCTCCGCATGGAGATACAATAATATTCAGGCCCGTCATTTTTTCAGCAAGCCATGATTAATTATTACAAATTATAAAATACCTATTACCGGCGGTGCACAATCGATTTTAAATGCAGAATATTATTTAAACAAACCGAAAAAAAAACTCTTGGGAGCAGGGCACTCCCTGTCGTCGAAAACGACTACTTCGCCACGAAGACAAAATATTAGCAGTCGTCGCATAAATGGCGACGGCCAACAGTGCCTTCTTGCACAACGAAAACCTGAAATTTGCAAAGGGAACTGAACATTTTATGTGAAAATATATTGCTTATTTTATAAAAATAAAGTGCATGTGTAATATTATGGTACTAAAATGGGTTATCAAGTCAAAGTAAACTCGTATTTCATTAATCTGAATATACTGTCCGATTCATTCTCCCCTTCACCACCTTTTACTGTTTCTATGGCGGGACTTTAAATAAATTCGAATCGTTAATTATTTTCACGGCTGTCCTTTCTTCCGTAAATGTATGCAGCTTATTTCGTTATCGTAGGGTGGTTCTGCGAACATAACAGAAATTCATGTCGTAATTTATTGGTGGGAACTTTAAAAACGGTGAGTCCCCAACCAGTGGCGTTTTTTGACGCCCGAGGCGAGCAAATTCAATGACCGCCCCTGAGAAAAATTATGGGGTTTAAACAAATTACAATTACATATCGCATTTCCTTTTATTTGTCTCAATAATTTTAGATTTTTTTGGCGCAGAAAAATGAAGATTTTTCACTTAAAATATTCTTTGGTCCCTGCTTCCCGGGGCGGCCGCATTAACCCCCTCCCCCTCCCCCCGCCTTAGTTTTGCTCTTGTCCCCACATACCCAAATTCTTGTAATTTTCTTTAGTTCCTTTTAAGTGTAATGTTTAACATCTAACTATGAGCAGCGTCGAAATATAGGACAATTACTGAATTCTGCATTGGAACAAATGTGGAATTAAGTGGCCATGGCACAATTTTACATCCTATACTGGATTTTTCCTTAAGGTACTGAGTAGCAGCACGAAGAGCGTTAGTGAGAACTACTGGCCTTGGTGTGAATCTGGTATCTTCCAATGTTTAAATTTCTATGGGCTCTGTTCTAGTTACATAACATATGTAACCTAAATAATCAATTCACAACTTTATTATCCATTCTGAAGCTAATGTGATACTTTAGAATCCTGTACCTAATTAGCTGTATTTTATGCAGATCTTAGTTAAGGTTGTATCAGTTGCTGGTTGGAATTCATAGAGGCTATGCCTCTTATATTACTGCACTGAATTTAAACAGAGCACCTAATAAATTTTTGGTATTTTACAAACTGTTTACTATATTACTTCATTCTTTTTATGGTGTATTTAGTGATGCTGTCTGCATATGAGTTTATATAATGTACAGCGGAATGATAATGATTTAGAAAGAAAGAAGTGACCATGACCTAATCTGCGCTCCTGGCACTTGGCTGGTGGGACTGGTCCTCAGCGAGAACAGCTTCTATCCAGAAGTAGATTTGAACCCAAAATTTTCAGAATAGTAAACATGCATGCTACCCATTCAGCCCACAACACTTCGTCCATTTAAATATCATAAAAGCAAACAGCATGTAGCTGAAGTGTTCCTTATGGCTAATATTTCCTTCTCAGTTTAGAATTCCCATTTATTGTGCATATGGAGACATTTTGTGTGCCACAAGGTCTTTAGATCATACACTTTAACAGTTATTTCCTGAAGTCCTTGGTTCTCTTGTCAGGAGTGTCTCCAACTGGAGATGTCAATGCTGTCAAATAGTACGGTATCTGACTTCATCGCAGAACTTTAATACTGAAACATCAGATAGGTCATTCTTTTAAGCTGAATTATAAAAACAAACCATTGAAACCATGAGCAGATTATTATGGCATTGTTATATGCAAGTTATTTTAAAATTAAGTTAAAAACACTGATACCAAAATTTAGTATGTGTTCAACTTAGCCCTTCCATAATGGGTTGTATGTGATGGTTACAGAAGAATCAGATTTCCAGTACCAACTGTCACTGCATATCGATACTTTTGCGTTAATTGTGGGACTACTTGCAAATGTCAATGGCTTTTCTTCTGTTTCAAAATCCTTCATTTTCAGCTGTAGTATTGCAGTAATTCAAAGTATTAAATTGTTTTATTGCATTTCATACAGTTCTTCATACTCAAACAGGAGTGCATTGCAGTTCTGTACCAGCAGTCAATAAAGGCCCAAATTCTTGTATGAGAAAACTACGTTTGTCAGACAGCATTTAATAGTTGAGAACTTACACATATTAACTAAAATAAAGACACAGCTCAGTGGGAGGAGTGATTAGGTTATGGACTGAACAGTCCTGGATGTGAATTCTGGTGGGGTGAAGATATTTTCTTTTCTTCAAAATGTCCAGACCTGGTCTGGCAGCTCCCCCCCTCAACCTGCTGCTGAATGGTTACTCAAGCTGTTGCCTTGGGGATAAAGTAGCTAGAGGCGTGGGGCTAACCACTCACGCTCATCTGGGTGATGAATTTAATAATGAGTGGAGATAAGCGTCCACGCCCACTACATGCAGTCACAGTGTTTACAGAGACTATTTTACCTCTACTATGACCTTCACACCTTTACCTTTACCTTCGCCTTTTACTACGAGAAAGAAAATGCCAAATAAACTGTATAAATGGACAAGGAGACAGAAAAATTATTAGTGACATGCACAAAGTATGAGAGGAAAATGACCCAAGGGTTAATACAATGAAATAAATTCTGTTAAATATGCCCACACATTCTGAGTGTGTGGGCATATTTACCGTTAAAACTTTATTGTCTCTACTGTCACTAGAGACATTACATTGTGTTGAGATAATGCTAGTGTACAATTTAGGAACTGAACACAACCTTGAAAATCTTGTAAATTGGAACACAATCTGAACAATAATTAGTAAATGATCAACTCATATACAACCAGGGTAGCCATTACCAGAGAAAAATGATGACTACACTAATTATCTTGTTTAACCCTTTATAGTGCAGCAATTACTACATATGACACCTGCTGTAACAGTAAAAAATACAACATACTGTCCCTTACAGTGAGTTTTGTGTAACAAACATAATTTTTTTGAGACTGAAAAGAAGCAGCTTTGGCGCTTCTTTGTTAACAACTTACACAGGTGATTATATGTACCACCTGGTGCAACTACAGTATTTCACATCTTATGCAGAATTTAGACAATTTACATACATGATTTCTACAGATCAAAGAGACTGGTAGTGAAGATTTCAATCTTCAGGGATATGACACTTTAGAAATTGTGTGTGTGTGTAAACACATACACATGATAAATTGTCTTCTGGGTATTTCCCCGGCGTCTGAGTATTAAAGACCGACGTTTCAGAACACTGTATCGGTTCCATCTTCAATAGGTGCTGCAATGTGAGTGCAGCACCTGTTGAAGATGGAACCAATACAGTGTTCCGAAACGTCGGTCTTTAATACTCAGATGCCGGGGAAATACCCAGAAGACAATTTATCATTACTACAACACGGCGAAAGTTTAAAATCTAGAAACATACACATCAGTTTATATATATAGCTTGTATATATATATATACACACACACACACACATATATACAAACACATGCGCACACACACATGTATGTAACATTGTATCATATAGGAGTACATTAGTATCTTAAACAGGGCTGTCATGGAAACCACTACTTTCACACTAGCACTGAGTTTTTATACGTTTTTGTAGAAGGAATATTTTAACAATTTATACCCCCTTTTGTAACAGTCACTATCACAACAGAAATTGGTGCCACTCATACAGTTGTGTTCAGACCCACTTACAGGTTAATGGCAGCAATGTGTAGCATGTGATAAGGAAATGTAAAACAATCCTTGGGCCTAAGGAAAAGTAAAGCAATCCCTGAACAAGCCCTGAGGGTTCCAGCAGGTTGAGGTGCCCTGATTTCAAGAATATTGGATTGTGAAGGTGGTGAGGTTATCAGCCCTACATATCTGACTTCTTTGCCCCTCGGGAAATATTCCTGGAACTCATTTCCATTAGAGGTTGAACTGACCCCAGGGCCATAGTGCAGCCAGAAGGACTATTAAGTGAATGAAAAATTCCAATGACAGCATTGGGCATTGACACATGACCTTCCGGCTGGTAGCGCAGTGTCTGAACCAACTGCACCACTCCAGGCCCCAGTAGCAACTGATTTTACAGTATTACCCAAGTATCTTGAAGTAAAAGCCTTGCAAAGAAAAGTTATGAATACAATCATTTTGATGCTTTAAATAGTGAAATGAACAGCATAACTGTATTGCTTTAATGTGCTGCTTGTAATATACCTTACAGTTATACTTCATACAACTTTCTTTTAGGAGAGTGTGAGATATGGACTTGGGTATCTCAGCAGGGGCAGACAGTTGATGAAAATATACACAACACTGTAAGTGTTCTCCATTAGTTACTGTTATGTGCTTGAAAACTAGTCTGTATTATGAGTAGGACAATAATGTGGCACACAGTCTGCACATAAAATCACAACTTTAGAAATACAGTGAAATCTGTCCAAAACAGATAATAGACTTCACAAGAAAATTTCTGTAGCCCCATGCCTAAAAAGAGAAATGTAATGAATCTTAAAAAAGAAAAAAAAAGCTCAATTGAGAAGAACCTGCTGAAACATTCATTATTTCCCTTGTATGGCATATTAAATCAGCACTGTGCTCCCTGGAATTCATATAAGAAGGGATGTTCCTACCACAAGTAGTAAACAATAGGTGCTGAATAGCAAGCACAGTTGCTTAGAATCAATTAACTCTGGAATGGGTCAAGGGGGAGTGGATACAAAAGTGGTACTACTCAATGTAGTGTACAGTGATACCTTGGCTAATGAAGATAATTCATTCCAGAATCACATTCGTTAGACGAAACGTGATTTCCCGTAGGTTTCTATAGGAAATCGTTTAATTCATTCTGGATGCTGCCCACTATTTAAAGATAAGTTTTATAAAATAGTAAAAAGCACACTATAAAAGGGCAAAAACTCACCAAAGGCTGAGATGAACAGCTACCCAATTGGATGAAG
>Ga0123355_10001027_pt1 | contig 38735 bp, 25 predicted proteins | sample TergutEmb28metaG_3_FD_89872 | JGI IMG/M metagenome (GOLD analysis project Ga0123355, IMG submission 89872) | Embiratermes neotenicus P1 segment gut microbial communities from Petit-Saut dam, French Guiana - Emb289 P1 | ecosystem: Host-associated > Arthropoda: Insects > Digestive system > Gut ...
AAAATTTTCTCACAGAGGCACAGAGTCCACAGAGGAATTGAAGTCGTTTTGTTGTCTCTGTATGGTATAGTGTTTCAAGAATGGGGGGTATCGTTGTGTAATTTATCAAATTAGATTCACGTGCGCCAACATCACGTGAATCTAATTTGGGGCGTTGCCCCAAACCCCGCCCGCTTTTTGAAAAAAGCGGGGCAAAAACTTTATCATTAAAACCTAAATTCGTGCGTACGCACGAATTTACTTAAAGTTTTTGCCAACTTTTTTCAAAAGTTGCAGGGTGTGGGACGGAGTCACACGGTTTGTGTAAGACTTAGAATTTCGTGTATTTCGTAGTAGAAAATTTTTTTCAGTTGGTGACTGTGAGTCACCAACTGAAAATTTACAGAGAGGAAAATAAAAATGACTAACTTCGACCCATTATCAAACCCCTACCCTTCCCTTCGCAACACCCAATACGCAAAAAACGGAATGGTGGCCACATCTCAACCACTGGCCGCCCAGGCAGGGCTCGAAATCCTAAAAAAAGGCGGCAACGCAATAGACGCAGCAATTGCCACTGCCGCATGTTTAACCGTAGTAGAACCTACGTCTAATGGCATTGGCGGCGATGCCTTTGCCCTAATTTGGACAAAAGGCGAACTATACGGGCTTAATTCCTCCGGCAAATCCCCTAAGGCTATTTCCATTGACAAAGTCAAAGCTCTTGGCCACACCGAGATGCCCAAAATGGGCATGATACCAATAACTGTCCCTGGCGCGCCGGGCGCGTGGGCAGAACTCTCACGCAAATTTGGCAAATTACCCCTTGTTGATGCACTTGGGCCAGCTATTAATTATGCCCAAAACGGATATCCCATATCCCCAACCCTTGGCAAGTACTGGGGAAGAGGAGTTAGCGCGTACAAAAAAATTTCAAACAGTGACTCGCAGTCACCATTTGAAATTTTATTTGCACCAAACGGCAATGCTCCAAAAATTGGCGAGATATGGGCCTCTCCTGACCATGCACGCACGTTAAACGAAATTGGCAAAACCAATGCCGAAAGCTTTTACCGTGGCAACTTGGCAGAAAAAATCGCAGACTTCTGCACAAAAAACGGCGGATTTCTTGCAGCAGACGACCTTGCCGAATTTAAACCCGAGTGGGTAAATCCAATTTCCACAAACTATCGCGGATACGATGTTTGGGAAATTCCACCAAACGGCCAGGGAATTGTTGCTCTAATTGCCTTAAACATTATAAAGGGTTTTGACTTTACCACCACAGATATTCACACAGCAAAAACATATCACAGACAGTTTGAAGCAATGAAGCTAGCTTTCGCCTGTGGCAAAGAATGCGTAACCGACCCGGCTCACATGAAAATTTCTATTCAAGATTTGCTTTCCGACTCTTTTGCCGACGACTTACGCAAAAAAATAACTAACACTGCCGCAGAACCAATCCCATACTTACCCCCACAAAGCGGCACAGTTTACCTAGCCACCGCAGATAGCGAAGGCAACATGGTTAGCTTTATCCAAAGTAATTACATGGGTTTTGGTTCCGGCATAGTTATCCCCGGCACAGGAATAGCCATGCAAAACCGCGGTGCAGACTTTAGCCTAGACCCAACCCATGCAAATGCCCTTGCAGGCGGCAAACGAACCTATCATACAATAATTCCGGGCTTTTTGACCAAAGATAACAACCCCGTTGGCCCGTTTGGTGTTATGGGTGGCTACATGCAACCCCAAGGGCACATGCAAGTTGTTATGAACACCGTCGACTTTAATCTAAACCCCCAGTCTGCCCTAGATGCGCCACGATGGCAATGGCAAAAGGGCAAATTATTTGAGGTAGAAAGCCATTTCCAGACACATATTGCACAGGAACTTATGCGCTACGGCCATCAAATAAACATGTGTGTAGACTCCGGCAGCTTTGGTCGCGGACAAATTATTTGGCGCAACAATACAAACTGTGTTCTGTCCGGAGGGACAGAATCCAGAACAGATGGACATATTGCAAGCTTTTAGAAGCTATGCGCATGGTTTGCAATATTGTATTGGCGATGTTGCAAATCCACGCGTATAGCTTCTAAAAGGTATGCTTCTACCATAAAAATGTGCAGATGTGTATTCGTTAGTGTAAACATGCCATAACATCACTTAACACATGATTTCATACGTGTTATAAATAAGAAGCTGTACGCATAGATTTACAACACCGCCTTGACAGTCGTTTTTCTACCATTTTCCGTTACTCCTTCCTTGCGTGCCTTTGGGCACGCAGCGTCACCAGTAACGAAAACTGTTAAAAAAACGCCTCGCCAATACGATATTGTAAACTATGCGTATAGCTTCTAAACAAAAGGTTGCACTTTTGACATTTTCATATTAAAATGTCAAAAGTGCATGTTTCTTGGTACACTTAAACGATATTAATATTGAAAATGAAGAGGTGCAGATTAAAATGCGAAACAAAATTACGGTTTGTATAGTCTCAATCTTTTTCGTACTATTATTTACAAATGTGTCCGCTACTCCGGTATCCGCTACTCCAATTGTAATCGACACTGTTGGTGGCATAGACGCAATTTTAGTAATAGATACCAGCGGATCTATGAACTCCACTGACCCTGAGCGTATCGCGCTTGAAGCCGCGACTCTGTTTATGGGTATGATGGAAACCAACAGTTCTCGTATCGCAATCGTACCCTTTTCCGGCGACGTGCACTCTGTTGTACCACTTACCCCTATTAACGATCCTAATCTGCGTAACCGGATACGCAGCTCAGTGTCCGGCCTTGCGTATCAAGGCTCAACCGATATAGGGCTGGGACTGCGCACAGCCGCAGAAATGCTTTTAAACGACCCGTCCGAAACCAATAGTCCCATTATTCTTCTTTTCACAGACGGACATATAGATCTGCCAGCATGGTTTAACCGCACCAACGAGGATTCCTATATGGATACCTGGTGGGCTGTAGACAATGTTGGTGAGTTTACTCCCATCCACACAATTGGATTAAACTTTGATGGCACCATAAATATTGATTTCCTGGAGTCTATTTCAAACAGAACATTTGCGTCCAGTAATATTATTACCGACGCCGCTTTACTGCCATCTATCTTTAACGAAATTTTTGCCGACCATATGCGCACCTCTATCGACACAATATACGAATTCGTTTCTGATGGCGGATACACATACGTACCAATAAACATTGACAGCCACTTTGTAGCAGAGGCTAATATTATCATGTTATCTTCGCGGCCCATTCAAAGCATTACCTTGCAAGACCCAACTGGAAGGGAAGTAGCGTTTGACGATAATACGTACACGATAGCAACCGCCAATCGCTATTCCATTATTAAAATTATGAATCCCCAAGCGGGGGAGTGGACACTTCGTGTTCAAGGCATACCGGACGACCATATTACAGTAAACTTAATCTATAATTATACAATTGACATAGCTTTTTCTGTGTCGCAACCGGATATGGCAAGCCCATTTTTTGACCCTACAGCTCCGCTAACAGTGCATGCGGCATTAATTACCCAGTTGCCGATGGCACAAACTCAAGCCCTAATGAACGAAACGGTAGTGTTACTCTATGCCTTTGATTTAAATGACAACATAGTCAGTACAGTAGAAATGGAGTTTATAGGTACCTCATTTACATCTGCTTTTACTCCACACCCACCGCAAGATGTGCGAATACACATTCACGCACACCACCCGGCGTTTGAATTAACATCGCCAACGGTTACGATTGTCTACGACCCGGCATTGTTGGAAACAATGGAAGATATACCATATGTATACGACCCGGAACTACCCGACCCAATACTAGAAGAACCGGCTCAAGTAGTAGACCCCCAGCCGGCTCCAGATTCTATTCCTGGTACGGTTTCGGAACCCACCGAAAGCACAAACCTTACCCCATTTATATTAATTGCAATTGCAATAATTTGTATAATCGTTGCAATACTTTTGCTTCGCTTGCAAAAAGAAAAAGCTGCTATGTTTATCGGACACCTAGAGCTTCGCACACTGCGTGATGATAAATATACATCTCTTGAAACACCGGATTTAACCACATTTGCAGGCCGCATATCACTTGAAGAATTTATTCAGGTTAGCCTAGGTGCGCGAGCAGGAAAAATCCTTGTTCAGGAAATACCTCTTAACAGGATCTATATCCAACCTGCAACATTAAACAACAGGCCGCGGCTTCAACTTGCATCAGACAATTCCTGCTATATTACAGATGGCGATGGCAATCCTATTTCACAAAAGAAATTTTTATGGGAAAAAGATACACAGCTGATTTTTTCAATCGACGATACCCACACACAAATCGAAATAACCTATCGTATAAACGAAGACTAATAACTGTTTGTTGGTACAAACCTCCAAAATAATAATGTTGCAAAGGTGGCTATAACATGAAATTATCAGCAGAGTTAAAAGCTGAGCTTCAAGCACTGGACTGTGAATATGGTGGTGGTATTTCTACTGTAGGCACACGTTCAGATGTTATCGACAAACCAATATTAATACTTGGCTTAGGGGGAACGGGTGCGGAAGCACTAATACGCGTGAAACATGCTATTTCTAAACAATTTAACCTTGGGGTTTCTACAACAGGACGCAAAATGGATAAACCACCACAAATAGAATATATGGCAATAGACTCTGACGCGAACATGCGTAACCTAAGCTATGCAGGCACAGGATTTTCCAATGAAGAGTTCTTATGCTTAAACACTGCCAATCTAACATCCATATACAAAAATCGCGAAACCGTATTTAAAAATTCTACCCAAAGCTGGATAGCCGATAATTTACGTTTGCAACAAGTTAAACATGGGGCGGGCGGCATAAGACAGGCCGGACGCTTGCTTTTAACAATTAACTGCAACAATGTTATTTCAGTTTTAACCGAAAAAATTAACCGCTTAACTTCCAACAAAGACGCTAACAATCTGTTGTATGTTTTTATAACTACAGGTTGCGCAGGAGGAACTGGCAGTGGCATTTTTATAGATATTCCTTACATGGTTCGCAAAATCGCAGAGCAAAAAGGCTTTGACACCGAAAATATCGGCATGGTTTTTATGCCTGACGTTACCTTGGCCGACAGTTCCATAGACGGCTCTGCCGCATTAAACATTAAGGCAAATGGTTTTGCTGCTCTAAAAGAACTGGACTATCTTATGAATCTGGAGCGCAATGGCGAGAGTTTTGACCATACCTTTGCCGACTTGGAAATACGCTCCGGCCAACCACCATACGACCTTTGTCATCTTATAAGCGCGAAAGACGAACACGGCAAGCTTGCCCCTTCCGCAAAAGATTACTGCATGAATGTAGCCGCAGAAACCATCATTAACTTTATCGCAAGCGAAGAGGTTATTGACGGTCAAAGTTACACAATTAGTTCCTATTTGTCTAATATCGAAAACAACCGTTCGGCCTTTATAATGACGCATCAACAAAAACAGCCTGTAAACTACATCTACAATACTGTAGGTGCGTCTAGTGCGTCTTTGCCTATCGAATACCTTTTGAACTATCTTACATGGAAAATGTTTAGCGGTTTAGACGAACTTATGGACAATGCCCCAAATTATGAAGACTCACAGCTAATGCTGGAGTCATTTAGGGTTGACCTTACTACTTTAGAGCGTGAACTAAGCCATGACAAACCCAAAGTGCGTGACTTCCAACAATACGACCACGTTGTTTTACAAGAACGTCCCGATATTTTAGACGACGCAATAAAAAAAGAACTCGCCAAATTAGAAGACCATTACAACGGCATAGCCGAAGATATTATCGCAGATTTTGCAGACGTCTTGAACGACAAAAACAATATACTTTTCCAGCATTTTACAGACCTTGAAACCGGTCCGTTTTATACTTTAAAAGCCCTGTCAGATTTACATGAGTCTTCGCTTCTGCGTACAATTGACAATATTCGCAAACGTGAAATTCAACAAAAACGTGAACATCGAGATAGCCTTGCCACATTGGAATTAAGTCGCCAAACCGCAACAGAAAAGTTGCTAAAAAACTCAATCATAGGTAAAAAGTCTAAGGCTGCAAATCTAATTGAAATGAGCGAAAACTACTTACGTCTGGCAAGCCGCAACCTAATGTATGACACAATAGACCGCATATATTCAATAATTTCTAATAAATTGGCAAGCCTTTTTAACGAGACTATCGACACACACTGCGAACTTCTTACCGCTTTCAAAGAACTGTTTAGCAAGTTTACAGATATCAAAAGCGTAAGCTCTATTGATGCTGGTTTTTCTTGGAATTTGGAAGATGCCAACACTTTTTGTGAAACTCTTGAAAACGATAGCTACACAAATATCGACTACAAATTATCGCTGAAGCGCCTTTTGCAAGACATGCTAAAATACACATCTTGGATACCTGGTCCAAATCATACCATCATAGAAAATCTAAATAGTTTTATAACAAATCAATTCCAAAATATAGTCTACAAGTCCCTTGATTATTACAGCGAAATTATGGCAAGCGCGAAAGAGATAAGCTTGGGCGAATATGTGGCGGAAAAAATAAACAACCTTCACAGCAGTGCAAAAGTTATGTTTCCTATTAACCATATCCCAAGTGGATTGCACATTTCATTCCCGCCATATGCGTATTTATCTGTACCGTCCAACGCACCTAAGGTACGAAATGTGATACAGGAAATGGCTACAGGAGGCAAAGTTCCTAATATCAAATTTAGCAAAATGAATAACCGGCTTTATATGCTTAATCTAAAAATTGCTGTGGCTCTTTACTGTTACAAAGAACTTGATGATTACGAGTCTATTTATGAAAGTTCTCTTAGCAAAATTGCAGGTATCCACTTGTACGAAAGCAGTACCTGCAACTGGAAAAACCTACCTTCACCCAACTACGATAAATTATGGACTCGTGACCATGAAAACAACCGTGAGCGCACTAAAAACAACCGCCTACGCGAAATTTTTGACCACGCGGTACACTTTGGCATTATCCGCCTAGACGAGAAATCTCGACGCTTGGTAGGTTATTTTGGTGACCCTATAGACCTACCTCGTAAATTCGCCCAAGTAGAGGCTCGCATGAGAGAGAAAACCCTCTCCGCTTCGCAAGCAAGGGCAATTATTTCAGAACTTAACGCATTTTTGACGGATTCTTCCCGCGAAAAATATAGCATGGCACTTTTCGATACAGAATTTCTTGAAGATACCGACACCCCAGATCTTGAATATGCGAAAGGCGTGTTCATATACATGCCAGCATTTAACGAATACATTACAAAAGAAATCATGATGCGACATTATATAGACCAATTAAAAGCCAACCTTACGAAAATAGACATGAGCGAAGTAAAATACAACCATTTTGCACAACTTTTATACATGGGTGTCATAAGCAAAAACCGTAAAAATTACCGCTATGCGCTAGATGGCGAACATCATATTTTATTTACTACCCAGACCCTTTCCGAACAATATGTAGAATATGATGTTTTTCAGGCTTATCTGCAAATGGACGAAAGCCTTGCGGCGCATTTGCAAAAACGCGCTCAGGAAGAAGAAAACCGCTACTCGGATAATCAATACCTGGATTTAGTTAAAACAATCGACGAATATATCAAAGTATATCGCGAAAAGCTGGGGCATCTGGAAGCAAATTTTTCAAGTGAACGAGACGCGTCACAAAAAATTGTCTTTTACCAAACCATGCTCAATGTATTTATACGAGAAAAGAAAGTCCTCTCATGAGTATACAGAGCAATCCCGTTATTTTCGTAACCATAGGCAAAGGTACGGATATTTTAAAACATTTACCCTCTATGCTAGGTCACTATTCACAAAGCATAGCCTACATTAAACCTACCGAAGGCTTTAATGAAACATGGATAAAAGGCGAAGTAGGTCGCATATGGAAAGAGTTTTTAAACAGTGGAGATAATTCTGCCGATATAATACGGGTAAACTATATTATAAGCACAGATTATACAGGGTTATCACTGCCCACTCTTCGTAAATATGTGGAAAAATATCTAACGGCTTTGTACCCTGCTGGCATTCTGGTAGACATATATTGCCTGTTAAACGATAATACATTAATGGAAACTAGCGATTACCGCAAAACAACCCTGAGCATGTTACAAGAACAAAATGGTGCAAATGTCTACCTGTTTTCTAATTTAATTAACCAAAATATTTTAATTTCACTAAAATCCCTTGCCCATACAATTACCATGCTTACTTTGTTCAAGGACTTTGTACCTAATTCGTATGTAATGGGTGCCGACGCGTCCCGCTATAACGAACATTATTTTTTGGACAACTGTTATGCCAATCAAGGGCAGTTTTTAACTGCCAGCAGTCTAAATGTAACAGTACCGCAGGATGGGTTAAGGGCACTTCTAATGGTAGAGCTTCTTTCACTTGGGGAAAACGCTCCGCTTGAAGCCAGGGAAATACCGCTTGATAAATCTGCTTTTACTGCAATTGATAAAAACATCTGTCAAATTTCATTAGACTATATTCTGGCAATGGCCATACCTGAGTATGATCACACAACCAAGCAGTCCCGCGGAAGCTGGATAACTCAGCTGTTTGGTGAACGCTTAGATTTTTTGAACAATTCGTCAACTGATAGTTCCAACCCTATGCCGGATCTTATCACGGCAGGAACAAGTTTATACGACCTGATACGTTATACATCCGAAGGCGGAGAATATGAAGTATTATCTTCTACTGCCATTAAAAATTGCGAAAAAGAGCTTGCAAAAGCAAAAGAGCAGTTAAGCGTTTGGCTTTCCGAAATGCCAAACTTAACAAAAGGCAGTAGTGAGGCAGAAAAGCGTCGTCTTTCGCCACTTGTTTCTCAGGACTTATGGCCATTCACAATTGCTCACGAGTATATACACAAAAAATTTCAAATTTTTGAACTGCAACGTAACCTTGTTGTTTATGAAAAACGTAACGATTATGTAAAGCTTACCCATCAAAAATTGCTAAAATTATTAGAAGAAGTGGAATGTGCAAAAAACGAATACGCTGAAACCGCGCAAGTAATAGACCTTGCTTTTGAGCCATTTTCGCCGTGTGCATCTGATTATTTCCGTAATAATTTTGCAGAGTACGCCAAATCACATAACTTAGAACTTGCGGAGCTCTCCTCTGAAATTACCGCTGCTTTTTTGCATGATAAGTTCTACGAATATTTGGAAATGTTGGGCGATTATATAAATAGCAATATCCTAACTTCCAATTTATTTAATAAACCTATAATGGACACAATGCATGACTTAATATCTGCAAACGAAAACAGTAACATAAATATTGCCTTGGGCGATTGGGTATTCAACCATCGCAGATGGAACATTAGGCTAAAGACCGGATATGCAAAGCTGCATACCGAAATAAACATTTTCATGCCACCCCAAGGCGCGGCAGAAGTTAAGCGTCATTATGAAGAACGTGGCTATGGTCGTATGAACCTGTTTACAGACAAGTCTGTAAATTCCGTTTCCGTGTTATATCACGCAGGTGCTTTTAACATCGAGGATCTTTATTACGAAAGCTTGTACACGGAAGAAGTTTAAACCTGCTTGAAAAAGTATATTGGAGAGATCTAATGGACAAAAATTACGTACTGCAAACAGACATAAACCCGAATTTTGCTTTGTGTAATTTTAACTGGCAATCTACCGTTAAAAGTTCAGTATTAACATGGGATTGGCCATCTGACCGCGAAATAAGGTTCGCAATTGTTTTTAATTGCACCGAAGAAATTGGCGAGAGCCCCGACATTGCAAAATTATTAAGCGACAAGCACCCACACGATGTGGTAATGCGTGACTTGGCATCTAGCTATGAAACTATAATATCCGAAGGGCGGCGCAAATTTGTTGTATGCCCTGCTCGTTTTTGCAGCGATAAAAGTATTGGTCTATGCCCTCCTGCGCTTACGACAGATTGGATTTACAAAAAAACGGGAATAATCGCAAAAACCACATACAACCCACTGCATCTAAGCCAATATCAAAAAGCTGAACTTAATTTTACAATAAGCAACGAATCTGTCATTCCCATAAATATTCTCTCGTACGTATTACAGGAATCGGGGAAAGAAATTGCCAGATATCCACTAGATTCACAGCTTATTTTAAACGGAGGTAGCTTGTATATAGCCAAAAACCAAACTATTGAATATGTATTACACCCAGACCACGAACATCTTTATGAACTAAACCAATAGGAGGTTCTCTTGTTTACAAAAAAACAAACCCATGTAATTTGCCCATTTTGTTGCCATAAATTTCACCCTAACGAAGCAGACTTTAGGCTTATTAACGGCACAAAAACTACAGATGAAAATTTATTCAATTATAATTTGGATATTTTACAAAACGAAAAACCAGATGCCAAGGCAAATGCATATCAAGCTCCGTGGGTGACTTTAGACACAGACGGAGTCACCTATGACGAGTCGGATATTGAAAAATGCGGCTTTATTCAGCGTGTCAATTTTAAAAACTCGAATAAAAAGCAAGAAACTTCAGAGCAACGCCTTTGCCCCAATTGCCATAATAATTTGCCAACAGGCTATGGAATGCGTGACACCGTTCTTATTTCAATTTTAGGAGATGCGCGCTCCGGTAAATCTGTGTTTCTTACCGTTTTGCTTTCGGAGCTTGAAGACAATCCGGATTTCATATCAAAACTAACATACATTGGCGACAAACAGGTGCATGAAAATTTTTATGAAACTTACCACAAGCCACTTTTTAAAGAAAATACTCTAATCAGCTCTACAAAACGAAAAAAAGTGCCGCCCTATGCGTTTAATTATTGGTACCAATATAAAGACGAGGATGGTAATTTCCAAGACAACACCATTGACATTATTTTCTACGATATAGCAGGTGAAGATTTGCGTGACGACGATGGCATTAGACATAACGGCTTTAATATTAAGGATTCTTCCGGGCTTATCTTTCTAATAGACCCAACCAATTTCACTAAATTATCAGATTTATTCCGTTTTACAGACTCAGCCTTAATTGAAGCTATTCCAGAAGACAACTCTACCCAAGCAATTTTTGACACACTATACAATTACTTTATTGGCTTAGACCGCGAAAAGAGCACTATCCCACTAGCACTTGCACTTTCCAAGGCAGACCTTTTAAAACATGTGAACTTCGACTTTTTCAAGAACAAACCCGAAAGCCGCATACAACACACACTAACCGACGAAGTACATCGTGGTGCCGTTAATATGTCAAGCATTAAAGGGATTCATCAAGAAGTGCGCGAATTCATTTCCTATATGAACGAAGATAAAATTATAAATACTGCAATGGCATGTTTCAAAAATGTTAACTACTTTGCAGTGTCCAGCCTGGGTAAAAAACCAGTTGTAGAAAAAATAAGTGACCCCGATACAAACGAAACCGTAGAAAAAGGCTTTATCGATGGACACATTGAGCCATTTAGGGTAAAAGAACCTTTTTATTGGCTCCTTATGCGCAATCAGCTAATGTTAAAGCACGAAAACGAGCTATACTCGCCACATGGCGATACTGTCGAAAAAACAGCAGTGCCTATTTGGCAACGGCTTATAGAACGCTTAACAAATTTTTTCGCAGGAAGGAACTAGAAACTATTGTCAATACCGCATTGCTGTGGTATTCTATTGACATATTCATAGATTTTGTCAAAGAAGAGTGGGTGCCAGCCCACTCTTATATTATGTATTGGAGTTGCTTACCGATGATTGAGGCATTAGAGACGCTGCTTAGCCCCGTTGTTAATTCTAACGGATGTACTTTATATGATATAGAATACCTAAAAGAAGGCCCCGACCGCATCCTTCGCCTTTTCATAGATAAAGACGAAGGCATAGACCTTGACGACTGCGAACGTGTAAGCCGCGCTGTTGATGTTGTTCTTGACGAGAAAGATATTATTACAGGTGAGTACAGACTACAAGTAAGTTCGCCAGGCATAGAACGCAAACTTACAAAACCGGAACACTATACAAGCTATATAGGACATAAAGCACTTGTAAAACTATTTGCGCCTCATGACCCTGTTTCGGGACGAAAAAAATTTACAGGCATTATCAAGACATTTGAAAACAACCAAGTTTGTATTAGAACAGAAGAAGATGAGCACACATTTGACCTGTCGCAAGTATCCGCTTGCAGATTAGTAGTTTTCGATTAAAGGAGTTTTACAGCATGGATAATGGAAGAGAGCTTATTAGCGCGCTAAACCAAGTTGCAAAAGAAAAAGGTATTGATAAAGAAATCATTTTTGAAGCTATAGAAGCATCTTTAGTTTCGGCTTGCAAAAGACATTTTGGGCAAAATGCAAACGTACGTGTTGCTGTAGATCGTGAAACAGGCGAATACATTGTGCTTGCCACAAAAACAGTTTCCGAGACAATAACAGATAGTATGATAGAAATATCTTTGGAAGAAGCGCGCAAGTTAAATGCCGTATACGAAATAGGCGATACCCTTGAAGTAAAAATTGAACCCGGTGCATTTGGACGCATCTCTGCGCAAACGGCAAAACAAGTAGTGGTCCAAAAATTCCGCGAGGCAGAACGGGAAATACTATATAACACATATATCGATAAGCAAAATCAAGTTGTATCAGGTGCAATTCAAAGGCTTGACCGCCGTAATGTTATACTTAATCTGGGTCGCATGGAAGCCTTTCTGCCTCCGGCAGAACAAATTCCAAATGAAACCTACCATTTTAACGACCGTATTCGTGTATACGTGCTGGAAGTTAAGCAAACCAACAAAGGACCAATTATAAACGTATCGCGTACACACCCGGATTTACTAAAGCATTTGTTTGAACAAGAAGTACCCGAAATTAACGAAGGCTTAGTTGAAATTAAAGCATTGGTGCGGGAAGCAGGCTTCCGCAGTAAAATTGCCGTAACATCTAAACATCCGCATATTGACCCTATTGGTGCCTGTGTTGGGCAAAACGGACAACGTGTTCACCTTATAAGTACAGAACTTAGAGGGGAAAAGCTTGATATAATCCAGTGGAGCGAAGACCCTGTCAAATATATCGCATCTGCACTTAGCCCAAGCAAAACCTCTGCTGTTGCTGTTAATCCGGCAACACAAGTCGCGCATGTTGTTGTTCCTGATAATCAACTTTCGCTTGCCATTGGTAAGGAAGGGCAAAATGCTCGTTTGGCTGCCCGACTTACAGGTTGGCGCATTGACATTAAAAGTGAATCTCAAGCTGCAGGCACCGATTTCTTAATATTCCCAGTACAAGAAGAAGTAGAAGAATCGAGTACCGATTTAGAAGCCGCCTACGCAGACTTCTATGACGTCAAACCGGATGCCGATGTTTCTATCGAGGCCGCAAAAACTATAGCGGCAGAAGAACCGATAAAAGACCAAGAGGAAAAACCCGACAGTGAAGCCGAAAAAGAACCGGAAGCAGTTCAGGAATATTACGACGATGAATATTACGACGATGAATATTACGACGATGAATACTACGATGATGAGTACTATGACGATGAATACTATGACGATGAATACTACGATGAACATGAGAATACTACCCAAACACCGGAAAATGAGTAAAAAAATTCCTCTTCGCAGATGCGTTGGTTGCTATGAAATGAAAGAGAAAAATCTTTTGATGCGTATAACATTAAACGCTCAGAATGAATTGTTTCTTGACGAATCAGGCAAGGCCAACGGCCGCGGAGCATATCTATGTAAGAACAGCGACAATTGCTTAAAACAAGCACGCGCCAAAAAAGGACTAGAACGTTCTTTCAAGCGTCAAATACCGGCAAAGTTTCTTGACACAGTATAAAACCGAACAAGGCTCCATTATAATTAAGAAAGGTAAGGTGGCTTAATGCCAAAACCCCGTGTGCACGAACTAGCAAAAGAACTTAATATCACCTCGAAAGAACTCATGTCTAAAATGGAGGCATATGGGCGACCCGTTTCCACTCACATGAGCGCATTAGAGGATAGTGACGTTTCTAAGCTAAAAAATGATTTCAAAAAAACAGAAAAACCACAGGCAGAAAGACCTGCTGCGGAAGAAAATAAAAAACCTCCGGAAACACCACGGGATCCTATGCCACCTTTAGGGCGAGATGGCCAACCTTTGCGTCCGCGTCCACTTGGGCCGGATGGCAAACCCCTTTCGCCACGTCCACGCCCAGTTGGACCCGATGGTCAACCTTTGCCCCCACGCCCGCGTCCTGTTGGACCCGATGGTAAACCGTTACCGCCGCGCCCGCGCCCTGTTGGGCCAGATGGTAAACCTTTGCCGCCGCGTCCGCGCCCTATTGGGCCAGATGGTAAGCCTTTACCGCCGCGCCCACGTCCTGTTGGGCCCGATGGTAAGCCGTTACCGCCGCGCCCACGCCCTGTTGGGCCTGATGGTAAGCCGTTACCGCCGCGCCCACGCCCTGTTGGTGCAGATGGGCAGCCTTTGCCGCCACGCCCGCGTCCTGTTGGTGCAGATGGGCAGCCTTTGCCGCCACGCCCGCGTCCTATTGGGCCAGACGGTCAGCCACTTCCGCCGCGCCAACCCCAAGAAGGCAACAGGCCGCATACCCCTCGTCCGCCGAGAGACGGCCAAGACAGTTCACGCCCGCCAAGGGATGGCAACAGGCCTCCAAGGGATGGCAGCAGGCCTCCAAGAGATGGAAACAGACCTCCCTATCAACAAGGCACACCACGCCCGCCAAGAGATGGAAACAGACCTTCCTATCAACAAGGCACACCACGCCCACCAAGAGATGGCAGTAGACCTCCATTTCAAGGCGGTCAGAGCGGTTCACGTCCAACAAGCGGCCCGGGAACACGCCCTCTTTTTGGTGGAAATCGCCCAAGCGGGGCACCTGGTAGTCGCCCCCAAGGTGGAGCACCCGGAGGACGTCCGGGTGGAGCACCCAGCGCACGAGGCAGAGACGATAAAAAGCCTGAAACCAGTAGCGGCACAAGAGATGACAAGCGGAATATCTGGAGTCGCCAACAACATATACAAACAGTCGGTAACAAAAAAGACCGTAAAGATGTTTTTGGTAAAGAAAATCAAACCTTGGATCGCAAAGGTAAAACCAGTAAACCTGCAACAAAAAAAATTCCGCCAAAACGTGTAGAACCTGATGTATCTTTAATCACTGTTGATGAAATAATAACAGTGCGTGACTTGGCAGAAAAACTTATGCGCTCTAACGCTGATATTATAAAAGTGCTTATGAAAATGGGCATTATGGTAACGGCAAACCAGACAATTGATTTCGACACAGCATCTAATGTTGCTGAAACTTTTAATGTTTTGGTAGAAAAATACGTAGAAGTTGACGTATTCCAAGAAGCATTTTCTTCCAAATCAGATACAGAGGAAAATCTTGAACTGCGTCCACCGGTTGTAGTTGTTATGGGTCATGTCGACCATGGCAAAACTTCGCTTTTGGACGTTATCCGTAATGCAAATGTACAGCAGCAAGAAGCTGGGGGCATAACTCAGCACATTGGTGCGTACAGTATAGAAGTTAATGGCAAACGTGTGACTTTCCTTGATACCCCGGGTCACGAGGCATTTACGGCAATGCGTATGCGCGGTGCACAGGTCACAGATATCGCAATTTTAGTAGTTGCCGCCGACGACGGTGTTATGCCTCAAACTATAGAGGCTATTAACCATGCCAAAGCCGCAGGTGTCGAAATTATTGTTGCAATAACCATGATAGACAAGGAAAGTGCCAATCCCGACAAAGTTCGTTCCCAGCTAGCGGAACACGGTCTTACACCGGAAGATTGGGGCGGCGAAACCATTACAGTAGAAGTGTCTGCACGGCAAAAAATTGGTATAGATTCTTTGCTGGATATGATTTTACTTGTTTCAGAAATGAAAGAGCTACGTGCGGACCCGAATAAATCTGCCCGTGGCAGCGTAATTGAAGCAAAGCTTGACAAAGGTCGTGGACCTGTTGCAACGGTTCTTGTACAAGAGGGAACACTTAAAGTTGGCGATCCGGTTGTTGCTGGTGCCGCTTTTGGTAAAATTCGCGCAATGACAGACAGCCGTGGGCGCAGTTTAAAAACCGCAGGCCCGTCTATGCCGGTGGAAATTATTGGCCTTGCGGAGGTACCAACCACAGGCGACATCATATACACCGCCCAAAACGAAAAACAAGCCCGTCAGCTTGCGGAAACCGTTGTTGCAAAAGGTCGCGTAAGTATGATTAAGACCACACAGGGTAAAGTATCCTTGGAAGATTTGTTCAACCAAATTCAAGCCGGACAAATTAAAGATCTTAATGTGGTTGTTAAAGCCGACGTACAAGGTTCTGTTGAAGCCTTGCGTAGCAGTTTGGAAAAATTATCAAACGATGAAGTGCGAGTGCGCATTATCCACACCGGTGCAGGTGCAGTTACGGAATCCGACGTTATGCTTGCATCCGCGTCTAACGCGATAATAATTGGCTTTAACGTAAGACCGGAACCTGTTGCAAAATCCGTTGCCGAAGCGGAAAAAGTTGACATTCGCCTCTACAGCGTAATTTATGCCGCAATAGACGATATCGAAGCCGCAATGAAAGGTATGCTCGACCCTGAATTTGAAGAAAAAATAATGGGCCATGCAGAAATCAGGCAGATATTTAAAGCTTCTAACATTGGCACAATTGCAGGCTGTTATATAACTGAAGGGCGTGTTACACGTAATGCCAAAGTGCGTATTGTGCGTGATGGGCGTGTAATTTACGATGGTAGTCTTGATACTCTTCGCCGCTTTAAAGACGATGTACGGGAAGTAGCATCGGGTTACGAATGCGGTATGCTGTTTAGAAACTACAGCGATATCAAAGAAGGCGACAAGGTAGAAGCATATACAATGGAAGAAATACCACGGTAACGATTTTCAACCACGAAAAACACGAAAAAATCATATGTAGTTGAGGTAAAATTAATGGCAAAAACACGTATCATTCGTATAAATGACGAAATTGCCCGTGTGACGGCAGAAATTATTCGTTCGGAATTAACCGACCCACGCATTGGCACAATTGTAACTGTCTTGCGGGCAGAGACAACTACAGACTTAAAGCATTGCAAACTGTTTGTAAGTGTTTTAGGCAATACAGAACAACAGAACAACACCATGGAAGCTCTTCATAAAGCGGCTAACTTCGTACGCAAACGTATTGCTGACATTGTAAATCTAAGGCAAACGCCGGAGATTAAATTCATTTTTGACGATTCTATCGAATACGGAATGCGTATGCGTAAGTTAATCGAAGAGGTAAACAACAATGGATCAAATAATCAAGCTGATTAATGAAAGAACAAATTTTGTTTTAGTTGGTCACACAAGCCCAGATGGTGATACCATCGGTTCATGTTTTGCCATTGCTTTTGCGTTGGAATTACTAGGCAAAAATGTGTCTGTTGTGTTAGAGTCATATCCTAAAAAATACAATATAATCCCCGGTTGCAAATTTTTGCACACCGGGGATTTAACTGCCGTTGATGTTCTCATAGCTTTAGACTGTGCAGATATTGAAAGGCTTGGCTCAAGTCAAGCCTTATTTAAACGAGCTAATGTTACCGTTTGTATCGACCATCATAAAACCAACTTAGGATTCGCCCAGCTAAATTATATAGAACCGGACGCCGCCTCTACATGCGAGATGGTGTTCAAACTTATAGAAAAATTAACACCAATATCTTTAGAAATTGCAATTGCCCTTTATACCGGCATGATTTGCGATACAGGCGGTTTTAAATACAATGCAACAAATAGCTCTACAATGGGCATTGCTGCAAAATTGATGGCAACAGGCATCCCTTTTACAGAAATTTATAATGAAATAATGCATAAACATACTTTTGCCGCCGCTAAAGCTAAAGGAATTGTTTTGCAAAACTGCAAAAATATTTGCAAAGGACGCATTGTATATTCTTATATAACATATGAAATGCTTACGAGTGTAAGCGCAAAATTGGCAGACTTGGACGGCATTGTCGAATATTTAATAAATACCGACAATGCATTAATGGCGGTACTTGTTTATGAAAAATCAACGACTGATGTTAAGGTGAGTTTTCGCTCTAACGGCCCGGATGTGAGCGCGGTAGCCATAAAATGCGGCGGTGGAGGGCATACTCTGGCCGCAGGAGCCACCACTGAATGGGATATCAAAACAACATTAGAAAAAACCCTGCACTTTATGGAAGAGGAGCTAGCCAATTATGACAGGCGTACTTAATGTTTACAAAGAAAAAGGCTACACTTCTCATGATGTGGTGGCAATTATTAGAAAACTTACAGCTAGAACCGTTAAGGTAGGCCATACGGGCACACTAGATCCAGATGCAACGGGGGTATTGCCTATTTGCTTAGGTTCTGCTACAAAATTTACGAATCATTTAACCTCGGCAGATAAAACATATATTGCCGAGGTTATTTTGGGCATTGAAACAACTACCGGCGATATTTCTGGGGACGTTGTTGCCACGGCGGTAGTTAATTTTTGTGAAGAAACAATAGTAAAAGTGGTAAACTCGTTCGGCTTTGAAAAGCGTGGGGAGTATAAGCAAACCCCGCCAATGTTTTCTGCAATAAAAATTGGTGGCAAAAAGCTGTACGAGCTGGCCCATAAAGGAGAAACTATTGATAGACCGGTACGTTCGGTTACCATAAATAAAATACAAGTGCTAAACTTCGTGCCAGAAAAAAATGCTTTTACAATAGAAGTTAACTGTTCTAAGGGTACGTATATACGCAGCCTTGCCATGGACATTGGCAGCGAAATTGGCTGTGGCGCAACAATGGGGGAGTTAGAACGTGTTCAAAGCGGCGTGTTCGATATAAACTCGGCTCTAAAATTAGAGGAAATAAAAAAAGCCGTCCAAGATGAACGACTTGCCGAATTAATTATCCCTATAGATACATTGTTCCCCTACTCTAAAATTAATGTTACCGGTGATGATTTGAAACTGGCCGCAAACGGAAATCCTTTGCCCCTTCTTAAAAACCAAACGGAGAAAAAATATTGGGTATGCGATAAAGAAAAAATAATTGGCCTTTTCGCCAGCGATTCGAAAAAACTACGCTCCGAGGTAATGCTATGAAAAACATAACAAAACCATGCGCGTTAACCATTGGCAAATTCGAAGGTATCCATGTGGGGCACCAGGCTTTAATTCGTGAAGTAATCCAACAGGCACAATCGCTAAACCTAGCATCTGCCATCATGATTTTTGAGCCGCACCCATATATTCATTTCCAAGGCCCAGACTATAAACCACTGCTTACCTTTGCCGAACGGGAGCTTATTATTCAAACCACTAGTTTCCCGGACTATGTTTTGTATTGCTCGTTCAGCCAAGCTTTTGCCAATCAATCCCCAAAAGAATTTTGCGAATTTATATTTTCTGCTAACAACGCAAAGCTTGTAACTGTTGGTGAAAATTTTCGGTTTGGTAAAAATCGCGCAGGTGATATCGTTTTTTTACGTTCCGAGGCAAAGCGTTATGGCGCGGAAGTGCGGCTCGTGCCTCCAAAAATGCTCGAAGGACAAATCATAAGCACTACAAATATACGGCATTTGATTGAAAACAACAGAATAAAGGAAGCCCAAACGCATTTAGGCTTCCCGTTTTTTATTTCAGGAGTTGTCACAAAAGGCAAACAAATTGGTAAAACACTGGGTTTTCCTACATTAAACATATACCCGCCGCAAGAAAAATTTCTTCCGCCAGATGGGGTTTACGCAACACAGACAAAATTCGACGGCACAACGCATCCCAGCATAACAAACATTGGACTGCGCCCTACTTTTGATGATGTAAATAAAGTACGGTCTGTTGAAACTCATTTGCTACATTATTCGGGGGATTTGTATAATAAGCATATTTGTGTTGAATTTTTAGAATTTATCAGACCGGAATGCCGCTTTACATCGCTTGATGAATTGAGAAACCAAATATCGCAAGATATTCTATACCATCCTGCGAATAATCTCTTCTCGTCCACCGGGGAGCAAGTCAATTAATGAAATTTCTAGCATTGTATAGCATCCGGCAACTTGACGAACAGCTGCTCTACCTGCCGATACCATAATTTGAGCTGTTAATGCCGGATTGTTTATACGCATCTCAAACGTAAACAATTGGTTGTCGGTTGTACCGGACATGCCTTTGCGTACCATGTTAACGCCATGACCCTTATCTTTTAATGCGTCCACATCGTCAACTATTTTGACATGTGTTTCATCATTTACAAAATAAGGGTCGTTTTTTATTGCCTGGGAAACTATATTTTCGTCAGCATTTTCCAATAATTCTACATATACCATACGCCGGTGAATTGCCGTGCCTAACGGAATTGTTATAGAAAGTGCGTCTTTAACGCCTGGGATCGCTTTTACAGCCACGGTATGACCCATACTCATCCCTGGACCAAAATTTGTATATGTTATGCCCCTTGGTGCAGCGGCTTCCAGGATAGCGCGCAGCATGGAGTCTGTCCCCGGATCCCAACCTGCGCTAATAATTGCGGCGGCGTTACCTTCCTTTGCGGCTTTGGCTAAACGTTGTTGCACGTCGTAAATATCGCTGTGAATGTCGTAGCTGTCTACGGTACATATTCCTTTCGATAACAATTCTTCGGCCACACTGGGAACGGAACGAGACGGCACACACAAGAACGCTACATCCACTTTTTCAAATTCTGAAACATGTTCTGCTACGGCAAGTTCTGTCGGCACCCCCTTGGCTGCGGCGGTTGTTTTGTCACGCAGCACAACGCCTATGGCCTCCATATCCGGTGCCGTTTGGATTGCCTCGTATACGCCCTTACCTATATTGCCGTAACCGATTATTACTGCTTTAATTTTTTTCATTTTCTCATCCCTTTCATATAAATGGGGCTCTGCCCCAAACCCCGCCACTCCGCAAGGCAAAGCCTTGCTACGCTTCCTTCGGAGCGTGTGGGACACACTATAAATGGGGCTCCGCCCCAAACCCCGTCACTCCACAAGGCAAAGCCTTGCTACGCTTCCTTCGGGGCGTGTGTGGCACACTATAAATGGGGCTCGGCCCCAAACCCCGTCACTCCACAAGGCAAAGCCTTGCTACGCTTCCTTCGGGGCGTGTGGGACACACTATAAATGGGGCTCTGCCCCAAACCCCGCCACTCCGCAAGGTAAAGCCTTGCTACGCTTCCTTCGAAGAGGCACCCTATAAATCCTGCACACTCATTACATTAAGCGCGCGCTGTTGCCTGCGTTTACCTCTGCAAGCCAAATAAATTACCAGCAAAACAATGGTGGGTATATTCATCATCACAAAGGTATATGCAAGTCTTGCAATAACGGCCGTCCAGTTTGTTTCTGTCTGTACATTACCTAGAGAATATATCCTCTGCTCCAGCATTTCCTGCATATCGGCGATTCGTTCAAGCTCTTCCGGGGACTCAGTATGTTCTGTTCTTTCGTAGAGGATGTCAATCTCCTGTAGATACACTCGCTCCGCGTTTAGCATGCGAACTTCTGTTTCCGTGCTGTAAAAAACCGAAAACGCCGCAATGCCAAAAATTGCAAGAAGCGAAAAACCTAAGGTGATAGATGGCAGAATAAGTCCCGGCCATTTGCTTTCCTTGCGAGACAAATACACTTGTAAAAAAATTGCACCCGCACAAAATGCAAGAAAAATTATTACCACCAGCAAATACATAATAGCAGAATAATCAGTTCTGTACACAATAATATACTCAGTTGGCATTTTCACCACTCCTCGCTGATTTGTAATGCATCACTTTCTTATATTCCGAAATCAACATTTTCGCAACATCGAAGTCTACTTTATCATTAACCACCAACCGTTTTATAAGTGCAATATACGGCTCATTTAGAGTATCTTCGCTAATTTGTATTTTTTGGATTAATTTATCCAACCGAAGGCGTACTGTTGGGTACGTTACATCGTATTGCTTTGCAATTTCCTTTAGCGAACCGGAAGCCTTTAAGAAATTTTTAATGAAAGTTATATCTTCGTCTTCTAGGTTTACCATCCACTCAGGTATAACTTCAAGTGCCATTTTGCATCACTCCTTTTGCTTTGTTTTTAATTTTATTAAAGCTATCATTAAATATTGTTTATGTCAAGTATAAATAACACAATGCTCACACCGAACGTATGAAGAGAAATTATAGTCACAGGAATGTAAGAAGCTATACGCATGGTTTGCAGTATCGTATTGGCGAGGCGTTTTTTCGGTAGTTTCTGTTACTGATGACGCCGCGTGCCCAGACGCACGCAAGGAAGAAGTAACGGAAAATTGCGGAAAAATGACTGTCAAGACGGTGTTGTAAATCCATGCGTACAGCTTCTAAGCTGCCTTCGTGTCCTTCATACCTTTCGTGGTTAAAAAACAAAGCCTTGCACCCTGTCATGCGTTTGGTGTGACAGAGTGCAAAGAACCTCCTCCTTGTATGCCTAAAGGTACGCAAGGAGAAGGTTCTGCAGCGGAAAAATTGCGCGTTATCGTTCACGGTTTTGGAGTGCCCCAGCTATATAAAAATGTTCAGCTTAAGTGACTATATTAACATCACAGCAAATTTGATTCACTTAACACATCATAACCTGTGTACACCAAAGCCATTGCCCCAACAAACAGGCGTTCATGTGCCATTTCCGTTATAGTGGCAGCGGCAAATTCCCGTGTATGACCAATAATTGGCGTATCAGAAATGCTTAAATATGGATGAATTGTTGGCACAACATTACTAACATTACCAATATCCGACGAACCTGCACCCTTTATCGGCGGCTTGATATCTGTCACGCCAAGTTCTTTCAAGTTTTTGTTAAAGCATTCGGACAATGCAGGGTCGGTTTTTAAATCGTCATAGGAAAGTTCGTAGTTTGTAACTTCCAAGGTCGCGCCTGTCATAAGGGAAGCACCTTCGGCAATTTTCAGCACTTTCTCTTTTACGAGAGCCAGATTTTCCTTTGTTGCAGAGCGGATATAAAAATCCGCAACAGCCTCGTCCGGTACGATATTGGCCGCAACGCCGCCTTTGGTTATTACGCCATGCATCCTAACGTCCGGGGTCACATGCTGACGCAGGGCATCAATACCGTTGAATAACTGAATCACAGCATTTAGCGCATTGATGCCTTTTTCCGGGCAACCGGCCGCGTGGGCTGTAAGACCGTGATACGAAAAACGCAGGGCTTCCATAGCGGCGGAAGCTCCGCTTTCCATGGTTTCGCTTGACGGGTGAATCATCAGTGCGGCCGCTAACCCGTCGAAGAGACCAGCTTCTGCCATGGCTACTTTTCCTCCACAAGTTTCCTCTGCCGGGGTACCATATACATAAATCTTGCCGCGAACATCCCCTTTGCTAAGGATAACTCCTGCACCTGCGCTCATTGCACCAATTAGATTATGCCCGCAAGCATGGCCAATTTCGGGGAGCGCATCATATTCACATAAAAACCCAACAGATGGACCCGGTTTCCCGCTATCGAAAACGGCTTCAAAAGCCGTGGGTATATCCAAAACGGGATGTTTTACCAAAAATCCGTTTTGGGTTAAAAAATTCGTAAGTTTTTCCACAGCTTTAAACTCCTGGTTTCCAAGCTCCGGATTGTGATACATAAAATCGCTAATTTCGCAAAGTTCTTTTTTAAATTCTTTTCCTACGGCTAATAAATTTTCTTTCATGTCAGAAATCCTCTCTACTATTGATGAATTTTATATGCCCCCCATAACCTCTCCAATACTCCCATGAATCGCTAAATCTGCCATGCCAGACGCATAGGTTTCTTCTTTATTTATTACCACAAGCTTGTCCCCTGTATAATAATCCACTAGTCCTGCAGCGGGATATACCTGCAAAGACGTCCCGCCGATTATTAACATATCCGCGGCGGAAATATATTTAACAGTATCCCGTAAGGCTTTTTCGTCAAGATTTTCTTCGAACAATACAATATCAGGTTTTACCATACCCCCGCATTCACAAAGGGGGATGTTTGCGGTTTGCATGATAAACTCCAATGGATATGGCTTGCGACATTTCATACAAAAATTGCGGCGAATAGAACCATGAAGCTCCACCACATTTTTACTGCCTGCAATTTGATGTAAACCGTCAATATTCTGGGTTATAATTGCCTTTAGCTTACATTGCTTTTCAAGTTTCGCAAGGGTAACATGTGCCTGGTTTGGTTTTGCATTTATGTGAATAAGCTTGTCCCGGTAAAAACGAAAAAATTCCCCCGGTTGTTTTACAAAAAAACTATATGAAAGTATAGTTTCCGGCGGATATTTGTAGTTTAGGCTGTATAAGCCATCCCTGCTTCTAAAATCGGGGATGCCACTTTCCGTGGACACCCCCGCACCGCCAAAAAAGACGATATTATCGCTTGAACAAATCAATTCATATAGTTTTTCCATATCATATCACCTCTGTTGGAGCGTATAGTATAGTCACAGGAATGTAAAACTGTCCAATTATTGCGCAGCAATTTTTGTGCAATACAAGGAAACCGTGACGCGGTGTTCTGCGGTGGCGGTGCGCAAGAAGCAGTTGACGCAGCAGTGTGCGCAAAGTGCAAGCGAGAATGAACGGTTTTGCGTTCCTGTGACTAACTTTTGTTCGGCTTCTTAATATTTCGTGTATTTCGTGGTTAAAAAGCACTTTCCAACCATGCTATTTTTGCTTGCTATACCGCGAGATATTTAACAAGACCCCAACCAAAGCCATCGTAACAATCAACGACGTACCGCCGTAGCTTATAAACGGCAGGTTTACACCTGTATTTGGTATCGTATTTGTAACAACAGCAATGTTAATTATCGCCTGAAAACCAATAGCAAACACAATACCAATGGCTATCATAGCACTGTAAGTATCCGGTGCTCGCATGGCAATTAAAATCCCGCGCCAAATGAATACACCAAACATCGCAATTATAAGTACCGCGCCAACAAAACCAAATTCTTCAACTGCTATAGCAAAAATAATATCGTTCATAGCTTCCGGGACAAAGCTTACTTGATGGCTTTGTCCTACGCCAAGACCAAACCAGCTACCGCTTGAAATTGCCAATAAAGATTGCACCGTTTGATACCCTGTGTTTAGGCGATATGCAAATGGATCCAACCAGGCACCGTATCTTGCGCCACGGAAGCCGCCACCCGTTACATATTGCCAATGTAAAAAGCCTACCAGTCCACCCCCGACAATACCGCCAAAAATCCCTAACTTCGTAAAATGGGGGCTTGCCACGGCAATCATACCAAGGCCAACCGCAGTAGTAATAATCCCAACAGAAAGCCCACCCGGAAACACAATAAGGGCAACAATTACCCCTACAACTAAGGTAAGAGCAAAAATTCCCCTAAAAGTTTTAGGAAGCCCCGGATATTTTTCTATTAAATATGCCATTGTAAATATAAGCCCCGCCCTTGCAAGTTCCGAAGGCTGGAATTGAAAGGTGCCAATGTTAATCCACCGGCGTGCACCATGGATTTCTTCACCAAAAAGGATAACCAAAATCAACAACCCAATAGAAATCGCATACACAAAGGTTGACAGTGGCCGCAACAATTCGTAGTTAAAGTTTGCAAGAAAAAGCATTACCACAAAACCAATACCTGCAAATATTAATGTGTTGATAAAAAAGTTGAATGGGTGACCAAATATTCTGTTTGATATCATGTGGCTGGATGAGAAAACCATTATAACACCAAAAAGCACCAGCAAAATTACAACGAATAAAAGTGCATAGTCTACCGAACCTACTACACGTATATCCGGCGTTTCTCTTGTGGTACGACGACGTTTAAGACGCTCTGTTTGTTCGTATTCTTGGGGGGTTGCGTTTGTATAATCTTGATAATAATCTCCTGAATATGTGGTGCCGGAACTGCGTGGGCGCGTTCTGGTTGCCATATTACCACCTTCTTACATATTTATAGTGTGCCATCTACAAATTGCGAACGCAACTTTTAAAAATATCGCCACGTTCTTCATAGTTCTTAAACATATCAAAACTGGCGCATGCTGGGGAAAGAATAACCCTATCACCCGGTTTAGATATTTTTCTTGCCAAATCAGTTGCTTCTTGCAGAGTTTTAACACATTTGTAACAATTAAAGCCCAAATTGTTACATGTGTCAACAATTTTCTGTGTGGTTTCGCCAATTACAATTAAATGGGATACTTTTCCTGGGAAAGTTTTGACCCATGGGGTAAAGTCTAAATCCTTATCGCTACCGCCGGCAATAAGGACAATTGGCCGGTTTGTGGATTCGATTGCTTTTATTGCAGAGTCTATATTTGTGGCCTTTGAGTCGTTATAGTATTCCACACCGTCTAGTTCTGCTACATATTCCATGCGGTGGGGTACACCCGGGAAGGTTTTTAGAACATGGGCAATTTGAGCCGGGGATGCACCTGCGCACAATGCAAGGGCTGTGGCAGCTAAGGCATTTTCCGGCATTACGCGAGTTTCAGATATGGGGAGGATTTGCACTTCGCCGTCATTCCAGTATTGGCTATGGGCAATGAGAACAGGATTACGCGAGAAAGTGGCACATACGTTGCCGTTCTTTAAATATACGCCGTCTTGCAAAATTTCCGTGGTAGAAAAATACACAACCCGGCCTGGTGGATGCATTTTCTTGGTTATGGGATTATCGTAATTTAGCACGCAAACATCATCCGGGGATTGATTCTCAAAAATACGTGCCTTCATGGAAATGTAAACTTCCATCGTTTTATGGCGGTCTAAATGATCTGGAGTAATGTTTAAAACTGCGGATACCGCCGGCTTAAACGCCGCTATAGTTTCCAACTGAAAGCTGGAAATTTCCGCAACTACAATATTCCCTGGGGAAAGTTTGGTTACAAGTTCTGTTAGCGGGGTACCAATGTTGCCGCCAACAACAGTGCCCGGGTTATGCTGTTTTAGAATTTCGCCAACTAGGGTAGTTACTGTAGTTTTACCGTTAGTGCCGGTAATTGCAACCATCGGGCAGGGGCACAAGCGATATGCCAGCTCTGCCTCGCCCCACACGGTAACGCCAAGGGATTCTGCCTTTTGCACAAAAGGAGCGTATACCGATATACCGGGACTGATTATTATTATGTCAAAATTACCGACGATACCATCTGGATCGCGACCTAAGTATTGATTAAAATCGGACGGATCACATGTCCAGGTTATATCTGTTTTTTTGTCTTGCACGGTAATGTGTGCGCCAAGTTCGTGCAACAGTTTTGCTACTGCCTGGCCGCTTTTTGCCATTCCGCAGACCAATATATTTTTATTTGTAAACATTTTAAACTCCCAGCTACTCTGGTAATAAATTATTTTGTTTTAAAAAGGACAATTTATCCCAATAACCTCTTTGCAGTACAATTTTATCATTAATTATTTGAAAGAAACCGCAGCCGCGTAACCCTAATGGGTCGCGCCATTCTAAAATTGCCCAATTGCCGTCTTCAAAAATATTTTCTACAATACAAACCATTTTTGCGGCGGCAAAATCATTTTTAAACATTTCTGCTATCGCTTCTTTTCCCTGAACTGGCTCATTTGCCACTTGATGATTAATTGCATTATCATCATAAAGGTTTGAGATTATTTCAACATCTGCATTGTTGAATGCTTCAATCCACTTTAATAATAATTTCTTTGGTCGCATAAGACTTCCTCTGCTTTCTTAAACCCCTATCAACGCCAAATACCCAAGCAAACACGCCATTGCTGTTATCACGGAAAAAAACACCACAATTTTAGTCTCGGGCCAGCCAATAACCTCAAAACTGTGGTGTATGGGTGTCATTGGGAAAATACGCTTACCGCCTGTTAATCTAAAATATACAACTTGCATTATAACGGTAAGACTCTCCACTACATATATAATTGCTACAATTAGCAAAAACAGCGGCATTTGCAACATTAATGCAATGGCAGCCACAAAACCGCCAAGTGCCAGCGAACCTGTATCCCCCATAAATATCCGTGCCGGATGGGAATTAAACAGCAAAAAGCCCATAAGACTGCCCACCGCCGCGCCTGCAACAGGCAAAACCGACGAGTCGAGTATCCAGGCGGCAAACATAAAAAATACCGCAATTAACGCAGTAACACCCGCCGCAAGACCGTCAAGCCCATCGGTTAGGTTCGCGCCGTTGGTACAGCTTAGGAAAATTAACATTGCAAATGGCGGGAACAAGAAACCTACGTCGAAGGTAAGATTCGTGAAGAAAGGGATTAAAATTTCTGTAGTATAACCGGGTAGAGTGCGCCAGTACATAACAAACGCACCGGATATAAGAAGTTGAGCCAAAATTTTTTGCCATGCCCTAAGCCCAAGCGAGCGTTTTTTTACAATTTTGATGAAATCGTCGCAAAAACCAATAAGGCCAAACCCTAGGGTTGCAAAAATTACCGCAAAAGCATACGGGTTACCACGCACAAATATTAGTGCGGCAAGCAGAAAACTTATGACTATCATAATGCCACCCATGGTCGGGGTACCAGCTTTTTTAAGATGAGTTTTTGGTCCGTCGCCACGGATTTGTTGTCCAAATTTCATGCGCCGTAGTGCAGGAATAAGCATTGGACAAAGTACAATATTTGCAATAAATGCGATAAGTACTGCATATATGGCAGTATTCATAGAAAAAGCCTCCTATCGCCCAGTGATGGGCGTTCTAGTCACCAACCAAACATGAAAATATTAAGAGCCTGTGTTCAATAATGGGATGTGCAGAGAGCGTGCAAATGGCGTGATATACAAGGAACCGCCGACGACGCATACTGGAAGTAGTCTGCCAGGAGGCGGTGACGCAGTAGACTGCGTCATTTGTGCGCTATCTGCGCATCAGCTTATTGAACACAGGTTCTAACTTATTTGAACATAGGTTTTTAGAAGCTATACCATAGTTTGCACTATCGTATTGGCAAGGTGTTTTTTCGATAGTTTTCGTTACTAATGACACCACGAGCCCAAAGGTACGCAAGGAATAAGTAACGGAAAATGGCGGAAAAACGACCGTCAAGGCGATGTTGCAAAGCTTCTTACATACTATAGTCACAGAAACCTCAGGTTAAAGGCAGGATGACGTGGGTTCCAAGATGTTCTCAACAATACGTTCAAACGCCATTCCGCGGGATGCTTTTATTAAAACTACATCCCCTGGATTAAGCAAGCCGTTTAACTGCGGCAAAAATTCGTCCACTGTGGCAAAATATATTTTGTTTTTCCGTACGTTTGCTGCGCAAACGCCGCCTACGGCGTCCAGCCTTCTTGCCGGTACATCATGACAAAATTCTTCATATATATACCACGACTCAGGTCCAATTGCTACTAATAAATCTATGCCCATTGTTGCCGCATAAGCACCTATTTCTTTATGTCGTACTTTAGACACATGACCAAGCTCGTTCATATCGCCTAAAATTGCAATCTTTCTGGTTGGCTGTTTACACAGAATTTTTATGGATTCGCGCATAGCTGCGGGGTTGGCGTTGTATGCATCGTTTATTATTGTCATGCCGCCTTTGTATTCAACTGAAAGCCGCCCTGATGGGGGGACAAAATCATCAAACCCTTGAGAAATTTCTGACGGGGGGACACCCATTTCAACACCTACAGCCGCCGCAAGTAACGCATTCATTACCATATGTGCACCCGGGATTGGCACGATTAGCTTAATATCCTGCCCACGCCAGTTAAAATGACATTCACTTTCCAGCAGGCTTTTTTCTTCTGCCTTAATAATATTTTTTGAACTTGGAAATTGCACAGTAAACTGTTCTACTTTTTTGGCGGCGATAGACCCGGTTAGCAAGGGATCGTCGCCATTTAAAATTACGGTACCGCCCGGTTTTTGGCCATCTACAATTTCTAATTTTGCGTGCAGGATGCCTTCGCGGTCGTCAAAATTTTCTATATGGGCGTCGCCTATGTGGGTAATTACAGTTATATCCGGCGCACCAACCTTGCTAAGCTCGTGAATTTCCATTGCATGGTTCATGCCCATTTCAAGTACTAATACTTCATCCCCTTGGCGCAATTGGAAAATAGACAGCGGAAGTCCAATGTCGTTGTTGAAATTGGCAATGGTTTTTTTTGTTTTGTATTTGCGGGCAAGTACATAGGCAATCATGTCCTTTGTGGTGGTTTTACCTGCACTGCCTGTGATTGCCACAACAGTTATGTCGTGTTTGCGGCGGTAATAAGCAGCAAGATCCATAAGGGCACGACGGGTGGATTTTACTAGAATAACAGGGATGCCGCAGGGGATATATTTTTCCGGTTTGTCTATCATTACACATGCTGCACCGTTTGCTACTGCATCGTGAATATAATCGTGCCCATCAAAGGCTTCACCTTTAATTGATACGAAAATCGCGTTTTGTGAAATTTTTCGTGAATCTATTGACAAGTTGTTTACGACACCAGAATCGCTACCACATAGGATTTGGCCGCCGCAGACTTCTACAATTTCGCGGATGGTTAGGTTCATGCCAATTTCCATGTCATCCTGGACTTGATTTGGGGAAGGATCCGCAATCGCTCCTGTGATAAGAGGATTCCCGCGCGAGATAGGGAACATTCGCTCGCGCTCGTTGTCATTTACCAAGCCCGAAATGACTTCCGCTGCCGTTGCATAATCGCTAAACGGATATTTCACGTTCCCAATCTCCTGATAATCCTCATGGCCCTTACCGGCAATTATTAAAGCATCGCCAGGTTTTAGCATTTTAACACCTGCAAAAATGGCGTTTTTGCGGTTTTCACATATTTCGTATGGTGTTAAGGTCTCCTTCACTCCCAACTCCACCTGAAGGAGAATTGCAAAAGGATCTTCTGTACGCGGGTTGTCGGATGTGAGAATACAATAATCTGATAACTGGGCTGCAATCCGTCCCATAATCGGGCGTTTTGTGGTATTCCTGTCGCCGCCGCAGCCAAATAGAGTCACAACACGCCCAGTAACAAACTCACGAACAGACGAAATTATATTTTGCAACCCATCAGGGGAATGCGCATAATCCACCAAAATATGTGCACCTATATTGTTTGGCACAGATTGTATGCGCCCCGGCACATTAGAAATCTCGGATATAACCTGTGACGTTTCGGCACAGCCCAAAGCCCGGGCAACACCAATTGCCGCCAAAATATTATATACGTTAAACTTACCTGCTACAGGCAAATTGTAGCGCATGCCATCTAAATCAAAGGTTGAACCCTGTTGTAAATATTCTATGTTGGTAGCTTGCAAATCAGATTTTTTATCTAGGCTGTAAGTAAGAAACGGGTCGTCTCCATGAAGCTGCAACATTACATGAGTAGATACATCGTCGATATTTACTACGGCAAACTTACTTTGGGCAAATAGCTGTGCCTTGGCAAGCCTGTAATTTTCCATTGTACCGTGAAAATCTAAATGGTCTTGAGTTAGGTTTGTGAAGACGCCAACATCAAAAATTAGCCCCTCCATTTTGTATAATGCCAGCGCGTGGGAAGAGACTTCCATTACGACATCCTGCACACCTTGCTGCAGCATTTTTGCAAAAATCGCGTGCAGTTCCAAGGGGTCAGGCGTGGTGGACGTGGCAAAAGATACATCCATGGCAACGCCGTTTACACTTGCGCCAACGGTACCTATTAGCCCTGTTTTGCGGCCTAGCTTACGCAAAATTTCTTCAGTAAAATATGTTGTAGTAGTTTTGCCATTAGTACCCGTGATACCTATCAGCCGTAGCTTCTGCGCAGGGTTGCCATGGAAATTTGCGGCAATATACGCCATTGCTTGGCGGCTGTTTTCGACACGGATAACCGTTAGTCCTTCCGGAAATTCATCCATTTGTTTTTCTACCAAAACAGCCGTTGCCCCTTTTACGGCGGCAGCATTTATATAATTGTGACCGTCTGCGTTAAGGCCGCAAAGGCAAATAAATAATGTACCGGGCATAACCTGCCGGGAATCTATTGTTATTGATGAGATATCCGACTGTCGGCCGGTTTGGATAATGCTGTGGGGAACACCCCTTAGTAATGTTTCTAGTCTCATATCAATCTCCTTGTCGCCATATTATGCCTGCCATTGAAGTAGCCTAAGTCGCGCCGGGCCCGATATCTAATCCACAAATTTTACACTTACTAATTTAGAAATCCCCTGTTCCTCCATAGTTACACCATACATATGGTCGGCGGCCTCCATGGTGCCCTTACGGTGAGTAATGATAATAAACTGCGTACCTGTGGCATATTCCTTTAAATATTTTGCAAAACGCACAACATTGGCATCATCCAGCGCAGATTCGATCTCGTCCAGCACACAGAACGGCGACGGTTTTAACCGCAAAATTGCAAACAACAATGCAATTGCCGTTAGTGCCCTTTCCCCACCGGATAATAACATCAAATTTTGCAGAGATTTACCCGGCGGCTGAGCAGTAATTTCTATGCCCGATTCCAACACGTTTTCCGTATCGGCAAGCCGCAACGTAGCCTTGCCGCCGCTAAACATCTGCTGAAAAACTTCGCCAAAGTGCAAGGCAATTAATTCAAATTGTGTAGCAAATTGCGCCTCCATTTGCTTAGTTAAGGAGACTACTAGTTCGTTCAACGCGTTTTCTGCCTGCAAAATATCTGCACGCTGGGCATCTAAAAAGTCATATCTGGTTTTCAGCTGTTTATACGCTTCTATCGCGCCAATATTTACATCTGTTAATGTTGTAAGTTCTGCCCTTAATTCCTGTGCAATACGACGAAGCGAGGCTTCGCTCATGTCGTTTCGTTTAAACGGCAGGGCTTGCTGGTGGGTAAGACCATATTCCTCCCATATTTCATTGTGAAGGCGGTGGCTTGCGGAATCCAGTTGTTCTTTGCGCATTTCTAAGCGGGTTATCTCACGCTCAATTAAAGCCGACGAGTCTGCATAACCGCGCTCATCCTCTTCTGCCTTACTTATTGCTGTATCAAGCATGGATTTTTCTGCTTCGGCAGCTTTAAGTGCCCCTTTTACTTCTTCTATACGAATTTTTAGCGTCTTTAATTCGCCCAGAATTATCACATGGTTTTCCTTTGCAAGATGCAAATCGCTATCGTTTTTGCTAACTTCTTTTAGCAAAACGCGCTTTTCTTCCAGCAACGCGGCTTCTTCACGCTGCACACGCTCTATGTTACGCTTTGCTTCGCCAACCCATTCCGTACGGCGGCTAATTTCTACTCTAAGCTCTGTTAAAGTGTCGGTTTCTTCGGTTTGTTCTTGCCTACTAAGCTCCAGTTGGCATTTAAAGTTTTCCAGTTCCTCGCGGGCTTTATCCACGGCTTTTTCCTGAGTAACAAGTTCTGCTTTAGCTGCTCTTACTGTCTGGTTTGTTTCCACTAACAAAGCCATTAACCTATCGTTTTCTATATTATATGACGCAGCCTGGTTGTTTAAGTTCTGTAAAATTCCATTTGCCTGAGAAAGTCTGTCGCTTAAGCGTTCACATTCCAACATTAGCAACTGCTCTTTTTCTCTAGCACGGTTTAGCAAATCCTCGGTAGAATGATGTTTTTGCTTTAGAATACGTGCTTTCTCTGTCAAATCACTTTCTTCATTTTGCAGGGTCTCCACTTTTGCCGCAAGCTCTTTTAACTGGCGACTACGACCAATAATACTGGAAGTCTGGCGATTTGTTCCGCCGCCGGTAATTGCACCTCCAGGGCTAAACCTTTCGCCACCAAGGGTTACAATTTTGTGGGTATACTTTGTTTTTTTGTTAAAGGTCATTGCGTTGTCCATGGTATCTATAATCACGACATCGCCTAAAAGCCGGGATATTACCTTGGAGTACTTTTCGTCATATTCCACCAGATTTGACGCAACGCCAATAAAACCAGGCTCATTGTCAAATCCTTGTGTGCCAAAAGCCCGACCTTTTACAGATGTAAGCGGCAAAAACGTAGCACGCCCGCTCTTGCTTTCTTTTAGCATATTTATTGCTAATTTTGCGTCGTTTTCTGTCTTTGTTACAATATTTTGTGCAGAACCGCCAAGTGCAGTTTCAATTGCTATTTCGTATTCTGGCTCAACCTCAATAAGTTCGCTTACTGCGCCGCATATGCCACTAAACCGCTCGTCTGTAGCTTTTTTACGAAGCACAACTTTTACACTTTGATAAAAACCTTCTTGCTGGGCTTCCAAATCGGCAATTGCACGATGCCTGCCTCTTGCCGTTGTTAACGCTTCCTTAATCTGTCTGATCTCACTATCAAGATTATTATTTTCTTCAGAAAGTTGGGCAAAGGCATGCGCATAAGCCTCCGTGCTGTTTTTCGCGCCGTTAAGGCCATTTTTACATGAATCTAGATTTGTTTCGGCGTCTTTAACCAATAACCTTTGTTCTTCTAATTTTATGTCATGTTGCTCTATTTCGCCGTCCAATTTTTCTTTGTCGTCTTCCAAGCGATGGTAGTTGTTTTCGGTTTCCGCCACACTTGCGCGACTATCGGCTACGGCTGTTAACGCGTCTAAAATCGCCTGACTATGGGCATCCATTGCCGCTGTAGAGCCACGCAATTCATCTTCTAACTGGCTGGATAATTTTATATGTTCGTTTAGTTGGCTATTCAAATCGTCAAGCTCTGCTTGAATTTTTCCATGTCGTTCTTCTTCGCCTGTACGCTCTGCTGCTTTGGCATTAAGCAAGGTTTCACGTTTTTCTATTTCGGATTTTAAACGAAGACATTCAGCCTCCATTTGTTCCATTTTGTTTTCCAAGAGCTTACCGTCGCCATCTTTTTTTTCTATCGCGGTTGTAACTTCAAGCAAAGACTCATTTGCCTTGCGATATTTTAAATCTGCCTGTAAAGACCGCTCTTTTAGACCCTCACCGGCAAGCCTGGCTTCCGCTAAAAGTCGTTTACCATCCTGAAATTGCACCATTCCGTCTTGATAAATACTTTCCATTTGTGAAAGTTCTGCATCTATTTTGCTAATTTCCTCAAGAAAAATATTCACGTGTACGCTTTTATACTGGTCCCGCAACGTTAAATAACGCTTTGCTTCTTCGGCTTGAGTTTCCAAAGGTGCAAGCTGCTCTTCCATGTCTATGATAATATCGTCTACGCGTTCACGGTTTTGTCTTTCACGCTCCAGTTTTGTAAGGGCTTCGTTCCTGCGGACCTTAAATTTGCTAATACCTGCGGCCTCTTCAAAAACCATACGTCGGTCTTCGGAACGCAGGCTTAAAATCTCGTCAATTCTACCCTGACCTATAATTGAATATCCGTCGCGACCAATTCCTGTGTCCATAAAAAGCATCTGGATATCTTTTAGGCGACAGTTTTCCCCATTAATCGAATATTCACTTTCACCGGAACGATAAACACGCCTTGCAACGGATACTTCTTTAAACTCTAAAGGAAGCAACCCTTCAGAGTTATCAATTTGCATAATAATTTCAGCATATCCAAGAGGACGCCTGTGTGCTGTTCCCGCAAAAATAATATCTTCCATTTTGCCGCCGCGAAGTTGCCTCGCGCTTTGTTCGCCAAGTACCCAGCGCAAAGCGTCTGCAATATTTGACTTGCCGCTACCATTTGGCCCAACCACAGCATTAAGCCCCGTTGATAAGTCCAGATGCGTGCGATCCGCAAAAGATTTAAAACCTGTAAGTATTAAACGTTTCAAATGCATTAATTCATCACCAAATTTAACATTAATTTAATTTGCTATATGAATCTTAGAAAATGACTCCCTGCCAGAAGGAAACCGAGCGCCAGATGGCGCGAGTTGTTATGACCAATAGGTTGGGAGATTATTTTCGAGATTCATATCCCTCCGAAAACTTGCTTTCGAATATTGCCAAGGACTTTTATTTGACATAGTCCTAGAAATATGTAAAGATTATGCTATAATAGACACAATAACGCAAGGCATCAATCAATATTTACTTAAATTTATCTTAGGAGGCGATTTTATGGTAAAGTTTTTAACAGGCGCAAAAGGTGAAGGAAAGTCTCGTAAACTTATAGGCCTGGCCAATGAAAATGTAAAAATTACAGATGGTCATTTGGTTTTTATCACCCAAAGCAGACGCCACATGCATGACCTACATCGCGATGTTAGATTCGTAGAAACAGAAAAAGGGTTGCTGGCAAATTATCGCGAATTTATTGGCTTTATTCTTGGGATTTTATCTCAAAACAATGATATTACGCATATCTATGTAGATGGTTTAAACAGTATTATCCACAACCTTTCCGAAGTTGACCCAGCATGTGAAGACTTAGTTAAACTAAAAAAACGCCTAGACGAATTATCCGAAAGTGAAAGCGTAGGCTTTACGCTAGCAATACATGGCGAAAAAGATAGCCTACCGGAAGAACTTAAACCTGCAGTAATATAAACTACTATAGTCATATAAGCTGAAAACCGTCCAATGTAACGCAGTAATTTGACGCAATACGAGGAAGCGACGACGACGCGTACCCAAAGGTACGCTAGAAGTTGTTGATTGCAAGCAATCAACCTGCTGACGAAGTAGTGCGGAAAAATTACAAGTTACATTGGACGGTTTTTAGTTTATGTGACTATAAAATCCGGTTGACACGAAAATTGTGTCAACCGGATTTTTTGTACCCTGCTTTATTTTTTTGCGTGAATGTCATGTCATACTATAGTCACAGGAATGTAAAACTGTCCAATTGTTGCGCAGCAATTTTTGTGCAATACAAGGAAACCGTGACGCGGTGTTCTGCGGTGGCGGTGCGCAAGGAGCAGTTGACGCAGTAGTGTGCACAAACTGCAAGCAAGAATGGACGGTTTTGCGTTCATGAGACTATACAATAATTACGTATTCTATAGTCATCCCACTTGAAAACCATCCCATAGAACGCAGAAAATTTTATGCAATACAAGGAGCTGAAAGCCGCCGCGCACCAAGGTGTGCGCAAGGTTTTTAGCGACACAGTATTGCGGGAAATTTACAAGTTATATGAGATGGTTTTCGGGTGGAATGACTATATAATCGGGATTCAACTAAAAAAGGATGGGTGGCATTTTCATGCCTGCCCATCCTAATAATATTACACTTTAGTCGCAAAGATTACAGTCTTCGCATTGATCGGTGGCACATAACCATTCGCGCCATTCCATATATGCTCGCCATTCAAGGTATTGCTGGTGACGCCATTCTTGATATGCTATATAGGCTAGCCATGCAAGGTATTGCTCATGACGCCATTCACGATATGCTATATATGCTCGCCATGCAAGATATTCTTGATGTGCTATCTCCGCAAGGTAAATCTGGTGGCGCCATTCACGATATGCTACATATGCTCGCCATGCAAGGTATTGACAATGTGGACACTCGCAATCATTAAAGTATGGATAGTTACATATTAGAATTGTCACTTCCACGTAGTCATATCCTTCGCTGTTGGTTGCTATTACTGTAAAGGTAAAGATGCCTGTCGCTGTTGGCGTGCCAGAAAGCAATCCGTCTGCAGCAAGTGTCAAGCCTAGCGGCAAGCTACCGGTATAAGACCATACAGGTACTGGATAGCCTGTTGCTTCAAATGTGAAGTTATAAGCTGTACCTGGTACACCATCTGGTGCATTGTATACGGTTATTACCGGGGCTTCCGGAGCAGGAGATATTACAACTGTTACTTCAACATAGTCGAATCCTACGCTGTTGGTTGCCACTACGAAGAAAGTAAAGCTGCCTGCCAAAGTTGGAGTACCTGTAAGCTCTCCGTTTGCTGCAAGTGTTAAACCTGGTGGCAAGTTGCCAATAGATGACCATGCTGGCACTGGATAGCCTGTTGCCTCAAGCTCGAAGCTATAAGCGTCCCCTACCACACCGTCTGGTGCATTGTATACGGTTATTACCGGAGCAGCCGTTATTACAATCGTTACTTCCACGTAATCATAGCCTTCGCTGTTTTCTGCCCTTACGGTAAAGGTAAAGCTACCTCCTGCAGTTGGAATACCAGAAAGTGCTCCGTCTGTAGTAAGTGTTAAGCCATCTGGCAAGTCGCCAGTGTATGACCATACTGGTACTGGATAGCCTGTTGCTTCAAACTGGAAGCTGTAAGCATCTCCTACTGTACCGTCTGGTGCGTTGTATACAGTTATTACTGGCGCTTCCAATGCAGGTGTTATTACAACTGTTACCTGTACACTGTCAGCCCCCATGCTGTTGGTTGCCACTACGAAGAAAGTAAAGCTGCCTGCCAAAGTTGGAGTACCTGTAAGCTCTCCGTTTGCTGCAAGTGTTAAACCTGGTGGCAAGTTGCCAATAGATGACCATGTTGGCACTGGATAGCCTGTTGCTTCAAACTCGAAGCTATAAGCGTCTCCTACCACACCATCTGGTGCATTGTACACGGTTATTTCTGGAGCTTCCAATGCAGGTGTTATTACAACTGTTACTGTTTGACTATCGGATCCTTCGCTGTTGGTTGCTGTTACGGTAAAGGTAAAGGGACCTGCTACAGTTGGCGTGCCGGAAAGTGTTCCGTCTGTACCAAGTGTTAAACCATCTGGCAAGTCGCCTGTGTATGACCATGTTGGTACTGGATAGCCTGTTGCTTCAAACTCGAAGCTGTAAGCATCACCTACTGTACCATCTGGTGCGTTGTATACCGTTATT
>Ga0123355_10001028_pt1 | contig 38728 bp, 52 predicted proteins | sample TergutEmb28metaG_3_FD_89872 | JGI IMG/M metagenome (GOLD analysis project Ga0123355, IMG submission 89872) | Embiratermes neotenicus P1 segment gut microbial communities from Petit-Saut dam, French Guiana - Emb289 P1 | ecosystem: Host-associated > Arthropoda: Insects > Digestive system > Gut ...
ATGTGACACGCCCGGTTGCGTGAACATGTTGGCAGCATATTCAGTAACGGGTTTCTTCATTATATATACTTTGCTAATCCCGCTACAAAAGTGGTGCAATGCCCAACGAGGCAACAACACAGGAGGTAAACATGCAAAACCAAAAAATCCGCATCAACCTAAAAGCCTACGACCACAAGCTAATTGATCAGTCTGTAGCGCAAATTATCGAAACAGCCAAGCGCACAGGTGCGCAGGTATGCGGCCCTATCCCCTTGCCAACCAAGCGGGAAATCGTAACAATACTAAGGGCTGTACACAAGTACAAAGACTCACGCGAGCAATTCGAATCGCGTACACACAAACGTCTCATTGATATCCTTTCGCCAACCGCACAAACAGCGGACGCATTGGGCAGGCTGGACCTCCCCGACGGTGTGGATATCACTGTAAAATTGATGTAGGGAGGCGTTATACATGAAAAAAGCAATCTTAGCCCGCAAGCTGGGCATGACACAAGTATTTACAGAAAACGGAACGGTAATTCCCGTAACGGTACTGGAAGCAGGCCCATGTAAAGTAGTTCAGAAGAAAACGGTTGAAAAAGACGGCTACTCCGCACTGCAAGTAGGCTTCGGCAGTATTCGACCTAAACTGGTTAACAAACCAAAAACAGGACACTTCGCAGCAAACCTTGGTGCAAATGAAGCTCCGCTGCGTGTTCTCAAGGAATTAAAACTGGACGACTGCGACGCTTACGAAGTAGGCACGGAAATAAAAGCAGACATGTTCGCCGAGGGTGACAGGGTAGATGTAAGCGGAACATCCAAAGGTAAAGGTTTCCAAGGCGCGATAAAACGGCATAACCAAACCCGCGGCCCAATGACTCACGGTTCTAAATACCATCGCGGCCTAGGCTCCATGGGTTCCGGTACAACACCCGGTAGAGTTCGCAAAGGAAAGAAAGCACCCGGTCACATGGGAGCGGAAGCCGTAACTGTGCAAAACCTCGAAATAATCCGTGCAGACGCCGAGAAGAATTTGATTCTTATAAGAGGTGCTGTACCCGGTATAAAAGGATCGCTGGTTGTTGTCAAGTCCAGCGTGAAAGTGTAAAGGAGTTGTAAAGCGTGGCTACAGTAGATGTAAAAAACATCCAAGGCAATACCGTGGGCAGTATCGACCTCGAACCCACCATATTCGATATAGAAATTAACGAACACGCAGTACACATGGCAGTTGTCCAATATCTTGCCAACAATCGTCAAGGTACGAAGTCAGCCAAAACCCGTTCGGAAGTACGCGGTGGTGGACGTAAGCCTTGGAGGCAAAAAGGAACGGGACGCGCCCGTCACGGCACAATCCGCTCTCCTATTTGGACAGGCGGTGGCGTGGCATTCGCACCCAAACCAAGGGATTTTTCTTTCAAGCTAAACAAAAAGCTGAAAAGACTCGCACTTAAAAGCGCGCTTACCGACAAGGTAAGAAACGGCGAGCTAGTTGTGCTTGACAGTATAGATCTGCCGGAAATCAAAACAAAGGCCATGGTGGAAGTTTGCGCCAACCTCGAACTGGGTAAATCCCTGTTCGTGATGGATGGCAGCAACACAAACGTAATGCTTTCCGCCCGCAATATACAAGGCATAAAAACAGCGGCAGTAAACACCATTAATGTATACGATATTCTCAACCATCAAAATTTGGTTGTAACCAAAGAAGCAATAGAGAAAATCCAGGAGGTGTACAAATAATGGCGGACTTGAAATACTACGACGTTATTCAAAAGCCTCTGATGACAGAGAAAAGCATGAGCATGTTGGAAGAAAACGTATATTCGTTTTACGTTCATCCAAAAGCAACAAAGACTCAAATTAAAGAAGCCGTAGAAAAATTGTTCAACGGCACCAAGGTGGAAAAAGTCAATACCATGACAACCCACCCTAAGAAACGCCAGCGTCGCGGCTTTTTGCCCGGCAAAACAGTGCAACGCAAGAAAGCACTGGTAAAACTAACACCGGGCAGTGCCCAAATAGAATATTTCGAAGGAATTTAGGAGGGTAAACAATGGGAATAAAACGCTATAGACCCCTTACCCCTTCCCAAAGGCAAATGACCGTTTCCGACTTTGCGGAAGTAACAAGGTCCAAGCCAGAAAAAAGCCTCGTCCAGCATTTAAAGACCCACAGTGGTCGTAATGGGCAAGGCAAGATAACAGTTCGCCACAGGGGTGGCGGGGCAAAAATCAAGTATCGCATCATCGACTTCAAGCGCAACAAGGATAACATCCCTGCAAGAGTTGCGGCCATTGAATACGACCCAAACCGCACGGCATACATCGCCCTGCTCCACTATGTGGACGGCGAGAAGCGTTACATCTTAGCACCAATAGGCGTTAAGGTAGGCGACCAGCTTATGAGCGGCGAAGAGGCGGAAATCCGTCCGGGTAACGCGCTTCCCATGAAGTTTATCCCCGTGGGAACGGAAATCCACAACATCGAAATGAAGCTGGGCAAAGGCGGCCAAATGGTTCGCAGTGCCGGTAACGTAGCACAGTTGATGGCAAAAGACGAAAAATACGCAACAGTACGTCTTCCTTCTGGGGAAATGCGCCTTGTACCTGTCAACTGCCGTGCAACAATCGGCCAAGTGGGCAACCAAGACTACGAACTTATAAACGTAGGTAAGGCCGGTAAGAAACGCCATATGGGTATTCGCCCAACAGTTCGCGGTAGCGTTATGAACCCGAACGACCATCCGCACGGTGGTGGTGAAGGCCGCGCCCCAATAGGCCGTCCCGCACCAAGCACACCATGGGGCAAGCCTGCACTTGGCTATAAGACACGTAAGAAAAACAAGCAAAGCAACAAATATGTAGTCCGCAAGCGCGGCGCGAAATAGGAGCCTTAGCAGTTTGGCTTTATAGTCGAGGAGGCATAAATAAGATATGGGCAGATCACTAAAAAAAGGGCCGTTCGTAGACGACCATCTTATGAAAAAAGTATTAGCGCAGGAATCGGCAACTAACAGCCAGGTTATCAAAACATGGTCACGCCGTTCCACAATTTTCCCCGAAATGATTGGTTTTACCATAGCGGTACATGATGGACGCAAGCACGTGCCTGTGTACATCACGGAAGATATGGTTGGTCATAAGTTAGGCGAATTTGCAAGCACCCGCACATACCGCGGACACGGCAAAGACGCCGAAAAGCGAAGCAAAGCAAGGTAGGAGGGCAAGACATGAATGATTCAACGACTGTAAGCCTTGCAACATCTAAGGGTGTATCAAGAAGCCAGTATAAACGGGAGCGTAATAAAGAAAATCGCGAAACCCGTCCACATGCAATGCACAAGTTTGCCCGCATATCCGACCGCAAGGCACGTATTGTGCTGGAGCAGATAAAAGGTAAGGATGTAGCGCAAGCAGCGGCAATATTGCAGTTTAACCCAAGATATGGCGCATTGTTAGTTGGCAAAGTGCTTAAATCTGCAGTAGCCAACGCAGAAGAAAATCATGCCCTAGACGCAGGTGTCCTGTATGTACAGGAAGTTTTTGCAGATCAGGGACCCACCCTAAAGCGCATACAACCACGCGCCAAAGGTCGTGCATATCGCATCAACAAGCGCACAAGTCATATCACAATTATATTAAACGAGAGGTGAACACATGGGCCAAAAAGTAAACCCCCACGGCTTACGGCTGGGCATTAACAAAGAATGGGATTCCGTGTGGTATGCAGAGAAGGACTTTGCAAAATTCATCTTGGAAGACCACAAGCTGCGTCAGTTTATCAAGAATAACTTGGAAAACGCAAAAGTAGCACGCATAACAATCAAGCGCACAACTGACCGCGTGAAAATAACATTGCACAGTGCAAGCCCTGGTATTATTATAGGGCGCAACGGCCAGGCAATTGCAGAGTTAACCTCAAAACTACAAAAGCTATCCGAGCAAAAAGTAGATGTGGAAATCTTTGAAATCAAGCGCCCGGAAGTAAACGCACAATTGGTAGCGGAAACAATAGCCAAAGACCTCGAGAATCGCACAGCTTTCCGCCGTGCAATGCGTCAAGCTATGCAGCGCGCGATGAAAGCCGGTTCGCGCGGGATTAAAACAATGGTATCAGGACGCTTAGGCGGTGCAGATATTGCCCGTTCGGAGTCCTTCCATGAAGGCACAATTCCGCTACAAACCCTACGTGCAGACATCGATTACGGCTTTGCCGAAGCCAAAACAACCTATGGAATCCTAGGTGTAAAAGTTTGGCTGTACAAAGGCGAAGCTATACCACACGCACCACGTCGCGACGACCGTGACCGTGGCCGTGGATTCAGAGACAGACGGGAAGGAGGCGCAGGCCATGTTAATGCCAAAAAGGGTAAAACGTCGCAAGCAGTTCCGCGGTCGAATGACAGGAAAGGCGCTCCGCGGCAATAGTATCACCTACGGAACATTCGGGCTTGTAGCCATGGAGCCGAGCTGGATAACAGCCAACCAAATAGAGGCCGCCCGTATCGTAATCAACCGTACAATGCGCCGCGGCGGTAAAGTGTGGATAAAAGTTTTCCCAGACAAACCCGTAACTTCCCAACCTGCCGAAACCCGCATGGGTAAAGGTAAGGGGTCGCCCGAGTACTGGGTAGCGGTAGTAAAGCCCGGACGCGTAATGTTCGAAACAGCAGGCGTAGACGAAGAAATTTCCCGTCGCGCACTAAAGCTCGCATCATACAAACTGCCTATCAAGTGCAAAGTTGTATCCCGCGAAGAGCTTGAAGAAATTTTAGCAGCGGCCGAAGCACCAAAGGCCGAGGCAAATTCATAATAACAAGGAGGCCGTAGGTAATGAAGAAGTTAAACAAAGCACAGAAATACCTAGAGTCCCTTAGTGATAAATCCGTGGAAGAGTTGCGTACAGACCTTGTAACCAGCAAAAGGGAACTCTTCAACTTGCGTTTTGCAAACGCAACAAATCAACTCGACAACACGGCACGAATCCGCGAAGTACGCAAGAACATCGCCCGCATACAAACGGTGATGACACAGCGTGCTAAGGGTTTAGCTTAACCCTAAGCGGCAACGCCGCTTCCCGAAGGAAGCGTAGCAGGGATTCATTCCCAGCGGAGCGGCGGGGTTTGGGGCGGAGCCCCATTCAAATAGGAGGTAATCGTGGAGACTCGTAACTTACGCAAAACCCGCACAGGCCGGGTAATAAGCGACAAAATGGACAAAACAATCGTGGTGGCAGTGGAAAATCGCGTACGTCACCCCGTAATTGGCAAAATTGTAAAACGCACGTACAAACTCAAAGCACATGACGAAACCAACCAGTGCGGTATCGGTGACACCGTCCGCGTGATGGAAACCCGTCCTTTGTCAAAAGACAAGCGTTGGCGTTTGGTGTCAGTTTTAGAAAAAGCGAAGTAATACGCACTCGAAGGAGGCATTAACATGATTCAGCAAGAAAGCAGGCTGGCATCCGCAGATAATTCCGGAGCAAAGGAGTTGCTGTGCATACGCGTACTTGGCGGCACAAAACGTCGTTACGGTAATGTAGGCGACATCATTGTATGTTCCGTAAAAGACGCAGCCCCCGGCGGTGTGGTAAAAAAAGGCGAAGTGGTAAGAGCAGTAATAGTACGCACCGTAAAAGGGCTATCCCGCCCCGACGGTTCTTCCATCCGTTTCGACGAAAACGCCGCTGTAATCATAAAGGAAGACAACACCCCACGCGGGACACGTATTTTTGGACCGGTAGCAAGGGAGCTGCGCGACAAGCAATTCATGCGCATAGTATCCCTCGCCCCTGAAGTTCTGTAAGAGATGAGGTAATTTAACATGAAAAAAGAATCCATCAAAACAAAACTAAAGCGCGGCGACATGGTTCAAGTAGTAGCAGGCAAAGACATAGGCCGCGAAGGTCGCATAATGATAATCGACCGCGTAAAAAACAAAGCAATAGTAGAAGGGCTTAACCTGCAAACAAAGCACCAAAAGCCCAACCGCGCAAACCAATCCGGCGGCATCACCCGTCGCGAAGCCCCGATTCATCTGTCAAATGTAATGTACCTCCACAAAGGCAAAGTAGCACGTCTTAGCTACCAAGTGGAAACAGCAGAGAAGAATGGCAAAAAAGTAACAATCAAAAGACGTGTGGCAAAAGTAAGAGGAGCCGCAGGCGAAGTAATCGACTAAAAGCGACCATGTCGCTTTAGTCAGTTGACTAGTCAATCTAGGCAACTGAATTGAAGGAGGTAACCATGAGTCGACTAAAAGGCATATACGAAACAGAAATCGTCGATGGCATGATGAAAAAGTTCAATTATAAAAACAAAATGGCAGTACCCAAAATCGAAAAAGTAGTAGTAAACATGGGTTTGGGCGAAGCGAAGGACAATGCCAAGGTGATAGAAGCCGCAACCGGCGACATGGCTACAATTACCGGGCAAAAGCCGATAGTAACAAAGGCAAAAAAGTCCATTTCTAACTTCAAACTGCGTGCCGGTATGCCCGTAGGTTGCAAAACAACCTTGCGCGGCAGCAAAATGTATAGCTTTGTGGATAGGCTAATAAATGTAGCCATCCCTCGTGTACGCGACTTCCGCGGAGTAAGCGCGGAAGCATTCGACGGACGTGGCAACTATACCCTGGGCATAAAAGAGCAGTTGATTTTCCCTGAAATTTCTTTCGATAAAATAGACAAACTCCGGGGTATGGAAGTGGTTTTCGTAACCACCGCCCAAACAGACGAAGAAGCACGCGAGCTTCTGAGACTATTCGGGATGCCCTTTGTCCGTGCAAACTAGGAGGAAAATATGGCAAAAAAATCATTAATTTTAAAATGCCAACGCAAACCTAAGTTTGCCGTTCGTGCATACAATCGTTGCAACATCTGTGGTCGCCCCCACGCAACATTGCGTAAGTACGGCATATGCCGTATCTGCTTCCGCGAACTTGCGTACAAGGGTCAAATCCCCGGTGTACGTAAAGCAAGCTGGTAGCAGACTAAAAATAATTCGGCAAGGAGGGACGCCCCGTGTTATCAGATCCAATCGGTGATATGCTCACCAGAATTCGCAACGCGAACATGGCAAGGCATACAACAGTAGACATGCCATCGTCCAAAATAAAAGAATCAATAGCCGCCATCTTAGTAAAAGAAGGCTTCGTAAAAAACTACGAAGTAATCGAAAACGGCGTTAAAAAAACAATGCGCATTAACCTAAAATACGGCCGTAACAAAACCGAAAAAGTAATAGCCGGCCTAAAGCGCATCTCAAAGCCCGGCCTTAGAGTCTACGCCAACTGCGAAGACCTGCCACGTGTACTAAATGGCCTGGGTATAGCAATAATATCAACAAACAAAGGCGTAATAACCGACAAAGAAGCCCGCCTACAAGGCGTCGGCGGCGAAGTTTTGGCGTTTGTTTGGTAGTAAATTAAAAATAGGAGGTGCAGAACATGTCCAGAATTGGCAAAATGCCGGTTATTATTCCGGGTGGCGTAGAGTTTACGCTTACGGAAGATAATCATCTTACGGTTAAGGGTCCTAAGGGCGAGCTTTCTCGTAAGTTATCTTCGGATATGAACATCGCACAGGAAGATGGGCAGTTGGTTATTAAACGCCCAAGTGATTTGAAACGCCATAAGGCTTTGCACGGTCTGACCAGAACGCTTGTAAACAATATGATTGTTGGCGTAACGGACGGATACACCAAACGCCTTGAGATAAATGGTACAGGGTATCGTGCCGCAAAGAGCGGTAATAAGTTGACCCTAAGCCTTGGGTATTCCCACCCGATAGAAATGGTTGACCCTGAGGGTGTTACCAGCGAAGTCGAAGGGACGAATAAGATAACAATTTCCGGCATCGATAAAGAAAAGGTTGGTCAGTATGCCGCGAATATACGTGCTAAGCGTCCACCTGAGCCATATAAGGGTAAAGGCGTGAAGTACGAAGGCGAATATATCAGACGTAAAGCCGGTAAGGCCGGTAAGAAATAAGGACGGTAGGTGAGACTAAGCATGATTAACAAACCATCACGTGCAGCAGCACGTAAGAAGCGTCACTACAAAATGCGTCGCAACTTATCGGGTACAGCCGCAAGGCCGCGTTTGACAGTGTTCAAGTCCAACAAATATATTTATGCCCAACTGATAGACGACGTGGCAGGTCATACACTTGCGAGCGTGTCTACATTGGACGGTACGTTTGTATCGGCCAACAAGCTGGAGTCTTTCTCTAACTTGGATGCGGCCAAAGCTGTTGGTACAGCGATAGCAAAAAAAGCTCTAGACAAAGGTATCGATACTATTGTCTTTGACCGTAGCGGATATATTTATCACGGTAAGCTTAAAACTCTTGCGGACGCAGCAAGAGAAGCCGGTCTAAAATTCTAAAAGGAGTGCTAAACCTATGAAAAAGATAGACGCAAACGCCTTGGATTTGCAAGACCGCGTAGTAACCATCAACCGCGTAACAAAGGTAGTAAAAGGCGGACGTACATTCCGTTTTGCCGCGTTGGTGGTTGTTGGTGATGGTAACGGCCATGTGGGACTGGGCTTGGGTAAAGCCAACGAGGTCCCCGAAGCTATCCGCAAAGGCAAGGAAGACGCCAAGAAAAACATGATTTTTCTTGAAAAAAACGAAAACGATTCTCTCTATCACACAATCATCGGTAATTTCGGTGCGGCAAAGGTGCTTATGCGCCCGGCTCCCGAAGGTACAGGTGTTATAGCAGGCGGTGCGGTGCGTGCTGTACTTGAACTTGCGGGGGTGCGTAACATTGTTACAAAGTCCATTGGTTCAAACAACAAGCATAACGTAGTTAAGGCAGTTTTATCAGGGCTTCAGACAATGAAAACCCCTGCTACGGTAGCCAGATTACGCGGTAAGCCTGTGGAAGAGATTTACGAAGTGAGGAATTCATAATGGCAAAGACTAAAAGCCCGGCGGAAAGTAATCTTAAAATTACTTTGGTTAAATCCCCGATAGGTAGCAAGCCAAAGCACAGGGCAACAATTGCAGCTCTTGGCTTACGCAAAATGCACCAAACCGTGGAGCAAAAAGATAACGAAGCCATCCGCGGTATGATTCATCACGTAAAGCACTTGATAAAAGTAGAAACTGCATAAGGAGTGATGACCATGAAACTAGGAGAACTAAAGCCGGCCGAAGGCGCAACAACAAAGGGTTGGCGTCGTGGTCGTGGACATGGGTCCGGTAATGGTAAAACAGCCGGCCGTGGTCACAAGGGTCAACGTTCACGTTCCGGTAGTGGCGGCAAGGTAGGTTTCGAGGGCGGACAAATGCCTTTGTACCGTAGATTGCCAAAACGCGGCTTCAAATGCCGCAACACTAAGGAAATCGTGGCCATCAATGTTCAATTATTGAACGTGTTTGACAATGGTGACGTTGTGGATGTTGCCGCGCTGAAGCAAAAGGGTCTTGTTTCAAACCCTCGCGACGGCGTTAAAATTTTGGGTAACGGTAACATTGATAAAAAATTGACGGTAAAGGTTAATTATTTTAGTGCCGGTGCTGTTGAGAAAATTCAGTCTGCGGGCGGAAAAGCAGAGGTGGTATAGTGTTTAAGATATTCGCCAACGCTGTACGCGTAGAAGAAATTCGCAAGAAACTGTTATTCATCCTGTTATTGCTACTCATATTCCGTTTCGGATCTGCTATACCGCTACCGGGTATGAACCTGTACTTGCTCGACCAAGCAAGAGGCGGCGGCGGATTTGGTGCGGGTGACATGGTAATGACCGTATGGAGCATGATTGCAGGCGGCGGCATAGGTTCCGTGTTTGCAATGGGTATCGCACCATACATTACTGCATCGATTATCATGCAGTTGTTGACGTACGCAATCCCCAAGCTGTCTGAGATGAAAAAAGAAGGCGAAGACGGCCAAAAGAAAATCCAACAAATCACCCGCTACCTGGCGGTAGGTTTGGCGGCTTTGCAAAGTGCGGCAACAGTTTTCTCTTATACAAGATACACGACAGGTGGCGGTTTTGGTGTAAACCTATTCCGTCCCGAACATCAGAATATCTTCGTTTATATAACCGCAACCATTGCTATGATGGCAGGTACGATTTTCATCATGTGGCTGGCGGAGCTTATAACGGAAAAAGGCATAGGTCAAGGCGCGTCATTCTTGATTTTTGCTAACATCTTGGCGGCAATGCCTGCAGGTGCTGTTTCCATATGGATGCTTATTACAGGCGACGAAAACACTCTCAGATACATTGGCCTTGTGGCACTGTTGGCAGTGGTGTTTATCATGATAATCGCATTCGTTGTAATGGTACACGAAGGCGAACGCAGGATTCCCGTACAATATGCTAAGCGTGCAGGCGGCACAGGCCGCGGTAGCAACATGCATGGTAACCATAACTCGTTTATTCCTATTAAGGTAAACTTGGCGGGCGTTCTATCGATAATCTTTGCTATGTCGCTATTGCAGTTTCCACAGCAGATTGCACAGTTCTTCCCAAGCCCTATAGATGCAGATCCAAACTTGATGGAACGCGTTGCAGGCTTCCTAAGCTGGGATACTTGGACAGGTGCGATAATATATGTGATTTTGATTTTCATGTTCACGCATTTCTATACATCGTTTGCGGTTAACCCTCGCGAAATGGCTGAGAACATGAAGAAGAACGGTGGCTTTATCCCCGGTATCAGACAGGGCGCGCCCACCAGCGAGTTTATCCAAACGACTGTTAACAGGCTGTCTTGGATAGGTGCGTGCTTCTATGCGGTTATCGCCATCACGCCTATTATGCTGGGTCGTGTATTGCCTCCGGGTTTGATGATAGAATTCGGCGGAACGTCGCTACTGATTGTAACAGGCGTTGCGTTGCAGTTCATCAAGCAGCTTGAGTCTCAATTATTGATGCGCCACTACAAAGGCTTCCTCGAATAAGAAAAGCATGGGCATTTTTGTAAAAAACGATGACCAAATAGCCATAATGCGCACTGCCGGCAGGATTTGTGCCGGTGCGCATGAAGCGTTGGCACGTCATATACGGCCGGGAATTACCACGGGCGAATTAAACGAAATTGTTCACGAGTATATTCGCGGCCAAGATGCAACACCGTCCTTCCTGGGCTACAAAGGATACCCTGCGGCGGCCTGTATCAGCGTTAACAACGAAGTGATACATGGCATCCCCGGTATGCGCAAACTCAAAAATGGCGATATTGTTAGTGTTGACATTGGCGTAAGCTACAAACGCTTTCATGGAGACGCGGCACGTACCCACGCTGTGGGGATGGTAAGTGACAAGCACCGCAGGTTGATTGACGCCACGGAGCAAGCATTCTTCGAGGCTCTGAGACACATGCGGGCAGGTTCACGGCTTCATGATTTGTCTGCGGCAATAGAAGACTATATCGATTCGCAGGGGTTTAACATTGTGGAAGAATGGTGCGGCCATGGTATAGGGCGGCAGATTCACGAAGACCCGCAAATACCAAATACACGTCAGGAAAAGCGCGGTCCGCGCCTGTCATGTGGGATGACGTTGGCTGTAGAGCCGATGGTGAACGCAGGTACAGGCGAAACAACAACGCTGCAAGATACGTGGACAGTAGTAACGTCTGACGGCGAGTATTCTGCCCACTATGAAAACACAGTTCTAATAACCGACGGCGAGCCGGACATTTTAACATTGCCCTAATAACCGACGATGAGTCGTACATTTTGACATTGCCTTAATAACCGACGGCGAGTCGTACATTTTAGCATTGCGAGGTTAGCTATGGTTGTGGGACAGGTGGTATTTTCAAAAGCAGGCCATGACAAGGGCGGTGCCTTTGTGATAATGGAAGTACAGGGCGAGTACCTGTACCTTGCAGACGGCAAGCTGCGCACGCTTAATAAACCAAAGAAAAAAAAGCTAAAGCACGTTCAGCTCACAAACCACATAGCCGACTTAGCAACAGATGGGCGCGCGCTACAAGATGCAGACATAAGAAAACAATTAAAGTTGTATGTTGACGTTGAGAGAGATTCCAACGGTAAAAAGTTGTATATCAACGTTGAGAGAGATTCCAACGGCGAAAAGTTGTATGATGGCGAGGGAGGTAGTTAACAAATGGCACGAGACGATGTAATTGAGGTAGAAGGTAAGGTAATAGAAAAACTACCGAACGCGGAATTTCAGGTTAAGCTGGAGAATGGGCATGTAATTAAGGCGCATATATCCGGCAAGTTACGTATGAATTTCATTCGCATAATCCCCGGGGATAAAGTGCTGATAGAAATGTCGCCCTACGATTTAACCAAGGGGCGGATAGTATGGCGGGATAAGTAACCTGCCATTACAAAAGGAGCTGGACAGTATGAAAGTTAGACCATCAGTTAAACCCATGTGCGAAAAATGCAAAATGATACGTCGCAAACGCGCACTAAGGGTTATCTGTGAAAACCCAAAGCATAAACAAAGACAAGGCTAATAAGCAACCAGTTTGAGTTTTCAATATGAAATCTCAGGTCTAAGTTGTAAACAAGGAGGATTTTATGGCACGTATCGCAGGCGTTGACTTGCCCAGAGAAAAACGGATAGAAATAGGCCTAACCTATATTTATGGTATCGGCCGCAGCAGTTCGAAACGCATATTAAAAGAAGCTAAAGTTAACGTGGACACACGAGTTCGCGATTTAACCGAAGACGAAGCAACACGTATCCGCGGTATTATCGAGACTTCGCAGGTAGTAGAAGGCGATTTGCGCCGTGAAGTTGCTCTCAATATTAAGCGTCTGGTGGAAATCGGTTGTTATCGTGGCATCCGCCATCGTAAGAGCTTGCCAGTTCGCGGTCAGCGTACCCGTACAAATGCCCGCACCCGCAAAGGTAAGGCAAGAACAGTTGCGAATAAGAAGAAATAGAGATAAATCTAAGTCTCACATCCTTTCAGCCTTCGCCAAAGAACGCGCCAGAAGCCGCGCGTTTTTGTCTCGACTTCAAGGTGTTCGACGTAAGATTTCTCAGGAGGGAAGCATAAATGCCAAAAAAGCAAGTTAGACGCACGGCGGCAACCCGCCGCAGACGCGACAGAAAATTTGTGGATCGCGGTCAAGTGCATATTCAATCATCCTTTAACAATACCATTGTTACCATTACCGATGCCGTTGGCAATGCTCTTAGTTGGGCAAGTGCAGGACAGCTTGGTTTTCGTGGTAGCCGCAAGTCTACACCATACGCGGCACAAATGGCGGCGGACACAGCATGTGGCGCAGCCAAAGAATACGGCCTAAAAACCGTGGAAGTGTATGTAAACGGCCCTGGCAGCGGTAGAGAAGCAGCAATACGCGCGCTGCAAGCCGCCGGCCTAGAGGTTACGCTTATCAAAGACGTAACACCCGTACCGCACAACGGTTGCAGACCGCCTAAGCGTAGAAGAGTGTAAGGAGGATACTATGGCAAGATATATTGGACCTGTTTGCAGACTTTGCCGCAGAGAGGGCGAAAAACTATTCCTAAAAGGCGAAAGATGTGCAAAACAGTCTTGCGCTATGAACAAACGCCCGGTAGCACCGGGACAGCACGGCACCAGCCGCAAAAAGCTATCCGAATATGGTATGCAGTTGCGCGAGAAGCAAAAAGCAAAGCGTATTTACGGTATGCTTGAAAGTCAGTTCCGCAAATATTTCAAAATTGCGGATAAGACACCGGGCGTAACAGGTGAAAACCTAATTCGCCTATTGGAAATGCGCCTCGACAACGTTGTGTACAGATTAGGCTATGGCCGTTCTCGTACAGAAGCGCGTCAAGTAACGCGTCACAACCTAATTACCGTCAATGGTAAACGTGTTAACATACCGTCGTACCAAGTAAAAGTTGGCGACGTAATTCAAGTAGCGGAAAAATCTAAAAACTTAACACGTTTTAAAGATATCTTGGATGTTACCGCAGGACGCAATGTCCCCGAATGGTTGACAAGTGACCCGGATAACCTGCGCGGCACAGTGGTTGCAAAGCCAAACCGCGAACAAGTTGCGCTTGAACTTAAAGAAACACTCATTGTTGAGTTGTATTCGAAATAATGCAGACTGCATATATTATGCCATTGCAAGTCGCATACAGTCCTGGCATCTAAACAAAGGAGGTTTGTAACAGAATGCTTGAAATCGAAAAACCTCGTATCGAGACAGAAGAATTAAAAGGTAACTATTACGGAAGATTTGTAGTTAATCAGTTAGAGCGTGGCTTTGGTACTACCATAGGCAACGCTCTTCGGCGTGTGCTTTTGTCGAGCTTACCGGGTGCTGCTGTAAGCAATATTCGTGTAGATGGTGTTCTGCATGAGTTCAGCCACCTGCCGGGTGTAAAGGAAGACATAACGGAAATAATCCTTAACCTAAAGGCTCTTTCTCTGCGGGATTACAGCGAAGGCACCGCCCACAAAACAGCTACAATTGACGCGCGCGGCGCAGGTGTTGTTCGCGCAAGCGATATAAAACTGGACGCGGACATCGAGGTGCTTAATCCTGAACTGGTGATAGCCACCTTAGACAACACAGACTCAAGGTTGTTTATAGAAATGACCGTGCGAAAAGGTCACGGTTACGTTGGCGCGGACAAAAACAAAAGCGGCGACCAGCCAATAGGCCTGATTCCGATAGATTCAATTTTTACACCCGTACGCAAAGTAAACTTCAACGTCGAACCAACCCGCGTAGGTAGCGTAACCGACTACGACAAGCTAACAATCGAAGTAACGACAAACGGCACCATAAGCCCCAAGGATGCGGTATGCCTTGGCGCGCGTATACTAACAGAGCATTTTAACCTATTCGTAGACCTATCCGATTCTGCCAAAAGCGCGGAAATAATGATAGAGCGCGAAGAAGGCCTGAAAGAAAAAATGCTGGAAATGAGCATTGAGGAGTTGGACCTATCAGTTCGTTCTTACAATTGCCTAAAGCGTGCCGGTATAAACACCGTCGAAGATTTGGCAAACAAAACCGAAGAGGACATGATGAAAGTCCGCAACTTAGGTCGCAAGTCACTCGAAGAAGTTCTGAACAAAATGACCGATTTAGGTTTAGCCCTACAACCGGCCGAAGAATAAGCCATTTTAGCCAATCGGCTAACCGTGGTAGGAGTTCAATGTTAAAGTTTTGATCAAGTTAGGCGCAGTGAGCGGAGTGAACGTTTCCCGCGCCGGCTTTTTCAAAAGTTTGCGGGGTGGTGGGGCGGAGCCCCACGGTCTTACAAACTCTATCGCGGCGAGGAACCCAGGCTTGGTTCCACTACAAAAAAGGAGAGATATCATGCCCGGCTACAGAAAATTGGGACGTACATCGGACCAGCGTAAAGCTATGTTGCGTGCATTGACAACGCAATTGATTCATCATGGTAAGATTACAACTACGGAAACACGTGCTAAGGAAGTACGGCGTATAGCCGAGAAGTTGATAACTCTTGCTGTTAAGGAAAGAGATAATTTTGAAACGGTGACTGTTACTGCCAAAGTGCCTAAGAAGGACGCTGCTGGTAAGCGTGTTAAAGAGGTTGTTGATGGTAAGAAAGTTACGGTTTTTGATGAGATTGAAAAAGAGATAAAGAAGGACAGCCCAACAAGGCTGGCGGCACGTAGAAAGATTTTGAGTGTGCTGTATCCTGTTTCGGAAACGCCTTACAATGAGCTTAAAAAGCAGCTTGAAGGCCGTAAGCGTAATAAAAGTGAGACGAAAGTAGTAAATCTTGCTAATGTTATGTTTGATAAATGGGCTCCACGGTATGCTAACCGTAACGGTGGTTATACGAGGATTGTCAAGTTGGGGCCGCGCCGTGGCGATGCTGCGGAAATGGTTGTGCTGGAGCTTATATAATAGATAAGTACACGCCGGATAAATATGCTCGAAAAGAGTGTATTTATCCGGTGTTTTTTTTAGCAATCTTTTATAAAAAGGGAGTAATTATGGGACTCATTTACGATTTTGCTTTTGCAGAACTCGCTATTAAATTTCTCGAAACTGACGATGCCAACTACTTGAAAACAATTGCAGAGTTAGATGCTACAGAGCATATATTCAGCCATGCGTTGCAATTCAATTATGATATGCCGAGTTCAAAACTGGAATTTGTCACTGGTTTGTTGACGCCCTGTGCGGAACGCAAAGAAGCTTTGGCGCAGGTCATCAAAAATATTGACTATGCAAAAAAACATATTGTTACCGGCATTGCAGAAAAAATCACGCTGCAATTTTTACCAAAGAATTTTTCTTTCTCAAGCTCTCTATTTTTTACGTTTGGCTATGATATCGGTGTTGCCTATGGAAATAATTGTAGTTTGAACTTGGCTCACCCGATTTTTTCAAATAATAAAAATGAAATAAAATATTACGCAATCCATGAGCTGCATCACGCAGGATTTATAATGCTCAAAGGTGGATATATGCCATCGCTTAAAATTTCCAGCCGTAAGGAAATGGCTCATATCATAGAATATCTTACGCACCTTGAGGGCATGGGGACATATGCCGCGCTAGAGATGCGAGAACAAGAAAATGCAATGAATGCGAAAGACTATATCGCGCTTCAAGACCCAAAACTAATGGACAGTCTTATCAAAGAATATTTCAATATTTATCACTATTTCAAAAATAATCCTGACGAAAAACTCGTTGAAGAAGATTGGCACAAAATCGAAATAATGTCGGATATTAGGCGACTATGGTATAAAGTAGGGGCGCACATAGCTAAAACTATAGACCAACAGCACGGAAGAGAGTATTTAACAAGTTTGATTGCAGGGCTTTCAGAAAATTTCCTTGCAAGTTATAGTAATTTAACTCGTGGGGTTAGATAAAAACAAAGCCAGTTATAGAGTTGTTGCGAAATGCTTTAACATCGCTATTAGGGCCACAACAAAACAACAAGTTAGTAAAAATATTTCAACTGGTGATTCTCAGTCACCAGTTGAAATATTATTAAGCCGAAAATCTCTTAACACATAGCCAGCAAAAGCCAAAAATTGGAAGTGAAAAAATGTAACACAACTGTAACATTTCTCCTTCTCATAGGTTATAATGGGTAAGACATAATTATAAGGAAGATGGGAGGAATTTAAAATGAAAGATTTAGCACCTGCAAATCATACGCTACTAAGTATGAGAGTAAAACTTATATCTTTTACCCTGATGCTGCTTTTTCTTACAGCGGCGAAGGTATCAGATGTATACGGGTCGCAGGCAATGGACTTTCTCGTATACCGCCACAGCATAACCATAACCGTAAAGTGCATGGACGAGGCACTGGTAGAAATGGGCAATATGCCCGGTTTTGAGCTGTCCAGCAACATCTCCGTAGTGCAAGGCCTCGGACAGGCGACGCGCAAAGTACTTAACCATGACACCGGTACCACGCTGGACTTGCTCCGTCAATTGGGTGAAGTAACCCACTCTGCATCCGAGGCATCAAATGTATTTACCCGTTGGGCGAGCCTTAGAGCAGAAATACACGTACGTACCCGCGAATACGACCGCCTGATGGAGCTGCTGCATAACGCAACCACAATGGCGCAATTTAACCAAATAGAAACGCGCCTGCGGGAAGTAATATCCCAACTGGAGATAATACAGGGACAGTTAAATGCCCTGGAATTCGAAAGAGGCACCTCACAGATTTTTATTGGGCTGAATGTATACGTACCGGCAGATGAATACGAAGAAGAGCCGGAACCGGAACCCGAACCTGAGTATGAAGAGGAATCCGAAACAATAGGTAGGCTTGCACAAATAGGAAATGCGTTTACCACATCCGCAGGCGGAACATTTGTGGCAGTGCAAGCGATTTTGATATTACTGGCGTACATAAGTTTACCGCTGATTGCCATAATTGCTATAGTTGCCGCATGTGTAAAATGGTTGCCAAAGCGCAGGCCAAAAGCACGGGTTGAAGAAACGGCACCAAAGGAAGCTGTAGTACCAGACGACAGTGAACAGTTAGTAAATGAAGATTCTCACGTTGAGGAGGTTGAAACTGATGAGGAAAATTAGTATTTGTTTTTTGCTTGCAATGATATTAATACTCGCGGCCTGTGGTGCTGCAGATAGGTCGCCTACAGAGCTGGAGGCACCTGCACCTGCGCAACCTGCCACGGCAGCACCAGCGGCACCGTCTCCTACCCCATCTGCGCCAACATCACCGGCACCTGCCGAAGCCGATATGATTTTTGCCGAAGCGGCTGCAGAAGAAATAGTCAGTTTCGCACGGGCGGCAGAACCTTCGGAAAGCCCGCAGGAGTTCAGGCTTCGTGTAGAAATAGAAGGGTTACTGGAAAGACAAGACCCCGACCTCACCGGAGACGATACACTACCTCCGCTGGAGTACCAAGAACTAGACCTCCCCGACCCCACACCAACAACAGACATGTCCGCCCTGCAACGCATGATAATTCGCTCGGCAGATATGGGAATAAGCACCTACTACTTCGAAGAAACCGTAACAGGTATAGAAGACATAGCAGCCCTACGCGGCGGATTTATCGAAAATTCACGCCAATGGATGCAGCCCGCCGCCCATGACGAAACGGTGCTGGTATGGCGTGCAGAATTTGTCCTGCGTGTACCGGTAGGCCTGTTTGACCAAGTTAACCGCGAGCTGGTAGCACTGGCGCAAGTGCGTCATTTTAACGCATCCAGCCAAGACGTGACCATGGAGTTTAACAATTTAACCAGCCGCCTGCAAATTCGCGAAGAAGAAAAACGCCGCCTGGAAGTAATGCTTGATATGGCAACAGACCTAACCGACATTATCCGCCTAGAGTCCCAACTAACCACCCTGCAGCTTGCTGTGGACGCATACAGCCGTCGCTTGACAGAGATAGACCAGCTGGCAAGCTTCTCCACAATTCGCTTGACAGTGTACGAAACAGTGGTAATCCCCGAGCCGGAAGATGAGGAGTATGAAGAAGAGGAAGAAGAAGAATATTATCCGGTTTACATCGACGGATTTGGCACACGCTTCCTTGCCGCGCTAAACGCGTCGCTGGACTTCGTCGTTATGGTACTGACAGGAATAGCCATGTTTTTTGCATGGGTTGGGTTACCAATTTTGCTGGTAGGAGCAATTGGGTTTGTGGTATACTGGGTATTGAAAAAGCTGGGATTGTGGAAACGCAATACTCAAGCGGCATCGTAACCCAAATAGACTTCTTACAAAACTGTTTAAAGTGCGCGAAGATGTTTGCGGAATCAGGGAACGTTTTCGCGCACATGAATGATTAAGAAGTCTAGGGCGTGTTCCCACTAACGAATACGCACCTTTGCGGCGCGGGAAACGTTCGCTACGCTCACTGCGCCTAATGCGGCAGATGTTTCACATCTTTTGCGCGCTTTTTTCCTTGTGTGCCTCCAGCACACCGCGTCAAAAATCACACAAAACCTGTAAAAATCTGCTCGCAAATCTGCATATTCTTATAGTGGGAACACACCCTAATTCAAAACTACGGGCGGCCGAGGATGGCCGTCTACAGCTTACATATCCTTATCACATCGCAAAACAAGGAGTCCTCAAATGAACGCGTTAGACATCATAATATTGTGTATCATAGCCCTATTCGGTTTTATGGGCTATCGCCGCGGCCTGATACGTACCATATACCGTATCATATCGTTATTCATAGCACTGGTTCTTGCCCGCGCGCTGTACCCCCATGTAGCACGTCTGCTAAACCAAACTGCGATATTCCCTACCCTGCAGGATAACATAGCCCGTGCGCTAAACCTCGAAGGCACGGTAAACCGACATACTGCCCAGCGCGGCGAAGAAATAATAGGTAACCTTCCCCTACCGGAAATGTTTCAATCGCTGCTACATTACAACAACCGTCCGGATATGTTCGCGCTTTTGCAAGTGTCAACGATAGAGGACTACATCACGAGTTTTTTTGCCAACATGGTTGTTAATGGAATAGCCATGTTAATTGTGTTTGTGTTGGTGCTGTTGGTGTTGTCGTTTGTGGGTGAGTTGCTTGACGTGGTTAGTATGCTGCCCATCATAAGCAGTTTAAACCACGCGGGTGGACTTGCAATAGGGCTTGTTATGGGCGCGGCAGTAGCATGGATTGGGCTGATTGCTGTCATGTTGTTTGCCGCAGGCGTGAACCCGTATATTTACAACATGCTGGAAGAATCCACTATTGCGCAGTTTATGTTGGAAAGGACGCTGCCGCGCTTTACGGAGGTACAGTAATGCTAAAACACATGGATTTCAATAAAAAAATTTTTCGGTTTTCAATATTTAATATAGTACTTGTCGCCGTAGTGGCAATAATTTGGCTTGGTCCCACGGCGCAATCCGCGCGTAGCACAGCAGAGCATGTAAGTTTTCTGGAAAACAGGTACACAATATTAACAAGAGCAGCTCTTGCGTACGAAAGCAATTTATTGGAAATAGAAGCTCTAAACCAAGCAAACCGCCTGCTTACTTACTATCGCCTAACGCAAACAATTTCCGATATTACCCTCTTGACAAATACGTATAATTTGCAAAAAATAAACTTTATCGTAGGCGAACCGGTGGGATTTGACACGTACGCTTTCGAGCGGCTGATGGAACGTAGAGTTCGTATGGAAAGTGTGGGTACTGTTGACGATACAGTAAAATTTTTGCAACAACTGCAAAACATTCCTGTTACCGTCACAGAAATGGTATTAGATATTGATGTTAGCGAAAACATATGGCTGAATATAGAGATGCTGATATTGTTTGGTGATTAAAAATTTGCAAATTAAAGCATAAAATCCTACCTTTTCCTGTGTTGCATGGCGAAAAAAAGGAATACTATAACTGAATTATAGCCATACAAACGAATGGGGGATAAAATAACAATGACAACTATTTTACAACGCCCGGAATCTTTGCCTGAAATTTCTAATATAAGTTGCAACTCCTGCGCCCGACATATCGAAAAAGACAATATAGGATACTTTGAAGATTATATTGCCCTAAAAAAACGCTGGGGATACCACTCGCCCTACGACGGAGAATGCCACTCAATCGACCTATGTACAGACTGCTACCGTGCATGGGTATCAGACTTTAAAATGCCGCCTCAAGTGGAAATTTTCGAATATAAATGGGAATAAATTTACTATTGACAGACCAATGGAAACAGTGTATCATTACCAAAAATTTTGGTGCATATGAATTCACATGACACACGGTTATTACCGCATAGAACAAGAGCGAGAACCCACGGGTTCTCGTTTATTTTGCTGCAAGAAATTCCTATTGACACAAAATTTCTCCAAGTGTACTATAATAATGTAAGGAGTGTGAAAGCAAATGCAAAAACGCATTTTGGCAGTAATACTAATGACGCTTGTAACCATTATGCTTGGGACATCGGTTTTTGCTCAAGACGACGTGCAAGGCGGTATCGTAAGCAATAACCCGCCTATTTACATTGTGAATGCTAACAGGCCTGAAGCACGTTACATACCATGGGTTTTTTTCACATATACAGAACCTAACTTCCTTCACCGGCCTGCGGGGCAATTTTCTCCGCAGCATGTAACCCAACTATGTAATAATAATTATGGCTGGATTAGAATACATACGTCGGAAGGCGAAAAATGGACATACATAAGCGGGCGTTCCGAAACCCTTGCGCGCACAAAAAATTTGTACAGCTACATGGGTGCCAGGACTCCCGTAAACGCAGTTGGCGCGCAGCTCGTAACAGTATTGCAGCAGGACGGCAACTGGATACAAATAAACACATGGCTTGGGCCTAAGTGGGTAAACCTTGCCGCACCGCCGTCGACGGCTCATTTCGATGCCATGCTGCGGCGTTTTGGCAATAATATTGCGGTTTATTTCGAAAACATCGAAACGGGATTTGTCTACACGTACAATGCTAACCGTACCTTCTTTGGCGCAAGCGTGTCCAAGGCGGTTTTCGCGCTGTACATATATGAAAAAGCAGAACGCGGCGAAGTTGACCTCAACAGCTCGATAACTTTCACAAGTGCGGACTTTGTAGGCGGTAGCGGCGTTATACGGCAGAGATACTCCGTAGGCAGGACTTTTACCCAGAGAGAGATTTTGGGGCTTAACTTATACGAGAGCGATAATATTGCAACGCTAATGCTGCGGCGTGTTCACGGGATTGCCGGTTATAGGCAGTTTGTGGCGGGGCTTGGCGGCAATACGGCTTTCATAGGCGACAGAATTATGAACGGTAACTTAAACGCGAATGAAGCGGGGCGTTTTGCCCGTGCAATTTTCAATTATATAGAATCCGACGGCAGGTACAGTGCGGAGTTTAGAGGGCATTTGCTTAACAACCAATTCCCGTTTATAGTGTCGGACTACCCTGTAGCCAGCAAAACCGGCTGGACCGCGCCAAGCGCGTGGCATGATATGGCCATTGTATACGCGCCGTCGCCATATATTTTGGTAATACTGTCTGCGCGAGACGGCTGGCGCGACCAGGACTATAGGGACTTTGAAGAAATATCCATGGCGTTTCAAGCGTTTAATAACGAGTGGTTTGTAAATTAGCTCCTTGCGGAGAGACACGATAATAAACCTCAAATGAATATGACACACGACACGATAATAAACCTCAAATGAATATGACACATGACACGATAATAAACCTCAAATGAATATGACACATGACACGATAATAAACCTCAAATGAATATGACACATGACACGATAATAAACCTCAAATGAAGATGACACATGACGCGATAATAAACTTGGATTATGCCTCCCACACCCCTGTTGACCCGAGGGTGCTTTTGGCGTTCAGCCACACCGCACAAGAATTTGCGGGCAATGTAATGGCGGCGCATTCCGCCGGGCGAAAGGCGCGTGAGGAAATGGAGCGTGCGACGGCGGGTATTGCGGGCCTGTTGGATGTAAAACCGGAAGAGATTATTTTCACGTCGGGTGCCAGCGAAGCGAATAACTTGGCGATAAAGGGGATATTGAGTGCCTACTCCCATGTGGGACGACATGTGCTGTCCACTTGTCTGGAGCATCCGTCTGTAAGTGGTACACTTGCGGCATTGGACTGCGAAATCGAATTGCTAAAGATTTTGCCAAATGGTACGATAGATTTGGCGCATTTGAAAAATGCCCTGCGGCGGGATACGGTACTGGTGTGTGTCAGTGTTGTGGACAGCGAACTTGGTGTGATTCAGCCAATTGCGGATATTGCAGAAATTTTGGCAGAGTTTCCTCAGTGCCATTTGCATGTGGACGCCGCGCAGGCTGTGGGTAAGATACCGTTTAAACTTGGGCAAACACAAACAGGAGCAATCCCATCCACTATATCCATTTCCCCACACAAATTCCACGGCATATGCGGCGTGGGGATATTGGTAAAGCGGCAGGGCGTAGTATTACAGCCGCAAATTCATGGTGGGACAAGCACTACAATATACCGTAGCGGTACACCCGCACTTTCCCTTGCCGTATCGGCATACACAGCGTTGGAGCTTGCAATTGCAGAAATGGACGAACGGTTTGCAAAGGTAACAGCTATGCGCGACTATATCATAAGCAAACTTACAGGAGACGCTGTTATTGGCGTCCCGCCGGTAGAAGGATTGCGGAGCGCATATGACTTATCCTACAATTCATGTGCGAGTCATTTGCATATCAACACCCCGTTGCAGAATTCATCCCCTTACATATTAAACATAAGCGTCTCCGGCATAAAAGGTACAGACTTCCAAGCAGGATTAGACAGCCATGGTGTATGTGTATCCGTAAAATCCGCCTGTTCTACCGACCGCGCACCGTCCCGCGCGGTATTCGCCATAACTCGCGACAAAAAGCGCGCGGCATCCTCGTGGCGGGTCAGTTTCAGTCATCTAACCACCATGGACGAAATCGACCGGTTCATATCCGCGTTTACAGAAGTTTGCAGGGCTACGGAACTTCGCCCCATTTAGGGACAGTTGAATTGCTAAAGCCCTAATCTCAAGCCATGGTTTAATAAAAAGGGAGTCCCAAATGAAAAAACGACTAACTCCTCTGCAACTAACAGAGCGCAGTGTTCACAAAAAATTTCGCAAATCCATATGGAAGCCCTTTGTCGCAGGCATACAGAAATACGACTTAATACAACAAGGCGACAGCATAGCCGTATGTATCTCCGGCGGCAAGGACTCCATGTTGCTGGCAAAACTAATGCAAGCCCTGCATAGTTATTCCGACTTCCCTTTCGAGGTCAAATACGTAGTAATGAACCCCGGCTACAACGAAATAAACCTGCAAAAAGTAATCTCAAACGCCGCAAAGCTCGCAATCCCCATAGAAATTTTTAATTCTAATATTTTTGATGTGGTAACGGAAACCGACCGTTCACCATGCTATCTTTGCGCCAGAATGCGCAGGGGCTTCTTATATTCCTATGCGCAAAAAATCGGGTGCAACAAAATAGCGTTGGGCCACCACTTTAACGACGTGGTGGAAACAACGCTAATGGGAATGCTATTTGGCGCGCAAGTGCAAACAATGATGCCCAAGGTGCGAAGCAAAAATTTCGCGGGGATGGAGCTAATCCGTCCGATGTACTGCATCCACGAAGAGGCTATTCTTGCATGGAAGGCGTACAATAATCTGGAATTTATCCAATGCGCCTGCCCGCTGTCGGAAAGCTGCAATGTATTTGACGCAAGCGGTGGCACGTCTAAGCGGGCGGAAGTTAAGGCATTGCTGAAAAAATTGAAGCAAGAGAACAAAGATGTTGAGAAGAGTATTTTCCAAAGCATCCATTCGGTAAACTTGGACACGATAATCGGGTACAAGTTGGATGATGTGGAGCATAGTTTTTTGGAGAGGTATTAGGTTTCCAAAACAACATCCCCACCAAGCAACTGCAAATCTTTTTCTATCTGGGCATACCCGCGCTGCACATGCTGCGCGTCCTGCACAATGGTTTCTCCTTTTGCGGCCAAGGCGGCAAGTATCAATGCCGCGCCGCCGCGCAAGTCATGCGCCTTTACTGTCATGCCCGACAGCGATTCTACACCGCGTATGGTAAACTCGCGCTCGTTGTCAGACAATTGCACATCTGCTCCCATACGGTTCAATTCATCCGCGTGGGCGTGGCGGTTTTCGAAAATTGTCTCAACTACATTGCTTGTGCCGTCCGCTGTAGCCAACGCGGCCACAAACTGCGCCTGCATGTCTGTGGGGAAGCCAGGATGTACTTCCGTAACCAACCTCGGCAGAGCTTTCAAACGAGGGGGGCCTGCCAGCATTACGCAATGCTTGCCGCTGTGGACGATACAACCCATTTCCCGCAGTTTTGCGATAATTGGGGCAAGGTCGGGCGGATGTACGTTTTTCAGTGTAATACAGCCGCCGGTCATGGCTGCTGCAACCAGATATGTCCCCGCCACTATGCGGTCGGGCATGATGGAATGCGGCGGCCCTTTTTTTAATGCCTTTACGCCGGTTACAGTAATTTCACCTGTACCCGCGCCTTCAATTTGCGCACCCATTCCCGTCAAAAATTTTGCAAGGTCAATTATCTCGGGTTCGCGGGCTGCGTTTCGTATTACAGTTGTGCCTTTTGCGCGCACTGCCGCCAGCATCAAATTCTCCGTAGCACCTACGCTTGCGGTATGCAAGTGAATGTCCGCGCCGTATAATTCATTCGCCTCGCAGTACAGCTTATCGCCCTGTATGCAAATGCGCGCTCCCATTTTCCCCAGCCCAAAGATGTGTAAATCTATAGCGCGCTTGCCAAGGTCACAGCCGCCGGGCAGGGCAATGTTCACCTTGCCCACACGCGCGAGCATAGCCCCCATAAACAATATAGATGACCGCATTTTGCAAACGATATCGTCGGGTATTTCGCAAAGCAGTTCCCCGGAGGAATCCGCCTTTAACACAGTACCGTCAAATTCCACCTTGCAGCCGATGCTTCGCAATATTTCTATAGATGCAAAAGTATCTGCAATAGGCGGACAATTGTAAATTATGTTTTCGCTTTCGTTTAAGCATACAGCGGCAAGTATGGGCAGTACGGCATTTTTTGCCCCGCCCACACAAAGTTCACCCGCTATCCGATTTCCTCCACGGATACGGTATTGTGACATTGCCCTCACATCTCCCAACGCTAGCAATTTGATTTTGCGTTGCCCGAAAACCAAATTGCAATAAGGCATGTGCCAGTATATGCCCAAGCATGGAATTGGTGAAAGCTTGCCAGGGCAAGTGCGTGAAAAGTAAAATCACATACCCCTTGAAATATGAGTTCTGCTAATGTATAATCGAGGCATCAGGCGAATCCACTTATAGCAAACGAACCCCAAAACCATGAACGATAACTTGCAATTTTTCCACACTGCTGCATCAACTCCTCCTTGCGTGCCTCCAGCACGCCGCGTCGTCGTTTCTTTGCATTGTGTCAAATTGCTGCGTTTTCATTCACGGTTTTGGAGTACGTTAGCTATATTATAAAGTGAAAAGGCCATGCGGGTATATTTATGATGCTTGCATGGTCTTTTTTAATCTAGGAGGAAACAATATGCGACTAACAGGTACATCTGCCGTGGGGATACGGCTGCCCATAATAAGCCCCGGAGACGATTTGGTAGGCATTGTCGCGGACCATGTCGCCAATGTTGCGGCGGCGGAAGGCAAGCCATTACAAGACGGAGATATAATCGGCATTACCGAAGCAATTGTAGCAAAGGCCGAAGGCAATTTTACCAAAGTGTCCGATATTGCGGATGATATCCGCGCAAAATTCGGCCAGGACGCGGAGCTTGGGCTGGTTTTTCCCATGCTGTCACGCAATCGGTTTTTTAGCGTACTAAAGGGAATTTCCCAAGGGGTACGACGACTGCATGTGCTTCTTTCGTACCCGTATGACGAGGTGGGCAATCCCATCATGGATGTAGACCTACTGGACGACGTGCAAGACAAACTAGGCGGCAAACTTGCCACTGCGGAAGAATTTATAGCGGCCTGCGGCGGGGCGTATAAACATACTTTCACAGGGGTAGATTATATCGACCTGTACAAGAACGCGGGTAACAATATAAGTATCTACTTTTCCAACGACTCACGGGATATTTTAAAGTTTACCGGCAATGTTTTGGTAGGAGAAATTCATGCAAGAAACCGCACAAAAGAACGGCTACAGCGCGCGGGGGCTACGCGAGTATTTACGCTGTCGGATATTTTGAACAAGAGCATAAACGGCAGCGGCTTTAACAGCGCGTATGGTGTACTGGGCAGCAACCTATCCACCGGCGATACGTTAAAACTCTTTCCAAACAATGCCGCAGAATTTGTAACCCGCCTTCAAGCGCGTCTGAAAGAAAAAGTAAACGCCGCTCCCGAGATATTGGTATACGGAGATGGCGCGTTTAAGGACCCTGTTTGCGGGATATGGGAACTTGCAGACCCCGTAGTGTCTCCGGGTTACACAAAACGGCTTGGTGAGCAGCCATTTGAAATAAAGCTCAAACTTGTGGCGGACAACGCGCTGCAAGGCGCGACCCGCACAGAGGCTGTTATGGCAGCTATAAAGGAGAAACGCGAAAAACCCGATGTATACAGAGAAGGGACTACCCCCCGTATATATGCCGACCTTGTTGGTAGCCTGTGTGATTTGATGGGCGGCAGTGGGGACAAGGGTACACCTGTTATATTAGTCCGAGGGTATTTTGATGATTATACTACCGGGTAAAAAATTCAACTTGTTAGTGTCACTAACAAGTTGAATATATGTTTCCCGTCAACCGGGAACAATTTTCGGCAGCATACGTTCTATTAGAAAAATGTTTTCAAAAAAAGCAGGAGGAAAGAGCATGAAAAAATTTTTACTGATTTTAGCAGTTATGGGTATGTTCACTGCTATGGCCGTGAGCGCGCAGCCGACAGACAACATCAGAGTTATCGCAAACGGGCAGGAAGTAGCATTCACAGACCAACAACCGGTTATCATAGGCGACAGAACCCTTGTACCTGTTCGCGATGTGTTTGAGGCTATGGGCTTTGACGTGGATTGGAACGAACAAGCATCAACGGTTTTTCTCGACAGAGGTAATATGAGTATATCAATCCGAATTGGGGAACCGACTTTTTCTGTCGCCATAGTTGGTCCGGACATGCCGATCGGACACGCATCAATTCACCCGTTGGACGTACCTGCGCAGCTTATCGGCGGAAGAACCATGCTACCGCTACGCGCCTTACTTGAAGCGGTAGGATACCAGCTAAATTGGAATGAACCTACCCGCACGATTACAATAACCACTGCAAGCGGGCATGGACATCTCCCACCTGCACTCCCGATAGTAAACATCCGACATTTCCTGCGGGCTAATATGAACGACTTTGGAGATTTGCTGGGTAACCAAACGAATCGTAACCCAGAGAGTTTGTGGGTTGATTATTATTTTGACACGGGACTTGTAATTGGCGCAGACGGGCAAACGATAATGTCCATTTGGGTGGACTACCGGCATGTAAACAATCGTTTCCATTTTGATTGGCTGCACGGCGGTACCACGTTTGGAGAAGTTGAAGCACATATGGGCAACCCTTATTTTATAGAAATGCGAGGCGACGCACCACCGCCAGCGGAAGGCGTTTTTGACCCGGCGTTTATTACTGGATTTCATTTGAGTGATGAAATTCGCGAGTTTGTGCGGTTTTATTTTAATGATAATAACGAAATTATTGGTATTCGGCTTTTTGGATAGTATTTTGTCTGAGACGAGGTCTAACTGTTCCAAAAATTTCAACTGGTGACTGTGAGTCACCAGTTGAAATTTTTTTTGCGTCCATTTGTCTGAATGAGGTTCCAATTCTACTACAGAAAAACTACAGATTATCATGTTATAATAATAGCGGAGGGGATAAAAATGGATATTAGAATTTTGCTTGTAGAAGATGATGAACACATAAACAATTCCGTCAAAGCGTTCCTGTCAGAAACAGGCTACAGTGTCGACGCGTGTATGGACGGCAACGAAGCGTTAGTTAAATTTTACGAAAACAATTACCACTTAGCTATACTTGACATAATGCTCCCGGGCATAAGCGGCCATGAGCTACTGCGCGAGTTTCGTAAAATGAATAACACACCCATATTAATGATGACCGCTTTGGCCGACGATGCAAACCAAATAAAAGCCTTCGACGCAGAAGCGGACGACTATATAACCAAACCTTTCAAAATTCAAATCTTGCTGAAAAGAGTAGAAGCACTGCTTCGCCGCAGCGGTGCATTATCAAAAGAACTCCGGCATGGTAAACTGCGGCTAAAACCTGAGGACTATCATGCCGAATACAATAGCACCACATTAAACTTAACATTAAAGGAATTCGAAATCCTTATGCTGTTCATCAAGAACAAAGGAAAAACCTTGTCACACGATTCAATACTATCCCGCGTATGGGGATATGATTTTGACGGCGGCGAAAGCACCGTGCATACCCATATCAAAAACCTGAGAAACAAATTACCTGAGAACATTATAAAAACGATACGCGGTGTAGGTTACCGCTTGGCAAGCCCCTGTGAAGCGGGAGAATTATAGTAAACAAACCGCTATACCCACGCTGAAATGAAAGGAAGACATCTATGTTTACAATTCACCGAGGGATATTTTTCAAGGTTTTCACTTATACGGCTATTTTTCTGCTTGCTATTATCTGCGTTACTGTGGGCGTATTTTCGCAGCAGTTTCTTTCGTTTTACAACACCACACAGCAGCAGCAGTTATACACCTCATATCAAAACTTACATGAGCGGTTAATTGGCAAAAGCAACGAAGAAATAATTCGAGAGGTGGAGACGTTTTTCGCATACAACCAGTCTTTCACATTCTATATCAGAGACGACGAGGGGCGTGTTATATTTACCACACCCAACGCAGATACAAGCGGTGGGCTGGGCGAACACAGAATAAGAATGAGCGTCGGTTACGGCCATACTCTTTTTGCCGTCAATCGGGCAGGGTCGCAAATAAATTATAGTGGCTTAATTCAACGGTCACTGTTCGCGCTTGCGTGTATGCTTGCGGTAGGTATGGTGGGAGCGTTTATATTCGCAAGGCAAATGACAGACCCGATAAAAAGACTGGCAGATGACACCAAGCGGATGGCCAACTTGCAAGATGTTATATCACAACCGGAACGCCCGGGAGCTTTGTTTCGCAAATTAGAGCCATCTTCTCCGCAATTCGCTAATGACGAAATAGGCAGTCTTGCTCGTGATGTTCATTTTATGTACGACAAATTAAAGGACACCATTTCAAAATTGGAAGATGAAATTTTGCGGGTGCGCGAGATGGAGGAGTCGCAGCGTTATTTCTTTGCCGCTGCTTCTCACGAATTGAAAACGCCTATAGCTGCCGCAAGCGTACTGCTTGAGGGAATGATTGAAAATATTGGAGATTACAAAGACCATCCCAAATATCTTAGGGAAGTCGTAAAACTAATGGATGCCCAAAACAAAGTCATTTCTGAGATATTCGAACTTGTAAATTTATATGACAGAAAAATTATCCCTGTTCCAAAAGAAATAAGCGTAAGCGAGGCCGTCAATTCTGTTTTGCCCAATCATCAAACTCTTGCGGATGCGAACGGACAGCATATAATCACAAATATTCCAAAAGAGCATTTTTGTATCGCAGACCACGAAATGCTGAAAAAGATTCTGTCCAATGTTATTTTAAACGCAGTACAAAACACACCACAAGGCGGCGAGATAACAATATGGAGCGAGCCTGTATCCGACCAATACCGCATTAGCGTTTTTAACAAGGGCGTTGTTATTGAAAAGGAAGTTTTATCAAAATTATTTGACCCATTTTTCCGTGAGGATAAAGCGCGAAGCCGCAAAACAGGACGTAGCGGCCTTGGGCTTACCATTGTGAAAAAGACATTAGATGTTATGGGTGCGGATTTTGCGTTGGAGCAAAAAGAAAATGGTGTGTTGTTTTGGATGGATTTGCCTGCGGTGTAATATTTCTCCCATTTCTCCATTCTCTCCAAATTCTCCATTGTGGGCGGGAGAGTTGTACGCGGGATTCTGTCACACCTGATCCATCTGGTTATTTGCAAACACTCTTGGCAGCTGCCCACATCATAATTTTTTATTTTCTGTTTTATAAAGTGGACATACAGTTGTCATATTACCCATGGTATAGTTACGCATAGAAAAACAAAACATAAACAGAAGGGAGTCACTTAATCATGTCAAATGTCATTTTTTTCAATACCTACAAGTTGAAAGACAAAGCATCTGTACCGGACTTTTTACTTGCAGTAGAAAAACTAATCAAAGAGCATATATCCAAACAAAAGGGCTATATCTCATTTAAGCTGCTTGCAGAAGACGATGCATGGGCAGACTATGTAATGTTTGAGACAATGGATAATCTCAATGCATTTTTGGAATCGTCACAAAACGATAAGAATGAATTAGCCGAAAATTTCTATTCATTTCTTGACTTTAAAACCTGTAAGAGTAAAATTTACTCTGTCGAAAAGAGTTACTAAAGTGAATTAAGTTGAAAATCGCCTCAAGCTTCGTCCGAGAACGCGCCTAATGCCGCGCGTTTCGGCCTCGCTTTCGGACTGTTTTCAACTAAATTAACTATAAACCAACTTATAAAACAACGAGAGGAGCATTAATATGCTTGTACCAAACATTCACTTCCCAGGCAACTGCGACGAAGCCATTATCTTTTACAAAGAGGCTCTTGGGGCCAGAGTAAAAGAAATCAACTATGTACGCGATGCGCCGCCGGACAGCGGCATGGAGGGGCTGCCGCCAAACTTCGTAATGCATTCGGAGTTATCGATACTGGGTACCATAATATTCATGTCGGACGGCGTAGAAAAACGGCCAACATGCGACAATTTTTCATACGGCCTTCTCTATGATTCCGCAGAAGAAGTAACTTCCGTTTTCAATAAACTTTCGGATGGCGGAAAAGTTATCGCACCACTTGCAAAACAGTTTTGGGCATCTTTATACGGCGTTGTAGAAGACCGCTTTGGGGTGCATTGGCAAGTTACGACAACTAACTAACTCCAGAGAAACTACAGATGCTCTACAGATAAACTACAGATTAACATGATATCCTCCCTATGGATAAAAGGGAGCTGACTCACTTAACGCGTCAGCCCCAACACAGGGAGGATTTTTTTAATGTACATCTTCACAAACGCAATGAAAAACCTGCTCCGCAACAAGGGACGCAATATTCTGATTGGCCTGGTTACTTTGGCAATTATCGTTTCCGCCGTGGTGACACTTACCATCAACAACGCGTCATCGCGAATTATCGACGACGCCAAGCTTGACATTGCGTCAAGGGTTGACATAAGCGTCGATTTATTCACCCACGGCAGAGATGGCCGGGAAACCATAACCATCGAGCAATACGTTTCATTTGCCGATTCGCCGTACCTGAGGCACACGATATTTAATGTCGAAATGCAAGCATGGTTTGATAATTTTTATGCGATAGGTGACTTCACCTTTGGCACAACGCCGCCACCCGACCCAAGCATGGTTCATTCGCCTGTGGGTAGGCTGGTGGGTACGTCTGAGCCTGAAAACATAGCCGGGTTTGGCGATTATCGCCATCTTGTAGAGGGCAGACTGTTTTCCGCACTTAATGAGGCTATCATAACCGAGCAGCTTGCCGACCATAACGGGCTTACTATCGGTGATGTTATTTATTTAGAGTCCGCCTTCCAAGCCGGAAAAAGATTTGAACTGGAGATAGTGGGCATATTTTCGCATGAAGAAGACCCTCTGACAGAATGGCAATCTGTAATTTGGGAAATGATGGGGTTCTCGCTGCCCATGATGATTAGCAATAACGAAGTAATTGCAAGTTTTGATACCATTATGGCAGCAGGATGGGAAACCGCAGACGGCCTTAGCCCGCAGTTCGAATTTTACTTATCAAACCCAAACTATCTTGCAAGATTTGAACAGGAAGTAAGGGCAAAGGGGTTGCCGGATGTTTTCGACGTAACAATTAACCAAGCGGCACTGGACAGAGTTATCGGGCCGCTTTCAAGTATGCAAAATGCCGCTACAACATTTACGATTGTTATATTGGTGCTTGGCGCAATTGTATTGGTGCTTGTGTCGTATCTTGCCATTCGCGAACGCAAATATGAAATAGGCGTTTTGCGCGCAATGGGTATGGAACGCGGAAAAATAAGCATAGGAATTTTTGCGGAAGCGGTTATGATTACAGCCCTATGCCTTGTAATAGGATTGGGCATGGGAGGGTTAGCCGCGCAGGGTGTGGCGGATAGGTTATTGGCCGGGGAGGTTGAATCGGCAATAGAAGAAGCTCAGGCATCGGGCGAAGGCGGCAGAGTGCTTATGGCAGGCGGCGAAGTGCAAACAGACGACCCCGCGGCGGGCTATAGGCCGATAAGCGATATCCAAGTGGCGGTAGGTGCCGATGTTATTGTACAGATTATAATTATCGCCCTTGCTTTGGCGGCGGTATCAAGTTTAATAGGAATAATTCGCATCACACAATACGAGCCGTTAAAAATACTTAGGGATAGGAATTAGGAGGATTTGCCATGAGTACACTTGCACTGGAAAATGTTTCGTATAAATACGAAGGCGGAAATAAAACTATATTCAAAGACGTTAACATGAGTTTTGAAAAAGGTAAAATTTATACCATTGTCGGTAAATCCGGCGCGGGAAAATCTACGTTGCTCAACTTACTGGCAGGGCTTGATATAGCCACAGCCGGGAGAGTTACCTACGAAAATGAAAATTTGGCAGAAATGAACCGTAACCGCTACAGAGCAAGAAAAGCCGGGGTTGTTTCTCAAGGGCTTAATTTACTAACCAATGCGACAGCCATAGACAATATTGTTCTTTCCATGAACATAAGCGGTGTGTCAGGCGTAAGCAAAAAAACAAAAGCAGTTGAGCTGCTTGCAAAAGTTGGTATAGACAAAGAAAAAGCAGCCCGCAAGATACTAAAACTTTCCGGCGGCGAGCAACAACGTGTTGCTATTGCAAGAGCAATCAGCCATAGTCCCGAGTTGGTGGTGGCTGATGAACCAACAGGGAATCTTGATAAAGCTACCGAGGACAGCATCTTGAAAATATTCACTCGCCTTGCCCGTGAAGAGGGCAAATGCGTGATTATTGTAACTCATTCCAAAAGAGTGACCACCATTGCGGATGAAGTTTGGGGCTTGGATAAAGGCGTGTTTCGGCGGATGGCCGGTGGCCGCGGCAAGAAATAGGAGGACAACCCATGTACATTATCGAACATGCTCTCTTAAACTTGGGTAAAAACAGAGGGCGAAATATATTAATAGGTATAATTCTATTCGCTGTAATTACTTCCGCTTTTATAGGCGTAGCGATATTTAACGCTTCCGACACAATAATTGAACAAGCACGAATAGATTTTGATGCCATGGTGCGTATAAGACCGCAAATGCGGCAAGCCGGAGGCGCGGCTACTGTCGGAGGCAACGAAACACAACAGCTGACCATTGAAGATTTCCACAATTTTGCAGATTCGCAGTACCTTTCGGGCGCGCAAATTATAGAAAGCGGCGGCTCCAGAGGAATGGGTGCAGATGTGACATTCTACCTATTATCCCCTTATTTGCTTGCTGCCTTTGAAACGGAAATGCGCGAAAAGGGGCTACCCGACGAATGGATGGTGTATCGTGACGAAGCAAGCTTTAGAAGAATGCTTGCACCGATAGATAACCTGCGTGAAGTCGCGCTTACATTCTTGGTTATTGTGTTGGTGTTTGGTGCGGCGATTATGGTTTTATTATCGGCAATAGCTATCCGCGAACGCAAATATGAAATAGGCGTTTTGCGCGCAATGGGCATGAAAAAGAAAAAGGTCGCCCTTTGCCTTTGGATAGAAACCGTTATCATCACTTGCATTTGCTTTATCCTGGGAATGATTGCCGGAACGGTACTTGCCCAGCCTGTTTCAAATGCGCTTTGGGCAGGCGACGGCACAATAAGCATCAACCTTGGCGCAATAACCGTTTTGCAAATTTTAGGTGTTTCGATATTGCTTGCGTCCATAGCCGGAGGTGTCGCGGTTAACCAAATTACAAAATACGAACCCATCAAAATATTAATGAATAGGAACTAGAACCCAAGGAGGTGCCAATATGAAGTGTTTGGAAATAGCAGACATAACTTATCGCTATAACGGCAGTACAAAAGCAGTATTAAACGAAATAAACGCCACTTTTGAACGTGGCAAGATTTATACAATCATAGGAGAATCCGGCGCGGGAAAATCCACACTCTTGTCTCTCATATCCGGTTTGGATATCTGCAAAGAGGGCGACGTCTATTATAACGGAAAAAACCTGCGGCAACTTGACCGCGACGAATACCGCGCAAAAAGCATAGGCGTTATTTTCCAAGGATACAACTTGCTATTAAACTCCACAGCAGTTTACAACATTACGCTATCCATGAATATCAGTGAGAGCAATTTGAATAAGCAAGCCAAAAAAAAGGCCGCCTATTCTCTTTTAGAAAAGGTGGGCATCGACCGGGAAACCGCAGACCGTAAAATTTTACGCCTATCCGGCGGCGAACAACAAAGGGTAGGCATTGCCCGCGCGCTATCCAATAACCCAGATATAATTATCGCAGACGAACCCACAGGAAATCTTGACTCGGAAACAGAGGATGCGGTACTTAGCATATTCACTCGACTAGCACACGAGGAAAATAAATGTGTTATCATCGTTACCCATTCGGAAAATGTTACTGCCATTGCCGACGAGGTTATTGGTATACGGGATGGGCAATTGGTGGTTCGAACCTTTGTTTGACTTTTGGGGATAGTGGCTCTGTTGGTATATATCGAAATGAAAAACACAAAAAAGTAACCAGCCCCGATCGCAAAGGTAAGCTGGTCACTTTTTACACCATAGTTTAGCAAGCCTGCCGCCTTTATAGCGGCTTGTACCCAGGAGAACATGTCAAACGTTCTCCGTTTTTTTATTGTGACTATATTATATGCTTTGTATACATAAATGTAAACAATAAAAATTCTCACAAGCGTGTTGTCTGAAGATACCGGAAGAATTGGATTTTGCGAATTTGAAACCACTCCCCTTATAATGTGAATTCGGCTCTGTGAATTCCGGTGGGGCGGCTGGTGCCTGCGAGGTTTGCCACAAGACGATGAACCGTCACCTGTCTCGCATGAACCGTCACCTGTCTCGCCGTCACCTGTCTCGCCTGATATATACCCGTACTGCTTTCTTGTCGTCCTTTTCTTGGCATTGAAAAATCACCTCGAGGGTAGTTTATACTGCATATGAAATGTCGTCAAGACAGAGAACCGTCCCGCGTCTATCCGTCTATCCCCCGTCTATCTTACAAATGATTTTTAAACTGAAAAAGATGTTGGTCGCCTATTCTATGATATTACTAAAACGAACAGCAGCATCAACTTTGTACATCAACAAGCTGGCAAGCATCAATTGTCTTACAGCATCATCCTTGCTAATTTCGATGTTCTCATGTGCGTTTGGGTTACGGATTCCTTGCATAACACCTGCAAAAATACCCATAAATCCTTGTTGGACATTCTTGCCACTTTCTGTTGAATTATCTTCAAAAAGTAGTTTAGGAGGTTCTGTGCCAAAAGTTTTCCTCATTAAATCAGTGCCGTCTAATTCATTTCCATCTATTTTTTTGCGTATCTTTTTAACACGGTCGTTTATCTCCACAAAAGCAGATTGCACGGCGTTGGCATAATGTTTATCAACAAATAACTGCTTAGATGTACCGATTACTAACGGATGTAAATAAGTCCAAAAAATTTCGTTTTCTTGCATCAGTAGCCGCCTATGCAAGTATTCAAGCGCAACCAAAATTGTGTCGGCCTCTTGCCTATTCATATACTGATTAGATTTGCAGGGAAGGTTATTTGAAATTCGCTTCCATTCGATAGTGTCGTCAAAATTGTTTTCGTAAATAAATTTCCTTAAATCCGAAGCAAAACGCTCATACTCCGGGTTGAATATATTTACCTCATCTTTACAAATTATTAGATTTTTCAATTGAACACGAAGGCTATCAACACTAATTATCTCGCTCATTTTGGTCCTCCAAAAATTTTATTGCTTTTTCTTCACTATCCTCTATAGCAATTTCAATCGCTCGTTTTGCTGATTCAAGTAGTAGTTCAGACTGACGACGCATGACAAAGGAGTTTTGTACCATGTTAGCAAGTTTCTCTTGTTTACACTTATCTAAAATAGGAATAACAACGTTGCCAATATCGGATGGTCGCCAGTGTATAATAACTGAACCTCCAGTATCTCGCTCCGCTTGCATCTGTACAATCATTGAATTTAGAACAAGCGTTAGATAGTTTGGCAAAAGCTCCGTTTTATCTTTAACCATCAAATGTAAAATCGCACTTGACGTTATAATGTCCATATCCGTTTCAGTTTTGTATGCTATACCTACGGTACCGTCTTTTGTGAAAAGGATTGTGTCCTTTGCTGGCTGCAACCCCATATTAGCAAAAGGTATTCTGCTAAGGTGGATTTCAGGGCTTGCAATGCCAAACTTTGATATATCAGATACGCGCACAAAGGGTATTCCTTTGTCTGTATATTCAGAACTGCCCGGCTCGATAGATTTTTTAGCCCAAACAAGGGTTGATAGTATATTTGTTTTTGAATTGCTAATGGCAGAAAGCACTTCTTCATACTTTAGCTGATAGTATTCCGCATCAAGCCGCCCACTTGTGCCAAAGCTGTTTGCAAATGATTTTACAGCAATAGGTGCAATTGATGGGATGAAGTTGGTTAGACCTAACTCCGCAAGCAAAAAAGATTCGGCAGATTTATAAACACCAATAGATTCACCGATAGCTTGATTATAAGCTTGCACCATTTTCTTTATTTTTACTTGAAACTCTGCTGATGGTATGAATACATTTACCTTTTTAACTCGGTCGAGCGTTAGTTGATACTGTATCGTCAATTCTCGATGTCTGAAAAGTTGTTCAATTCCAAATTTGCATCGTAAAAACACCATTAGATATTCTGGTGATATATTACGTATCTCTGTCAATCCCAAAACCGTACGAGATAACGCTACATAATCATAATCATCTACAATGCTTGCATAGCAAGGTGAACCTACTTTTGTAATTACTATATCCCCACGATTTAAAAATGAAATGCCTTTGTTTTCAATCGCAAATTGTAGAGGGATTCTTTCAAATGTATCATCTTGCCGTTCTGTTATTACAGGGTATGGAATACAATCAACACACCGTATGAACGGAGTGTCACCAATTGAGTACAAGTCCGTTGCCGCAGGGTAAAACGCACTTGCAACCATTTTTGATATACTTCCCAAAATTACAGTATTGCAATGTTTTAATCTATTTTGAATATGCAGGTATTCTTTTGCAAAAAATTCAGCATCATATCTATCACCCAAATCAATATCCGATAGTTTTATCTCCACCGCCTCCAGCCCGCTCATCAACGCCGTATACTTCTCGGCATCAAATGGCGGGCTCATGCGAAAAAACTAAACTTTTCCTTCTTTGCAAACTCTATAAATGCTTCTGCTATGCCGTCTGCGGTCATTCCGTCATGGTTAAACAAATCATGGTCTACAATCAAGTGTCCGTGGTTATCAAGTCTATTTTCAGAAAACGTAGTACACCACGATTTCTTCTTGAATAATGTCCTGTCATCTATATC
>Ga0123355_10001029_pt1 | contig 38693 bp, 40 predicted proteins | sample TergutEmb28metaG_3_FD_89872 | JGI IMG/M metagenome (GOLD analysis project Ga0123355, IMG submission 89872) | Embiratermes neotenicus P1 segment gut microbial communities from Petit-Saut dam, French Guiana - Emb289 P1 | ecosystem: Host-associated > Arthropoda: Insects > Digestive system > Gut ...
ATCGCCACCCCTACAGCCCGATATTCTCTATAGGTTGCTGCACACCGCAACCTGTAGGGGCGGCGATTACGCCGCCCGGGCTATAACCAATCTACAACCCCACATGTAGGGGCGGCAACCTGCCGTCCGTGAACTTTATGGCAACATTAAGAGGATCGGGCGGATACTATCCGCCCCTACACGAGCAAAAATACGCTGTCGTTATCCTCTTAAACCTCGGCTCCCTCTTGTAGAGGGAGCTCCCCGAGCCGCGAGGGGTGAGGGAGGCTCGCGGAGCGATTCGCACCCCCTGCGAAGCGACCGAGCCCCACCGCAGGTGGCGCACCTTGAAAATTGAATAAAAATTCGCGTCATTCCCAATTGCGCATTACGCATTACGCATTACGCATTACGAATTGAAAATACTTCTCTCTCTGCTTCGCCATGCGCCCGCTCAAAAATTCAAGGGTTTCTTTCGCCCCCGGCACACCGCAAGCGTAGTCATGCATGGCACGGCCCTCTTCAAAGCAAAGTTCGTCGTGCAGCGGAAAGAATTCTTTGAGCAAAAAGCAGGCATAGCGCACCAGCCGCAGCTCGCCCACAAAGCGCGGCATTTCATCCATGGTGTCCACCGCCACGCTATAGCCATCGCGAATGGCATGAATGAGCGATTCACGTTCATTCGCCTGCGCAAACGCAAGCGTGCAGCACACATGCGAGTCGCGACTGTTCACACTATTATGGCTATCCGTGCTGCCCACAATGGCATAGTTGCGCCCCTTGGCGCGGTCTTCATAATACTGCACGGTTTGAAAGTTGTTCTGCTCTTCATAGCTCTCGCCGCCCAGCACCTCAAAGGCATCAAAGGGCAGATGCTGCATCAGCTTATTCACCAGCCGTGGTGGAATTTGCAGCACATCAGAAATCCAGTAGGGGTGACAGAAAACCCCTAGCCCGCCCGCTTTGCGAATTTCACTAAACACCCAATGGCAGCTAGCAAAGTAGTACCGCTCAAAGCCCACAAAGCACGCGGGAATATCAAGCGTTTCCATGTAGGCTTCAACCGTTGCAAAATGCTCGTCCGCATCTTCCATCATGTCGTTGATGCTGTGCAGCCCACCAAAGTGGATGATATGCGGGTCACTTTTGTGCGTTTCATCTTGCGGCGGATGCACTTCTTCACCGGGCACTAGGCACAGCTCAATGGGCACGTCCTGGTAGGCTGCAATGGCCTCCAGCGACGGCGCATAGCGGTGGTGGTCGGTGATGGCCAAAAAATCGTAACCCGTTTTGCGGTAGTTCGCCGCAACCATGGCCGGTGCTTGTCGCCCGTCCGAATAATTGCTGTGCAGGTGCAAATCGCCACGGAACGGGTAGCGGCCAACCAAATCATCTTCTACACAAAACACGCTCACTTGCAGCTTAAACTTGTCCGCATTCAAGCGAATATAAAACTGCTGACAACCAAAAAACTCGAACGAAAAGCGAATGCAGCCGTCCGCGTCAGGCGCAGCATCAAAGACAAAATCGTTGTTATATTCCGGATAATACCAAGGCGATCCCTCGTCAAAGGGATGCACAGAAAGACGATAGCTCTCCTGCTTGAATGCGGCATGGTGTCCGCGCGGCGCAATGGTGATGGCACTGCTTTTGCCCGCCTGCACCACCTTGGGATACACGTCATAGTTATGTAGCGTATCGGCATAGCGCAATTGCAAATTGTTGGTGTACATATTTTATCCTCCTACAGCTCCCACAATAGCACACTTCTCGTGCCAGTTTTCTTCAATCGTTTTTCGCTAAGAACCGCAATGGCCGTTCCAAATGCAACCGTGGCAACCAAACCGCTGGCCAACCAAAGCCAAAAGCCCTGCGTAGCGTTGATGACGGGAATCAGCGCAGACAAGCCAAACAATGCCAGGGTAATCGCAAGGGGTATGATGAATCGTGCTGCAAAGCCCATTTTCTTGATTTCGCCAAAGCACACCACCCACGCAACGGATGCCGCCATTGACGCGATTAAACCTTGAATGAGAAACGCGAAGGAGATGTGATAGTGAAAATTTTCTCTGTCTAGCAGAAAAAACAGCCCACCAATCGCCAGATATAAGCAAACGGTAGCCATAAACATGGCCGCGCCCAATGCTTTGAAGCTCAATTCCACTTCTTTGTTCATTTTTTTCATGATTTTTCTCCTTCAATATGGTAGAAGCCCCCGGGCGGATTGGCATCCGCCCCTACAAGTTGCGATTCTGAATGGCTTTTGATATTTCCTCAAACTTGGCGGCACGGCTGGCTTTCACCAGCACGGTGTCGCGCTCACGCAGCGCAGCAAGAATTTCAGGCATGGCTTGTTCTTTGTCCTCAAACACCAAGGTAGCCACACCGCCCGCTCTGGCTTGTTCGGCAATGAGCGCAGCGTGGTCGCCCACGGTGATAACAAGGTCGATTTTGCATTTTGCCGCATGAGCACCCACGCGTAAATGCTCGCTTTCGGCGAAGTCGCCCAGCTCGCCCATGGTGCCCAACACCGCGATTTTTCGTCCACCGAAGTCACTTTTTGCCAGCACCGAAAGCGAAGCAAGCACGCTTTCCACGCTGGCGTTGTAGCAATCTTCAATCACGCGAACACCGCCGGTTTCAATCACCGTTTGGCGCATATCACCCGCTTTAAAGCTGCGCACGCCCTCTTGCAGGTTCTGCATGGGCAAGCCATAACCCAGCCCAATGGCAATGGCTGCAAGCGCGTTGTAGATTTGATGTTCACCCGCCACAGGCACTACAAATCCCGCACCGCGCACGCTAAATGTGCTGCCCATTGCGCCGCAGTGAACATCCTGCGCCTGCACATCGCACTCAGCGTTGTGAATGCCATAATACAGCGTGCGGAACGGCAACTTGCCGCGCAGTGCCCACAAGCGGGGATCGTCGCCGTTGAGCAGTGCGGTGCCCTCTTCACCCAGACCTTCGAAGATTTCCATCTTGGCACGCAAAATGGCCTGCTGGCTGCCCAGATTGCCAATGTGTGCGGTGCCAATGTTGGTAATCACAGCGATATCTGGCTTTGCAATTTTGGTCATATAGCGGATTTCGCCGGCATGGTTCATGCCCATTTCAATCACGGCATAGCGGTGGCATTTGGCTAATGTCAACAGCGTTTTGGGCATGCCGATGTCGTTGTTCAAATTGCCCTGCGTAGCACACACAGGCCCAGACGTAGACAGCACGCATTGGATCATTTTGCGGGTGGTGGTTTTGCCCGCACTGCCCGTGATCCCCACGAACGGTATCGCAAACTTCGCACGATAGGCTGCGGCCAAGTGCCCCAGTGCAAGGCGAGTGTCCTCCACCACAATTTGCGGCTGTGCAATGGGCAGCTCACGGCTCACAATCGCCGCTGTGCCACCAGCCGCAAAGAAATCATCCACAAAGTCGTGGGCATCAAAACGTTCGCCAATCAGCGCAATAAACAGCGTCCCCTGCCCCGCCTGGCGGCTATCCGTGCTCACGTTAGTGATGGCCGTATTCTCATCGCCGTGCAGCAGTTTGCCGCTCACCGCCTGCGCGATTTCGTGTAGTGTCATTTGTTCCATGGTGTTCTCCTTTTCTTGTTCTTTTTTGAAAAAAAGAACCAAAAAACTTTAGCCGCTTCGCGGTGGATTTTTATGGAGTGTGTAGGTGTTGCCAAGGCCTCCCCCTTAGGGGGAGGAAAGCACGTCGCAGGCGTGCAGGTGGGGGTTGCAATCGCACCAAAAAACTTTAGTCGCTTCGCGGTGAAGTTTATAGATTATCCGTGGGTCTTTCTCGTGTAGGGGCGGCAATCTGCCGCCCGTGGATTTTAATGGCGTGTGCTTGAGGTGCGGGCGGCTAATAGCCGCCCCTACACGAGAACATTCTGCAAACCCTTCAACTCCATCCCTCGCCCATACGCCAGCGCAAGAAATTCCTCGGCCGTCATATCTGCGGGAGCTGTGCACACTTCCAGCGCAACTGCGCCGATGTAGCCCGTTTGCTCGATTTGCCGCATCAACACAGGCCAGTCAATCGTGCCGTCGCCGGGCAGCAAATGCTCGTCATCCACGCCGTGGTTGTCGTGCAGATGCAGTGCCATCAAACGCGCAGGCCAGCGGGTTAGCCAATCAACTTCGCGGCGGCGCGCATGATAATGTCCGCTGTCAAAGCAAAAGCCAAAACGCGGCGAGTCGAAGCGTTCTAGCAACAATTCTGCGTAACTAAGCCCATAGTCTTGACGCATGTTTTCAATAGCGATATTCACGCCCAATTGCTCCGCGCGAGTAATCAACTTCGCCCAGCGTGCAAGACCAATCTCACTCACTGGCGGCCCCTCGGGTCTGCGTGTGGCATGCATCACCACGGTAGAAATATCATACGCCGCGCAGTCGTTCAGCATTTGCAGATAACCCGCAAACACGCGCTGGCCATCGGGCGTGTCCTCCCAAATGTGGTTGACTTCATCAAACGGCGCGTGAATGTTCTCGATCGCAAGCCCATGCGCGCGTGCCTGCGCAGGGCGATTCGCTGCGCGAAACTCCAAGCCAAAGTCATCGCCATACCACATCATCACATGCGAAAATCCCGCCTGTGCAATCAAGCGGCAACTCTCATCATAAGCCAAGTCATAGCCGAAATAATCGTAAATCGCTAGCATGGTGAGCCTCCTTTTCTTGTGTTACTTTTCTTGAAAGAAAAGTAACCAAAAGAACTTTAGCCGCTTCGCGGTGCTCTATCACAATTAAATTTAATCTAGGTTTTTTTGTGCTACTTTTTTTGCAAAAAAAGTGGCAAAGCTTTGCGCCCGCAGGCGCTTACATCGCAAGTGAAACAATCTTCTCGCACAGGTCTTCGTAACTGATGCCAGCAGCGGCGGCCTCTTGCGGCAGCAGACTGGCGGGAGCCAAACCCGGCAGCGTGTTGGCCTCCAGGCAATAGATTTCGCCCTGCGCGTCGGTCATGAAATCTACGCGGGAGTAGCTGCCCAGTCGCAGAGCGTTGTGTGCGTTGAGCGCAGCGGCCTGCATGGTCTGTGCTAGGTCATCGGGGATATCCGCAGGGCAAATTTCGTCGGTTGTGCCCTGATACTTATTGGCATAATCAAACCAGCCAGTGTTGGGGATAATCTCAATGACAGGCAGCACTTGCCCGTCGAGCACGCCCACGCTGAATTCACGGCCCTCAATGAAGCGCTCAATGACGATGTTGTCCTCCTGCTCGCGTGCGTCTGCAAGGGCTTGCGCGAGTTCATCGGCCGTGCGGGCAATGCTGCAACCGATGCTGCTGCCGCCGTTTGCGGGCTTCACCACCAGCGGCAGATTTTCTGCACTGGCTGCGGCGCACAACGGTGTTTGCACGCCTGCGGCTTGCATCATGATTTTTGCGATGTTTTTATCCATCGCAAGGGCACAGCCCACGTGCCCGCTGCCGGTGTAGCGCACGGCATGCAGGTCAAGCGTAGCTTGCAACTGCCCGTTTTCGCCCAGCGAGCCATGCAGCGCAAGAAAGACCACATCAGCAAGTTTACATGCCACCAGCACATTGCGGCCAAGCATGTCATCACCGTTGCCAAACTCAGCTTTGAAGGCCGCTAAATCAGGTGCCTGACTGGGTATGCTGTGTGCGTAATTTTCCTGCGCATAGGCAGCGTAAAGCGCGGCAAAGCTGCCGTGCAAATCAATGGATTTATAGGGATCCAGCAGCAGCACTTGGTGGCCGCGGCTGCGCAGCGCCTGCACAACATTTGCGCCGCTGGCAAGAGATACATCGCGCTCGGGGCTGTGCCCACCGGCGAGGACTAGTATGTTCATCTGGGTCCTTTCTTGCCACTTTTTTGAAAAAAAGTGGCGCAAAAAACTTTTTTATCGCTTCGCTGTGCACTTTTATAGGCACTGCGTTTAGGCTCGCGCTTCGCGGGACTGTATTATAGTATAACAAAAACCCCTTACTAATGCAAGGGGTTTGCGTTGTTTTTTTTTGCAACCTGTGATAAAGCACAGCGAAGCGACTTTTGCGCGCCTTAGCGTGCACAAAGTAGAGCCCCACCGCAGGTGGTTACGCGAAACGCCCCACCAGATTAAATACCAAGTTCACAAGCCAGTCTAGGCCAAGGCGCAGGCCGCGCACGTTAAACGCATTGTCGGCCACACCAGGCGTAAAGCTACCGAACGCAATGTCCATGTCGCCAAAAGCAACTCTAACCAGCACGCCGTCCACATAGGTGAACGCAGCCATCGCTTCGTCGCCAGTGCCGAGGGAAACGACAACTGCGCCGTTCACTTCTTGCACGTCAAACAACGCGTCAAGAGCGATCGTGGCCAAGTCATCAATCACTTCCTGCACAGTCACACCAAGGAAATCGGCCAACAGTTCAGCCAAACCATCCATGCCTTCAAGCACTTCGGCGGCATCCATGCCCAGCAGATTCGCTAGGGTTTCCACGAGGTCTTCATCGGGATCTGCAAAGTCAATGTTCAGCAAGCTGTCAATGTCGGGCAGCATGTCGGTCACGCCTTCCAGCAAGCCAGGGATATCTAAGCCGAACAGTTCAGTGTTCACATTAAAGGTGAACAGGCGGCCAACGAAGAATACGCGGCCGGTGTCGTGCAGCACGATGCGAACGTTGTTGTTCATCAGCACGTCAAACACCCAGCTGATTGCGCGTGCCCACCAGGCATCACCAATGAATTCGCCCAGCAAACCGCCCCAGCTCACGCGTGCGCTAAGCGCCACGTTGCCTTCGGAAACCGCGATGTGTACATCACCAACGTTATCGAGCATACCCAGCAGACCGAGATCTGCATCTTCGTCCGTTTCGCCGTTCAACAAGTCCAGCAAGCCGCTGACGTTCAGCGTTGCCGAAAAGTCCAGCGTGCGAAGCGCTTCGTAAGTACCTAGGAACATGTCTGTGCCTTGTTGTTGCAGGTTGTTGCTGGTGTTTGCGGTGGCGGCAATGCCAAACGACAATACCATGGCCATGGCTAACACCAATGCAAGCAGTTTTTTCATGCAAAATTCCTCTTTTCTCTGTTTATTTTTTTGATACAAAAATTATTATACCATACATTTGCCCACATTGCAAGTGCTTTGCTGATTTTTCTTGCAAAAAAACTTGACCAGGGCATGCGTTTATTGTATAATGGATGGACTGAACATGATAAGGAGATGGAAAATGAACGAGCGAGCAATTATGCAATACACCGAACACTCAAATTACGGTGCGTGGCGAAAATGGTGGTACTTCAGCGCGTGGCGACGCCCCATGCGGTTATTCAACCTGCTTTTGGCTTATGTACTTAATCCCTTGCTTGCTCTATGGTTTATCATGAGATTAGTTGAGTATTTTAGCGTGCTGTCGCTGCTGTACGTGCTGGTGTTACTTGCAATCACCATTGGAGTTTCGATTGAACCGCGCGTGATCTTCAACCGCAACTTCAAGCGCAATGCGCTCACAACGGTCATCACATTCTATGAAAATCATTTTGAAGAAAACAGCACGCGCAAAAACGAAACCATAAGTTCTACAGCACACTATGACCAATATCGACGCGTGCACGAAACTAAAGATGCTTTTTACATCCAGCACGAAAACAAGCATTGGGGATTTTTCCCGAAAACAATGATGAGCGCCGACCAAGCAACTGCCCTGCGCGAGCTGTTTGCTTGCAAGTTTGGCGAGAAATTCAAAGGAATGAAATAACCATGTTCTTCACCGCAGTGTACGACATAGTCAAGCAGATTCCGCCGGGCAAGGTTGCGACCTATGGTCAAATTGCTGCGATGGCTGGTAATCCCCGCATGGCACGGCAAGTGGGCTGGGCGTTGCACGGCAACCCTGACGAAAGCAACATCCCCTGCCACCGCGTGGTCAATCGCTTTGGTGGATGCAGCAGTGCGTTTGCCTTTGGCGGCATCGACATACAGCGCGAGTTGCTTGAAGCCGAAGGCGTGGGCTTTACGCTGGAGGGCAATGTGGATTTAGACGAGCATTTATGGATACCTCCACCTGTAGGGGCGGCAATCATGCCGTCCGAAGTGTGAAAATATCATATTACTTGTAGTCTGGGCGGCGTAATCGCCGCCCCTACAGTCACATCAAAGGAGAAACGAAACCCCATGATTCAAACCGACAACATCAGCCTGCAATTCGGCGGGCGCACCCTATTCCAGCACGTGGACATCCAGTTCACGCGCGGCAACTGCTATGGACTAATTGGCGCAAATGGCGCAGGCAAAAGCACGTTTTTGCGCATTCTCAGCGGCGAAATTGAACCCACCAAGGGCGACGTGCACTTCACGCCCGGCGAGCGGTTGAGCGTGCTGGAACAAGACCATTTTAAGTATGACGACCAAACCGTGCTGCGCACCGTACTGCTGGGCAACAAGCCCTTGGTATCTGTGATGGACGAACTGGCCGAGCTGGACGCCAAAGGCGAAAACATGACCGACGAAGACGGCATTCGCTCCAGCGAGCTGTGGGAAACCTATGCCGAACTGGAGGGCTGGAGTGCCGAAAGCGACGCAGAAATTCTGCTGAACGGGCTGAGCGTGACCAACGAATTTCACCACATGAACATGGCTGACGTGCCCAATGACGTGAAGGTGAAAGTACTGCTGGCCAAGGCACTGTTTGGCAACCCGGATATCCTGCTGATGGACGAACCTACCAACCACCTAGACATTGAAGCGATTCACTGGCTGGAAGAGTTTTTGCAAGAACTGAACAGCACCATCATTGTGGTGAGCCATGACAGGCACTTCCTCAACCATGTGTGCACCCACACGGTGGACATTGACTTTGGCAAAATCACGATGTTCATGGGCAACTATGACTTCTGGTATAGCTACACGCAAATTGCCCAGCGGCAACTGCGCGAGCAAAACAAAAAAGCCGAAGAAAAAATCAAAGAATTGCAGGAGTTCATTGCGCGCTTTAGTGCAAATGCGAGCAAGAGTAAGCAAGCCACAAGCCGCAAGAAATTGCTGGATAAAATCAAGCCCGAGGAGATGCCTGTGAGCACACGGCGTTTCCCCTATGTTGATTTTAAGCCCGAACGCGCGGTGGGCAACGAGCTGCTGACTGTAACCAAGCTTAGCCACAGTGTGGCTGGCCGCAAAGTGCTCGACAACGTGTCGTTTACCATTTTGCCGCGTGAAAAAGTGGCCTTTGTGGGCAACGATGCCATTGCAAAAAGCACGCTGTTTAAGATTCTCGCGGGCGAAATCGAACCCGACGAAGGCACGATAAAATGGGGCGTAACCTCCAGCCAAAGCTACTTTCCCAGCGACAACGGCGCGTACTTCGACGGTGTGGAAGATAGCCTGGTTGACTGGGTGCGCCGCTACAGCGACCTGGTGTTTGAAAGTGATGTGCGCGGCTGGCTGGGTCGGCTGTTGTTCAGCGGCGAAGAAGGCGTGAAGAAGGCCAAAGTGCTATCGGGCGGCGAGCGTGTGCGCATGATGCTCATTAAGATGATGCTGAGCGGTGCCAATGTGCTGCTGCTGGACGAACCCACCAATCACCTTGATTTGGAAAGCATTCAGTCGCTCAATGAGGGCTTACAACGCTTCCCCGAGGCGGTGTTCTTTACCTCGTATGACCACCAGTTAACGCAAACCCTAGCCACGCGGGTCATCAACCCCGTTCCCGGGCAATGGTATGACAAAAAGGGTGGGTATGATGTGTATCTTGCTGAAATGGCGGCGAAAAAGGGGAAGAAATAATGCGTAATTCGTAATGCTTAATGCGTAATTATCGCTCCGCGAACCTTCCTCAGTCTGACCCGAGGTCAGCCAGCTCCTTCCCAAGGAAGGAGCCAAGGCTTAGACGGTTAACTGCAGCGAAACACGCCCCCTCAGTCACCGCGCCAACGCCGTGTGAGAGTAGTATTTCGTTCGCGGCGACAGCTCCCCCGCCCGCGGTGGAGCCGTCCGAGGCAGTGCGCTGATCGGCCTTTGGCCGCAAGCTCGTAGGGACGAGCTGTGCTCGTCCGCATGTTTTTACAAGCCTTAAAACACCCCACCACCGCAAGGCCCATCATTGGTTGTTGTGACAAACGAAAAGAGAAAGAAGTAGCTATGAAAAAATATCGCAAAGCCATGAAAGAATACATCGCCAAATTAAATCAATACCCTGATTTTGCAGCAGACGCAATGGCCATGAACTTCGCATGGCAAAGCCACGATGCTGAAGTGCTTGCTAAACTCAACGCAGATTTCAATGTGAGTTCCATCGCCATTGGCGAAACTGACGTTGAGAAAGCGATGGCACTGATGGCTCATGTGCAGAAAGAATTGTTTTGCGTTGGCGAGCAAATTTCCCCGCAAGATAATACCTACGCGATTATGAGCGCCCGAAAAACAGGCGCATTGTTCTGCAATTATCATGCCACGGTGTTGGCTGACATGTTGCTGAGCATTGGTATCGCGGCAATGAAAGTTGCTTGCACGCCAAAAGATTTTGACTGCGACAGGCACGTTGCCGTGGTAGCGTATATGCGTGAATTGCAGAAATGGGTGTTTTTCGACCCAACCTTTAACACATATTTTTTTGACCAAGAGAACATGCCCTTGAGTGTTTTCGAAATCAGAGAACAATACAAAACATCAAAACCCGTTTCATTCAAGCCTATCGAAATCAACAAACAATGGGCACTTGTGATGAGTGGGCTTGTTTGCGAAACGTATGACGAATGGTATCGGATATACATGGCCAAAAATTCTTTTCGATTCAAATTCCAAGATGAGCTAGTTGTCAATCCGATTGGTTACAACACGAAAAATGAGTACGATGCTTAGGCGGTGAACGGCAGCAAAACTTCGACTCGTGTAGGGGCGGCAATCTGCCGCCCGTTCCTCTTTTGCACGCCATAAATATCTCGGGTGGCTTGCAAGCCACCCCTACATGTATATTTAAGTCTCATCAGAACAACCTTGCAATCGCCAGCATTCTTATGTTTCGGACGACCAAAGGTCGCCCCTACGAGCAATCGGCCCGAGGCCGCGGAGGTTTCGTTCAACGTAATGCGCTGATCGGCCTTTGGCCGCAGGCTCGTCCGCGTCTTTTACACGCCACAAAAAGAGTGATGCCCTCCGCTGGTTTTTATATGTGCCTGTCGTCGGGCACAGCGAAGCGGCGGAGCCCCACCGCAGGTGGCTAAAACAACCCCGCCACCGCAAGACCCATGAGCAATGCCCCGCCCAGCCAACTGAGATTAAACGGCAGTTTTTTCGCCACGCCATTGCCCAGCCGACTCCCCAACCAAAGTGCCACAAACCCCACCACCAGTGAACATAATATCACTGCGGGCTTGTTCACCTGGCTCATGGCAGCACCAAAGCCCACCGCAAGACCATCCAGCGAAAGCGCGACCGCCAAGGCTGCGGCCTCACCCAGCGTGAGCACGCGTGAACCGTCGATATCCGCCGCTTGGGGATTGGCACACAGATGCAGAATGAACTTTAAATCAAAGGCAGTGAATTCGAAGTCGCGGCAAAAATGGCGATTGCGCTGCACAATCATGCGCACGATGCTGCCTGCGAGTTTGTAGAATCCCAGCAAAAAGAGAATAGCAAAACCCATGCCAGCTGCCAACCCTGTGGGCAGCCATACGCTAATGAGCCTGCCCAGTAACAGCGATACAGTGAGAAATCCCGCACAAATGAAATTGATGGCGTGCATGGAACGCGCCGGAATGTTGATTTTGTTGCTGCCATAAGCAAAGGCAGCGGCAAAGGCATCCACCGAAAGCGCGGCGGTAAGCACCATGGCCTCCAGCAAAACAAACACAATGTGCATGGTGTCGCCCCTCCTCTGTGATTATTCAGTATAACAGTATATGAAACGAATTAAGTTAGTGTTATTGGCGAGGAAATTCCTCTCATCAGGCGACTAACTAGGTATCATCCAAAAGGAGTATATTTCTATGAAAAAAAGTTTGACGATTTTACTAGTGGTTTTTTTGTTGACTATGGCGACATTATTACCTGCAAGTGCTACTAATGTTCAATCGTGGCAGTTTGAGATGCCCGAACTTGCAGTTATAGCAATTGAAGCGCAGTGGAATGGGCAGATAGAGTTTGCCCGCTGGACTTTGTGGCCAGATTTTAGCCCAAGCAATGTTGCTCTAACTCTCTGGTTTGAGGACGGCACGTCTGAAGTGCTAACACACTGGCGTGTTACCGGCGATGATTGGTTTTGGAGGGTGCATGTTGAGCACTGCATCGACAACAACGTAACCCTTGTCTACGAAAATTCGAATTTCCGAGATGCGTTTTTGCAAGAGCATGATTTAGAATGGCTAGATTGGGAGATGTGGGACGAATATTTCTCCACCTTGCCACGAACCATTCCATTTGATTTTCCTGCGAATTATATAGAAGCTTATGTTGACAGCTTTCGCCCATTGCAAAAACTTGCTTTGGATGAACAGGTGACTGCTTACGGCATTGATGTTTTTTCGTTTTCCCCGCAAGAAAGCAGAATTTTTCAGCTTCAGTCTGCAATGAGCCAACCATTTGCCATTTTGAATGCGCAATGGGAACAAGTGCCGATTGACGGCTGGTCTTTGTTTGGCGCGCGGCTTTTTTCATTGGAAGCAGGAAGCACGTATTATCTGATTGTTTGGGGCGAAGAAGACTGCGAAAACGTGGTTGCAATTGATCGCGCAACTTGGCTGCAGAGAATAACTGCCCGACTCCCCGACCGAGTATGGCGACGGTATTCGCCACGGATGCAACGACTGCTTTATGGCTGGCATATTTCTTGAGCTTGCGATCGCTACCCTGCACAAAAAAACAAGCTAAGGTTTTGCCCAAAGCATGCAATTGTGCAGAAAAATAATTTTCATGCCGCAGCTGTTGACTTTGCCGCTTAAATGTGATAAACTAGTAAAGATTACAATGTGAAAGATGGAGGAATCCCATATATGAGCCAAGTGATGGTAGATAACGTACAAGCCCTGTCCGATGTGTTTGACCGCGTGCGCGCCGCGCAGCAACAATACGCCACGTATTCACAAGAACAGGTGGATAAGATTTTTCAAGCTGCCGCCGCTGCTGCGGGCCAAGCGCGTATTCCGCTTGCCAAAATGGCCGTGGAAGAAACCGGCATGGGCGTGTTTGAAGACAAAGTCATCAAAAACCAATATGCTGCTGAGTACGTGTACAATGCCTATAAAAACACCAAAACCTGCGGCTTGCTTGAAGAAGACGCTTCGGGTGGTCTGCGTAAATATGCCGAGCCGCTTGGCGTGATCGCCGCGGTCATTCCCACCACCAACCCCACCAGCACGGCGATCTTTAAAACGCTGCTGTGCCTGAAAACCCGCAATGGCATCATCATCAGCCCACACCCGCGCGCCAAGGGCAGCACCATTGCTGCTGCAAAAGTAGTGCTGAATGCTGCGGTGGCAGCCGGTGCACCCGAGGGCTTGTTTGGCTGGATTGACCAGCCGAGCCTTGAGCTTTCGAACTATGTGATGCGCGAAGCCGATGCCATTTTGGCCACCGGCGGCCCCGGCATGGTGAAGGCAGCATATAGCAGCGGCAAACCCGCCATTGGCGTGGGTGCCGGCAACGTGCCCGCCGTGATTGACGACAGCGCGGATATCACCATGGCGGTGAACTCGATCATTCACTCCAAGGTGTTCGACAATGGCGTGATTTGCGCCAGCGAACAAGCTGCCATTGTGCTGGACAAAATCTATGACAAAGTGAAGAAGGAATTTGCGGCACGCGGCTGCTATTTCCTCAATGCTGAAGAAACCGACAAAGTGCGCAAAACCATTTTGGTCAACGGTGCGCTGAATGCAAACATCGTGGGCAAAAGTGCCGTGACCATCGCAGAGCTGGCCGGCGTAAAAGCACCCGCAGGCACGAAAATCCTCATTGGTGAAGTGGAAAGCGTTGAACCCAGCGAAGAATTCGCCCACGAAAAACTCAGCCCTGTGCTGGCGATGTATCGCGCGAAAGATTTCGCCGATGCCACGGCCAAAGCAGCTCGCCTAGTGCAAGACGGCGGCCTGGGCCACACAGCAAGCATTTACATTGACACGGCCAACCAAAAAGACAAGCTGGAGCACTACACTGCGGCGATGAAAACCTGCCGCGTGGTGGTGAACACCCCGTCGTCGCATGGCGGCATTGGTGACCTATATAACTTCCGGATGTTGCCTTCGCTGACACTGGGCTGCGGCTCGTGGGGCGGCAACTCCGTGAGCGGCAACGTGGGCGTGCGCGAACTGCTCAACATCAAATATGTAGCCGAAAGGAAACAAAACATGCTTTGGTTCAGAAGCCCCGACAAAGTTTACATCAAACGCGGCTGCCTGCCCGTGGCCCTTGACGAGCTGAAAAATGTGCTGGGCAAAAAACGCGCGATGATCGTCACCGATAATTTCCTGTATAAAAACGGTTACACTAAAGCTGTGACTGACCAGCTGGATGCCATGGGCATTACCCACACGACCTTCTTTGACGTTGAGCCCGACCCCACCCTGCACTGTGCACGCGAAGGCGCAAAGTTGATGAAAGCCTTTGAACCCGACGTGATTATCGCGCTGGGCGGCGGTTCGCCAATGGATGCGGCGAAAATCATGTGGGTGCTGTATGAACACCCCGAAACCGACTTCCTAGACCTCGCCATGCGCTTTATGGACATTCGCAAGCGCGTGTGCGGCTTCCCGAAAATGGGCGAAAAAGCCTACTTCATCGCCATTCCCACCACGGCGGGTACTGGCTCGGAAGTGACGCCTTTTGCCGTCATCACCGACGAAAGCAGCGGCATTAAATACCCCTTGGCTGACTATGAGCTGATGCCCGACATGGCTATCGTAGACGCTGACCTGATGATGCACGCACCAAAAGGGCTGACGGCCGCTTCGGGCATTGACGCGGTGACCCATGCCCTTGAAGCCTATGCCAGCATTTGTGCCACTGAATATACGGATAGCTTGGCACTTGGTGCACTGAAAATGCTGTTTGAATACCTGCCTGCGGCTTATGCCAAAGGCGCGGCAGACCCCATCGCGCGTGAAAAAGTGGCCAACGCCGCCACCATGGCAGGCATGAGCTTCGCCAACGCATTCTTGGGCATTTGCCACAGCATGGCGCACAAACTGGGCAGCTTCCATCACCTGCCGCACGGCATTGCCAATGCGCTGCTGATTAACGAAGTGATTCGCTACAACGCAGTGGAAGTGCCCACACGCATGGGCGCATTCTCGCAGTATGAATATCCGCAAGCCATTGCGCGTTATGCTCAAGTGGCCGATCATCTTGGCCTGAAGGGCAAGACCGACATGGATAAAGTGAACGCGCTGATTGCTGCCATTGAAGCGCTGAAAAAAGCCTGTGACATCAAAGCCAGCGTGAAGGCTTATGATATCACCGAAGAAGCCTTTGCTGCCAGCTTGGACGAAATGGCTATGCAGGCATTTGACGACCAATGCACCGGTGCCAACCCACGCTATCCGCTGGTGGAAGAGCTGAAAGAGATTTACTGGAAGGCATACCACGGTTAACCACCCCCACCTGCACGTCTACGACGCGCTTTCCTCCCCCAAGGGGGAGGCCTTGGCAACACCTTAATGCATATACAGAATTATCCCCTTACGCTTTCATATATTCATCCAGCGCGAAGCGGCTAAGTTTTTTTGGTTCTTTTTTTCCAAAAAAAGAACAAGAAAGGACTCACCATGAATCTTTCAAATTTGATTGCCCAACGGCCCAATAAAACCATCTATCGTGACGGTGACCGTGTGGTCAAGGTGATGAACGAGGAATTTTTGGCAGCCGATGTGCTCAACGAGGCGCACAACCACGCCATTGTGCAGGCCGCGGGTTTTCCTGTGCCTGCGCTGCACGAAGTGTGCAAAGTGGACGGCAAATGGGCCATTGTGATGGATTTTGTGGAGGGGCGCACCCTAGCGAGTATGCTGGATGAAGACCCCAAAAATGCCGCGCAATATATTGAGCGGCTGGTGGATATTCAGATGGACATGCACAGCTACAAAGCCGATCGTCTGCGCCATCTGAGCGATAAATTCCATGACAAAATCAATCAATCTGGCCTTGATTCCGTGGTGCGTTACGAGTTACACAACCGCCTGCAAGGACTACCTAAGCGCAACAAACTGTGCCATGGCGACTTCACGCCCGGCAATGTGATCATCACCCCCGATAACCGCGTGGTGGTGGTGGATTGGTCGCATGCCACCCAAGGCAGTGCCTCGGCCGATGCCGCACGCACCTATCTGCGGCTGGTGCTGGCCGGGCAAGCTGAACTGGCAGAGACTTATCTGCAATTGTTCTGCCAAAAAAATGGCACTGAGCAAAAATATGTGAACAAGTGGCTGGCCATCGTTGCCGCGTCGCAAATGGTCAAACGCGTGCCCGCCGAGCGCGAACTGCTGCTGCGCTGGGCTAACATCATCGAGTTTAATGGGTGATGCGAAAGTGCGAAGTGTTCTTTTTTGAAAAAAAGAACCAAAAAACTTTTGTCGCGCTCCGCGCGGGGAATTTTATAAAATAGCAAAAACCTACTCTCTGTTACGCAGAAAGTAGGTTTTCATTTAATCTAGGTTTTTTTGATTACTTTTTTTGCAAAAAAAGTAATGCCTGCGCGGCGAGCGCAATCACGCAACTATCGTGAGCTTTGATGAGTCTATCTCACGCGGTTTTCCGGGCTGTTTCGCGTAGCCCAACAGCAGGGTTAACCCGTGGGTATAGCCCTGTGGAATGCCCACGCGGGCGGCTAATTCGTCGTCATAGCACATACCTGCAAGCCCGCAAATGCAGCTGTCGATGCCCAGTGACGTCGCCGCAAGTGCCGCCGTTTGCGTGGCAATGCCGCAATCCACGGCCGAGTTTTGGCTGGCAATGACTAGCATGCAGGGCGCGCCATAAAACAGCGTGCCGCCGCGTGCTTTGAGCCGCTCCCAGGTGCTTTGGTCAGGGTCAAGCTTAATTTTCTGCAAACCCACTTGTTCAAGCTCGGTCATCAAATTACGATTAGTTACCAGCGAAAAGTGCCAGGGTTGGCGATTCATCGCACTAGGCGAGGTCAATGCCGCGTTTGCAATGGCCATTAAATCATCGTGCGGCGGCATTTGATTCGTGTAAGCGCGGCAGGTATAGCGCGCATGAATCGTCTGCAATGTTTCGTTCATGTGTCATCACCCACCAGCATTTTTTGCGATTTATTGCCTTCAAGGTCGACCAGTGTGACCGGGGCTGCCCAGCGCACGCCGTTGGCGATGATTTTGATGACGTTTTCGTTGTGGAAGGACGGGCAGTCTTCGTGGCCGGGGTGAAAGTAGAAAATTTTGCCCAACCCCCGGGTGAAGGTGCTGCCGCCGCGGAAGACATTGCCGCCGGCAAACCAGGTGATAAACAGCAGGTCGTCGGGCTGCGGAATTTGGAAGACTTCGCCATACATTTCCTCGCGCTCAAGTTCAAAATGCAGCGGCACGCCTTGTGTGATGGGATGCGTGGGGTGCACGTTCCACACGATGGCTTTTTCATTGGCGCAGCGCCAGCGCAACTTGCAGGGCTGGCCCATCAGCTTGCAAAAGGGCTTGGCCATGTGCGCCGAGTGCAGCGCGATGAATCCCATGCCGTCTAGCACGCGTTGCACCACTTTTTCAGCGATGTCGTCGCGCACTTTGTCGTGCAGGGCGTGACCCCACCACAGCATAACATCAGTGGAGTTAAGCACGTCGTCGCTGAGACCATGGTCGTCGTCTTGCATGAGCCATGCAGTGCGGATTTCCAAGTCATCGGCTTGCAGGGCGGCGGCTAGACATTCGTGCATGCCGTCGGGATACAGTGCGGCAACGTCGTCGTTGGTGTGCTCGTGAAAGAATTCATGCCAAATGGTTACGCGGATTTTGTTCATGGTGTTTGCCCTTTCGTTTGCTATTTTTTCGCAAAATAATCCTCAGCCAGCAGCGCATAGCGCACGGTATCACAAATGCCCTGGTTGTTGATGTCGTTCTGCCGCATGGTGCCCTCAATTTGCATGCCGCATTTCAGCATCACCTTGCCCGAGTTGGGGTTGCGCGTGTCGTGGCAAGATTCAATGCGGTTGATGCCCACTTCCTCAAAGAAAAAGCGAATCAATTCCCGCAACGCTTCGGTCATATAGCCCTTGTTCCACCATGTTTGACCAATGCCGTAGCCGATGTGCACCATTTTGGTGGTATCACGCTGCTCAACTGCGGCGATGCTGCCAATCGGCTCTCCAATTTCTTTCAGCACAATCGCCCAGCTGTAATGACTGGGTTTTTCGTATAACGGCAACCATGACTCGATGACCGCTTGAGAAGCCGAAACACTCGTGTGCGTTGCCCATGTGAGGTACTTGTTGACCTCGCTATCGCTCGCCCAATTGCGAAACATGGCTTGCGCGTCGTCTAGCACAAACCGCCGAAGAATGAGCCGTTCGGTTTCAAGCGTAACGGTGCCTTTGTGCGCTAACATGCTATTCTCCTAAACAAATGTGATGGTATACATGCCGTCATCCAGCACAAGGCGCAGGAAATGATAGATGGAATCGCGCGCGTTGGCCTGTGCAGTTTGCAACATGGCAACGGTTTCGGCGCGGGTGTTGATGTATTGATGACGGGCATCCAAAAAGCTAGATAGATCGCCCAAGCCATGCCGCGCGAATATCCCGGTGGTTTCATCCAGCACCTGCACTGAGCTTAGATCAATGGCGTGGCTCAGGATGATCGCTTCGGGCAGCGTGACTTGCACTTCACGGGTAGACACCTGCTGCACAATGTTTATGCTGATTTCCTCAGCATTGATGCCGAAGAGGATATCGCCCTGCCAGCGAACAATCATGCGCCGCATGGTGCCGGGAATTGCGGTGACTTGGCCGAATAGTTCGATGGTGCGCTGGTCTTCTTCAACGCCGGCCTCGGTGTAGCGCAGCGACAAGGTGGCCAGTTGCGCCACGCGCCGCACCGATTCCTCCAGCAGGGCGGAATCAGATGTGATGACGTGGGTGTCGGCACGCATGGAGACATTGCTGAACCAACTGCGTATCGCATGGCTGGTGAACACAATGGCAATCACGGCGATGACAGCAGCGATGGTGATGATCAATCGCTTCACTTTAATCGTGAGCATGGTGAACCTGGTTAACATGGTCAAACTCCTTCAACTTTTTATTTCTATGCTGATCAACCAATAGTGTAATAAAATAGGCTGCGTAAAAATTTTCTTGACATTTTTGCGTGATTGGGGTATAATAATATTATAAGCTAACGTGACGCCGCGGAAAACCTGCCCCCGTGGGACAGCCTTTTGGTTGACCGGAGATGAGGGGACTGGCAGTCCCTCCACGTTAGCTGTTTGCTTTGCCTTCCAATCGTCCTCTTGCTTTGTCGTTTATGCGATACATGTTGACGATTTCAAATCCACCACTCGTGGTTGTTTCGCGCAAGTCCAACAAAACTGAAGAATTTTTGTTATCACATACGCGCGAAAGAAAAATGTGATAGCCTTTTTCTTTGTTGGCTGTTATCACCTTGTCTGGTCGATATAACGCATTGCCGATAATTAAGTTATAGTCCAAAGGGTCAACTTCAGGGTGATGTGCAAGATTTTTTTCGATGATATTTCTTTTGAGAAACACGGGTTTATCGTTTATTGCGAGCTCATGAAGCGTTTCTTGATTCAAACCTGGCAATTGCGTATCACCCTGAAAGTTGATTTTAATGCTGTCTATTTTGGCTTTTTTGTGCTTCAGTGGTCATTTTTAGCATCACACCGTACTACCAACTGCATAACCCGAGCGCACTGCCTGCAACACCATGCCCGGAGCGAAACTATCACCAATGTGATCGATGACCACATCAGGCAGTTCGCGCTGCAGCTTTTGATACAACGCATCACCCGCACGGCTGCCGGCAGCAATCACCACCGCGTCGCAGGGCAGGAACACATCCACCAAGTCCTCACGCACAGGACGCGCCATGGGATTCGGCACGTTTTCAGGCAGCTGAGGCGTCCAAGTCACGTAGGGGTTGGGCACACTCTTGTGCTGATTTTGCCGCAGTGTGATGCCATTGGGCTGATAGCTGAGCAGCTGCGTGCAGTTGAGCAGCGTTACACCGGCCTCAGCCAAATAATGCAGCAGATAGCCACGGTTAGCGGTGCAGGCGTGCTGCATGAAGGCTTCTTGCATTTCCACCACAGTGACCTGTTTGTTTTGCTCTTTGGCCAGCCAATAGGCAACCTCGCAGCCCACCGCGCCGCCACCGATGACCACCACGCGGCTTGCATCTTTGAGCTTCACCGGATGCTGCAGCACTTCGTTGGCTTGGTAGATGTTCGGGCGCTCATGCCCGGGCACGCCAATGTTGAACTCCCGCGCACCAGCGGCGAGAACCACACGGTCGAAACCGTTGAGCGTTTCTGCGGTGGCTTCGGTGTTCAGTTGAATATTCAGGTCGTGCTGTACTGCTGTGTTGGCGGCATGGTTACGCAGCCAAGCAAGATAATTTTGCAGGTCAAACTTGATGCCGGGCACGCTGGCCACCTCAAGCTTGCCGCCCAGACGGTCGTCTTGCTCAAACAGAGTGACGCTGTGGCCACGTTGCGCAGCAGTAACAGCCGCCGTAACCCCTGCTGGACCGCCACCAACCACCGCAATTTTCTGCGGCTTGTCGGTTTTGGGTAGCTGCGCGGAGATAACTTCCTCAAAGCCTGTGCGGGGGTTCACCGCGCACTGTGGATGCCCACCATTGACGAATTCATTGATGCAACCCTCTTGGCAGCCGATGCAGGGGGTGATGTCACCCACGCGACCTGCGCGTACTTTGTTCGGCCATTCGGGGTCGGCCAGCAGCGGACGACCAATCATCACCATGTCGCACTGACCGTTTTGCAGTGCTTGTTCGGCAAGATCAGGATAGCCCAATTTGCCCACGGCGACCACCGGCACGGGCTGCCCCGCGCGGCTGACAACATCATGTTTGGCAAAGTATTCACGACAGGCTTGCGCCACCGAAAGGAAGCAGCCCGGCGGCATGCCCTCGGGCGGGTGCGGCAGCCACCAGTTTTCATAGCAGCCCAAGTCAACGTCCACGGCATCAACACCTGCGCGCACCAAATTGTGCAAATACTCATGCGTTTCTTCCATGGTGCGACCCTTGCGAAATTTCTTCATGTGCGTGGATTTCATCGTGTCGCCATAGGTTTCGTTCAACGCGAGCGATGAATTGATGCGGAACATGATGGGGTAATCATTCCCGCAGCGATTGCGGATTTCCTCCACGATATCTAGGCCAAATCGCTGCCAGTTGGCGTAGCGTCCCAGCTTGCGGCGATTGAAGGCCGTGTTGGCCAGCTGCTCAATGAGATAGCCTTCGTGCCCGTGGATGTACACGCCGTCAAGGCCTGCTGCTTTGGCATCAGCGGCAGCTTGTCCCATCGCTTTGACCATGCGGCGGATTTGCCCGTTGGTCAGCGGCAGGCTGGGCACTTGCGGGATATAAAAATTCGGGTTGAGTGAGGCAGACTGCGGGAACTTATATTTATTGAGCAGGCACTGCGGGTTACCCACGCGTCCAAGCCCGGCCGAAAGCTGCACGAACACGCGTGCACCATGCGCTTGGCAGCGTTGCGCCAGATCGCGCCAGCCAGCACACACGGTGCGGCTGCGGTCGATGCGGGGGAAGTAACTCAAGCCGCCTTTTTCGGTGAGGGTGTTGTCAATATGATGCGTGACGGGAATGAGCCCGGTGGTCAGCAGTGCTGTGCCGCCTTTTGCACGTTCAACGAAGTAGGCGATCATTTTTTCATTGGGCCGCCCAGTTTCTTCGCACATCTGAATGTTGCCGATGGGTGCCATCACCAAGCGGTTTTTCAGCGTGAGCTTGTTGATTTGCACTGGCGAAAACAGATGGTCATAGGGATGCAGATGTTGTGTCATCTGTCCCTGTTGCATGGTGGTTTCGTCGGCAAACCAGTCGCCGTACCAGCCGTGCAGTTGTGTCAGTAATTGTTCTTGTTTCATGATATCTCCCCCGATTTTTTGTGTTTTTGTTGTTCTTTTTTGAAAAAACCACCTGCGGTGGGGCTCTACTTTGTGCACGCTAAGGCGCGCAAAAGTCGCTTCGCTGTGTTCTATTCCAGCCTCATAAAAATCCCCCCGCGAAGCGGCATAGGTTTTTTGGTTCTTTCGCAAACCCCCACCTGCACGTCTGCGACGTGCTATCCTCCCCCAATGATCCACCCCACAAATGCAAGCATTTACGGGGACCCCGGAGGGTAGGCCTTGGCAACACCTTAATATTTCATAAAAATCCTCCGCGAAGCGGCATAGGTTTTTTTGGTTCTTTTTTTGCAAAAAAAGAACACCATTCACGCTAGATGTGCCAATAAAAGTACCAAGCTTTTGCGCCTTGCAAGTGGCTGGCCAATGCGCGGATGGTGTCGCTGTCGTCGCGGTGCGCCTGCCGCACGACATCCGGCGCGAAAGCAAATTGCTGCAATGCGAGACGTTCAGCCTCGAAAACCTGTGCAGGCGGACGTGCCACGCGTAATTCCCAGATATCGTAGCCCGCGACCACGGGCACAGCTTCGTAATGCTGTTGCCAAAACTGCAGCACCGCCGCTTGCTCTGCAGGCGATGGGCACAGACCACTGCCACCCATGGGCACAAACAGCGGCAATACCCAGGCGTGTTGCGTGGGGCATTGAGCAATGAGCACCCCATCGCGGGCGTGGTTGCGGCAACTTTGGCACAGGCGATTATCCCCCTGCACGCTGCGCACAGGCACGAACTCGCCCAGCAATTTTTCCACAGACACCTCGGTTTGCACAAGGGCATTCATGCGTTGCTGCAGCAATTGCAGCGGATCGATTGCCTGTGCAGCGGGTAGCATAACTTCGGCATATTGCACGCAAGTTTGCACTTCTGCGCTTGCCAGATTATGCTGCACGGCCTGCAGCAGCTGCTTGCTGGGATAAATGACCACGGGCGTGAAGCCGGCGCTCCCCTGCCCTTGTCGTGCCAGCATTTTATAGCGACGAAAAATCGCGCTGCCGCCTGCCGCCGCGGGAATGATCTCCGCTGGGCAGCCAAGCAGCTCTGCAATTTCCCTAGAAATGTTTTGCATATGTACTTCCATTCGGGAAAAGATTTTGCGGGACGGGGTTAAGATTACGGACGAGCACAGCTCGCCCCTACGCGTGATGCGGCCAAAGGCCGTGCTGGTGCTCCGCACCCCTCCCTCAGTCACTGCGGTGACAGCTCCCTCTAAAAGAGGGAGCCGGGACTTGCTTCTTCCACTCTCATATATTGTTTCCCCGCGAAGCGGCTAAAGTTCTTTTGGTTACTTTTTTGCAATCAACCCCCACCTGCACGCCTGCGACGTGCTTTCCTCCCCCAATGACCCACCCCACAAATGCAAGCATTGGCGGGGACCCCGAGGGGAGGCCTTGGCAACACCTTAATGTTTCATAAAAATCCCCCGCGAAGCGGCTAAAGTTTTTTGGTGCGATTGCCACCCCCACCTGCACGCCTACGACGTGCTTCCTCCCCCAATGATCCACCCCACAAATGCAAGCATTTACGGGGACCCCGGAGGGGAGGCCTTGGCAACACCTTAATGTTTCATAAAAATCTCCCGCGAAGCGGCTAAAGTTTTTTGCGCTACTTTTTTTCAAAAAAGTAGCAAAACAGCCTGCACTAAGCACCAGTGGAACCGAAACCGCCTGCACCGCGCACAGTTTCGTCTAATTCATCGGCGGCTTGATAGTTCACGGGCAAAAATGGCGTGACCACCAGTTGTGCCACACGCTCGCCGGGGACAATTTCTTGTGCAGCCGTGCCGTGATTGTGTAATGCAACCATCACTTCGCCACGGTAGTCAGCATCTACTACGCCGACTTTGTTGGCCGGGGCAAGCCCGCGCTTGGCGGCAAGCCCGCTGCGGGCGTAGATCAGCCCCGCGAAATACTGCGGAATTTCCACCGCAAGCCCGGTGGGTATCATGCGGGTTTCGCCGGGTGCGATAATCATAGGGGCGTCTAGGCAGGCGGATAAATCCGCACCGGCGGCATAGGCTGAACCGAATTGGGGTAGCACTGCGCCGCTGCGCAGCAGTTTAACACGGATGGTGGGAAAATTCATAGCAATCTCGCTTTCTGGCAAGTTAACCCTTATTATACTATATAACGCGCCAAAAGGCAAGCTTTGAGGACCCTTTTTTGAAAAATATTTGCAAATGCAGCGTGAGCATGATATAATAGATGCTAGTTGATTAGTGCACAGCGAAGCGACTTGCTCACCGCAGGTGCAGCGAAGCGACAGAGCTCACCGCAGGTGTGGTATAATAGACGCTAGACACTGAGATTAGGACACAGCGAAGCGACTTGGAGGAATGATTATGACTCGTTATGCATCGGCAAAAGAAATCTATGCGAAACACGGCGTTGATTGCGAAGCCGCGATGACTGCCCTGTTGGCATTGCCCATCAGCGTGCATTGCTGGCAAGGCGACGATGTGCGCGGCTTTGAGCAAACGCACACGCCCGGTGGCGGCATTGCAGCCACGGGGAACTACCCCGGCCGGGCAACGAACGCACAGGAACTGATGGATGATTTTGATGCCATGCTGGCACGCTGCCCCGGCAAACACAAGATTAACCTGCATGCGATGTACGCAGTAACGGACAAGCCTGTTGCGCGGGATAAACTTAAGCCTGCGCATTTTAAGGCATGGCTTGAATATGCAAAAACCAAGGGGATTGGTGTGGATATCAACCCCACGTTGTTTGCACATGAATTGGCCGCTGATGGGCTGACACTTTCGCATGCCGATGCGCAGGTGCGCCGCTTTTGGATTGACCACTGCAAAGCCATGCGCCGCATTGCGGCATGGTTCGCCGCTGAGCTGGGGCAACCGTGCGTGAACAACATTTGGATTCCCGATGGCTTTAAGAATTCCCCTGCTGATCGCCTTGGTCCGCGCCAACGCCTGAAGGATTCGCTTGACGAAATTCTCGCCGAGAAATTGGACGGTGTGATTGACACCGTGGAATCGAAAGTGTTTGGCATTGGTCTGGAAAGCTGCACGGTGGGCTCACATGAGTTTTATCTGAACTATGCTGCCCGCAACGGCTGCGTGTGTTTGCTGGACAATGGGCATTTTCATCCCACGGAGCAGGTGGCAGATAAGATTTCTTCGATGCTATTGTTTAGCGATAAACTTGCCCTGCATCTGACACGCGGTGTGCGTTGGGATAGCGACCACGTGCCTGTGTTCAACGACGAACTGCGTGACATCTGCACCGAACTGGTGCGCTGCAATGCACTTGACCGCACATTGATTGCCCTGGACTACTTCGATGCGAGCATTCACCGTGTGGCGGCGTGGGTGATTGGGTTGCGCAATGTGCGCAAGGCCTTGCTGGAAGCCTTGTTGCTGCCACACGAGCAGCTCAAACAGCTGCAAAATGAGCAGGATTTTACCCGACTGTTAGCCATGCAAGAGGAGCTAAAACTGCTGCCGCTGGGCGATGTGTGGGAGGAATTGTGTCGACGCGCAGGTGTTGCAGCTGATATGAGTTGGATGGATGGAATGACGCTTCGCTGCGGCCTATGATAGTTTCATCGAAATATAATGGTTTTCTGATTTGTAAGATTTTCAGCGACGTTAAACGAGTTTATCGCTCCGCGAACCTTCCTCAGACCGACCCGAGGTCGGCCAGCTCCTTCCAGAGGAAGGAGCTAAGGCTTGCTTTTTCAACGTTCATAAAAATTCCACCGCGAAGCGGAATAGGTTTTTTTGGTTCTTTTTTTGCAAAAAAAGAACAAGAAAGGACAGCCATGCAACATCACCTGCAACCGCCCACAGGCTGGATGAACGACCCAAACGGCTTGGTATATTTCCGCGGGCAGTATCATGCATTTTATCAGCATAATCCGCATGCCGCCAAGTGGGGGCCCATGCAATGGGGGCATGCCGTGAGCGACGATCTGCTGCACTGGCAGCACCTGCCCATTGCCCTGGCACCCGACCAACACTATGAAAACGACGGCGGTTGCTGGAGCGGCAGTGCCGTGGTGCGCGATGACCGCTTGTGGTTGTTCTACACTGCCGTAGGGCGCGAACTTGGGCAAACGCAATGTGCCGCCGTGAGCGATGATGGCGTGCACTTCACTAAGCTGCCACAAAACCCACTGATCACACATGCACCCGGTGGACAAAAAGACTTTCGCGACCCGAAAATCACTGAGATTGACGGTGTGTATCACATGGTGGTGGGCAGCGGACAAGGCAAAGTTGGACAACTGTTGCATTACACTTCGACCGACCTGCTTGCTTGGGAATATCACAGCGTGTTGCTGCAGGGCAAACGTTTCGGCCGCGTGATGGAATGCCCAGATATATTCCCGCTTGGCGATGAATGGGTGTTGATGTGGTCGCACATACGCAGACGCTGGCGGGCAACGGTATTTGCAATTGGACAGTTTGACGGCAAGAAATTCACCTTGCGCAGCGTGCAACGGCCGGTGTGGGGTCCGCATTTTTATGCTGCGCAAAGCTTTGCCGGGCCAAACAATGAGCGGATTATCATGGCGTGGCTGTTTAGTTGGCGCAAACGCGTGCCCAAACACGCCACGCGAGCCGGTGCATTGAGCACTCCCCTGCTGGTGCAGCTGCAAAACGGAAAACTGCGCCTGAGACCTATTCACGGCAAGTGCGGGCTGGTGTGCGATGGCAAGGCAATTGAACTATTTTGGCGCGGGCGAGTCGTGTTTTGCTGGCATGGTTGAAAAATATCACAATTTAGCAACAAAAAAGACTTGACTTTTTGCTCGCAACGAGATAAACTATACATAGCGATTGAAAAAGGAGGAACCGCCGATGGTATTTGAACGCATTCGGCAGATTATCTGCTCACAATTTGATTTGGAGCCCGAGCAAGTGACGGAAAAATCCAGCTTGGAGGAGCTTGACGCCGACAGTCTGGATATTTACGACTTGGCGCAAAGCTTGGAGTCAGCATTTGATGTGGCGTTTCGCGAGGAAGATCTGGAAGAGATTTGCACGGTGACGGACTTGATCAATTTTATCGAAAATGTGTGACATAACAGAAACCGCCCTGAAGAGGGCGGTTAATTTTATGGGGATTTGTAGCTCCGCGAGCACCAGCCCAAGAATGCAAGCATTCTCGGGGAGCCCAGCGGAGAGGAATTGGGGCTTGCTGTGTATGCTTTCATAAATCGCTCCGCGAACCTTCCTCACCCCTCGCGACTCGGGGAGCTCCTTCCGGGGGAAGGAGCTGAGGCTTGTGCCTTAGAACTCAATATGAATAGTTCACCGCGAAGCGGATAAAGTTTTTTGGTTCTTTTTTTCAAAAAAGAACACCTCGCATTGTACTACTCGCGTTCGGGTACGAGCAAGCCATAGCCGCCGTCATTGCGGCGATAGACAACGTTGAAATGGTCAGTTTCGGCGTTGAGAAATAGGTAAAACTGATGGCCGGTGAGGTTCATTTGCAGGATAGCCTCATCCACGTCAACGGGCTTGCAGCACACCGCTTTGCGGCGCACCACATCGAAATCTTCTTCGGCTTCGTCAGCGATGTCGCTGAAATCAAGCTTGCTGATGGTATTGCGTTTTTCCAAGCGAGTTTTGTTTTTGCGCAGCTGTCGCACAAGCACGTCCACGCAGCTGTCGAGGGCGTCGTTGATTTGCTGCGCGCCTTCTTCGGCACGCAAGACCATGCCGCCAAAGCGCACAGTGACCTCAACGGTCATGCCGTTTTTTTGCGCGGTGGCAGTGATTTTCACGTCTGCCTGGTCGCTGTCGGGCCCGAGCAAACGGGCAAGCTTGGCGAGTTTTTTCTCGGCGTGGGCTTGGAAAGTTGGGCCTGCAGTGCATTTGCGGGCAACGGTGGTGATGTTCATTGAAAAGCCTCCTTTGTATAGTGTTAACGCAGCCCAGTGGCCGCATATGAGTTAATTTCTTGCCCGGCGGCGGTGAAATGCACCGATACCAAGCCGCCGAAAAACACAGAAAACGTGAAGCCTAATCCGTCAATTTGGCGCAACATTTCTTCTTGGCTTTGCCCTTGCAGAAAACCCTCGTTCATGTCAAGGGTTGCAGCACCGGAAGCGTGCATGGTAACACCCAGCAGATACGTGCCTTGCGGCAGCACAGCGTGTTGCACCAACAGGCGCACAACATCCTCCGGCGTGCCGTCGCTTTCGGCATAGACATAGGTAACATAGGGCTCATCAGCGCTTGGGGGAATGTATAGCCGCACGAGTTGCGTGGGGGCTTCGGTGGTGGTTTCGGCCTGTGATACAGGTGTGCCACAGGCTGCCAGCACAAATGCCATGGTGACGAGCAAGGCAGAAAACGCGAGCAACTTTTTCATGGGATTTTCCTCCTGTAACGTATCATACGACTAGTATAACACGCCTGCGGCGAGCATGTCGCTTCGCTGTGCGTTAATCACGTTACATTAAGGTGCAACGCTCTGTGTCTATTATAACACATTAAGCTGGAAAAGTAAAGTTACAATGTTGTAACTTTTTCCGCACGTTCGCGCTCGGCCTGGCTGGGGCGCAAGTAGTTGAGCTGCAACTGTGTGGGACAGATGTAGTCTTCATCGCGTGCTGCCAAGATTGCACCCCAAGCGCGCTGCACCCGCACAGGTTCAGGCGCAAGTTGCCAATGTGGACGCTTGGTCATGTTATCGTAACACAGCTGTGCGCCGTCGCCGCAAAACCACACAGGTGAATCTGTGGGCAGCTGCTGCTCAAGTTCAGCGATAGCGATGGCTTGGTCGTCGCACAGGCGGGTTAAATTCTCCTCTGTGGAGGGGGCTAGGGTGGTTTTAAATTGCGCATTATAAACTTGCAGACGGCGTGCATCCATTGCACAGCACAGCGTGCCCTCAAGCTCGCTTGCAGCGGCGGCCATTGCAGCAAGGGTGCTCACACCAGCGCAGGGAATGTCGCGCGCCATGGCGATGCCTTTGGCTGTGGCTGCGCCGATACGCAGGCCAGTGAAGCTACCGGGCCCGTGGGTGACGCAAATGCGGTCAATTTGGGTGATGGCGAAGCCGCAGCTACCCAGCAATTCATCAATCACTGTCAGCAGTGTTTCACTGTGCTTTTGGCCGCTGTGCCGCAGTATCTCACGCAGCAGCTGTCGATCTTGCGCCACGGCAACGGATAAAAATCCCGCCGAGGTGTCAATCCCCAGGGTGAGCAATGGTGATTCTCCGTTCGTTGTTGTTGATGGCCTCGATGTGCACGCGAATGGCGTTGTGCGGGAGCTCATCGACGATGTTTTCGCTCCACTCGATGGCCAGAACTTTGTCACCGCTGAGGTAATCATACCAGCCTGTGCTCTCCAAATCGTCGGCACTGGTGACGCGATACATATCGAAATGCACGAGGCGGTCGTGCTCGTGCACGAGCGCATAAGTCGGGCTGGTGATGTCGTCGTCGGTCATGCCAAGGCCTTGCGTAAGCCCGCGCACAAAGGCGGTTTTGCCTGCGCCGAGGTCGCCGAACAACGCCACAACCGCGCCGGGGGCAAGTTGCCGTGCCAGCTGGGCGCCGAGTTGTTCGGTTTGGTGTGGGGTGTGGGTTGTGTGGGTCATGGTAATTTTTTTCTTGACATATTTCGGTTTGTGTGGTATAATAACTATACAACATTGAAGTTTCGCAAGGGAATTCGGTCTGCTTGCGAGTAAAGGTGATTTAGTGGCTAAACCTTTCACTTACCTTTGATGTTGTTTTTTTATTTGATAAGCAGTCAGCACATATTGCACGTTGGCGCCTCGTAAATCAGCGTCAACTAGAACTCTATATCCGTCGTGTTCGATAATAAATCGAGGATTGTTGTCCCATTTCGTTTCTCTGATTAGGGTACCGTTTTCAACAACACGAGCAAGATTATTTAACACTACGCTCGCGTTACCGTCGTTTTTTGAACGCCGCTCGATAATATGTGCCGTGCCAAAGCCGCGCTTACCATCCTCTCCCCATATAAGGTCAATCGCACCAATATCATCGCGAAAAAACGCAGCTTTTACATGGCCACGTTTTTCCTGCAATAGCTTATCAACCGCTGCTTGGCCCTTCACGTTAACGAATGACGGACCAAGCAGGTTTATATTTTCTGCGTCCTTCATCCTCCTCACCCCGCTGAGTAGTTCGGAGCCTCTTTGGTAATTTGCACACCATGCGGGTGGCTTTCGATGAGCCCAGCGTTAGTGATGCGCACAAACTGCGCGCGCGTTTGCAGCTCAGCGATGGTTTTGCAGCCAGTGTAGCCCATGCCTGCACGCAAACCGCCCAGCAGCTGATAAATGGTGTCGGACACAGGGCCTTTGTAGGGCACGCGGCCCTCAATGCCCTCGGGCACCAGCTTGCGGGTTTCGGCTTGGAAGTAGCGGTCGCCGCTGCCCTGCGATTGCGCCATGGCACCCACCGAGCCCATGCCGCGATACACCTTGAACTGGCGGCCTTGATACACCTCGGTTTCGCCGGGGGATTCCTCACACCCCGCCACCAGCGAGCCGACCATCACGCAGCTTGCACCCGCAGCAATTGCCTTCACAATTTCGCCGGAATATTTGATGCCGCCGTCTGCGATAATCGGCACACCAAATGGTGCGGCAGCGTTTGCGCTATCGTAAATGGCAGTGATTTGCGGCACACCAATGCCCGCCACCACGCGCGTGGTACAGATGCTCCCGGGGCCAATGCCGACTTTCACGGCATCCGCACCTGCCGCGATGAGGGCTTTTGTGCCGTCTGCGGTGGCAACATTGCCGCCCACCAGAGTGATGTGCGGATAAGCAGCCTTAACGCGACTAATTGCACGCAGCACATTTTGGCTGTGACCATGCGCGCTGTCGAGCACAAAGGCATCCACGCCTTTTTCGGCAAGGGCTGCGGCACGTTCGAGCACGTCATCGGTCGCGCCCAATGCTGCGGCGCACAGCAGGCGACCACGTTCATCACGGGCGGAATTGGGAAACTTGGTGGCCTTTTCAATGTCCTTGATGGTGATGAGACCGCGGAGATTGCCCAGCTCGTCCACCAAGGGGAGTTTCTCAATTTTGTGGCGCATGAGAATTTGCTTGGCTTGCTCAAGCGTGGTACCCACCGGTGCGGTAACGAGGTTTTCGTTGGTCATCACACTTTCGATGCGCACGGTGTAGTCCTCGAGAAAGCGCAGGTCGCGGTTGGTGAGGATACCCACCAGCTTGCCCTGCACCACCACCGGCACGCCTGAAATTTTATATTTGCCCATCAGAGCATCCGCCTCGGCAACCGTGTTGGTTGGCCCAAGCGAAAAGGGGTTGACAATCACGCCGTTTTCGCTGCGCTTAACCATGTCTACCTGGTTGGCTTGTTCGTCAATGCTCATGCTTTTGTGAATAACGCCAATGCCGCCCTCGCGCGCGATGGCAATGGCCATGCGGGCTTCGGTGACGGTATCCATGGCAGAAGTGATAATGGGCATGTTCAGCGCAATGCGGCTGCTGAGGCGTGTTTGCAGCTGCGCCTGATTGGGCACTAGGGTGCTTTCAGCCGGCACGAGCAGCACATCGTCAAATGTTAGGCCCTCTTTGGCGAACTTTCCGCCCTCGGCAAATTGTTGCATGGTTTGTCCTCCCTTGATATTTTTTATGTTATCCTTTATTATAGCATTTATTGTCGTGGGTTGTCAAGGGATGGATTTGTTAAATTTTTGTCGTCTGTGGTGATGACGAAAAAACGGACGAGCAAAGCTCGCCCCTACATGATGCCACTGGAAACCAGCCTCTGCTCCACCTAAATATCATTTGAGTGCACGAAAAGTATTAAACCCCTGCCCCGAAACCCATTGTCCGCCTTGCAGTGCGGCAGCTTTGAATTGCTCCCAATATTTTACCCCAGCAGTTGTTGCGGTGGTCGCAGCAGTTGTTGCGCCTATCGCCACTCTTTTAATTAACCGAACGGTTCCCCCAGCCGCGCCTACTATTGTGTTATCAAGCCAACCGAGAACATTGAGGAGTGTTTGTACTTGGCCAGCGTTAGGCTCAAACTCCGTTGCAAAATAATCTTCCAGCCAGCCAGCTCTTGCTTGTTCTTCAAGCCAACGATTGTTTGCCTCTGCTTCTGCTGCGTCCCAAACAGCTTTACCTATATCGTTCCTGTTGTCCCACAGGACGCGAAGAGGATTAGTCATTGTGTCAAAAAGTGCGCGTGCCATAAACCCATCTGGGTCAATAAACATCACAGGGTTGTTGTTGGCGTAGATGTACATGTTAGTGCCGAGTATACCTACACCCGTGTCCATGAAGACATCCGCGCTCACAAACCTGCACAGCGCAGGACAGTAATAGCGAGACTGCAAGTAATATAAACCTAATTCCCAATCGAAGTAGTACCCCCTATAGGTTATCGGGTTTGTATGCGCTAACTCCCCGCCATAGTCAAGAATATTGCCCCAACTGTCATAAGTATACCACGCCACGACGTTGCCGTCAATGTCTATGACAGAAACAATGCTATTCTTCGTTGCCGTCATGGTTTTCCTCCTCGGCGGTCGGCTTGCGCTTGGCTTGCCACCAACGTTCCAAGATTATTGCCCCCGAAGTGACAGTAACAATAATAAGCCATGGATAAGCGAAGCCTTCAACGAATTGCACAACACTCGGTGGGGATAATGAACCTATTATTATTGCACAAAACATTATTACCCCGCACACTGCCCAAACTGCAACTGCCCACTTTGTTGGTTTCTTTGAGTTATAGCTCAAAAATACATGGTTAGATGAGATAAGTGCTAGCACATAAAAGTGTGTTCTAGGTAAAAGGCTTGTAAATCCTGCACGAACAAGGTATGCGTGAATGATGTGTGTCACTATGATTATCAAAACACTAAGTACTACAAATCTCCACCTTAGAGTGTATTTTCCCAAAACTGTTCACCTCACTCTCGAATTAGCAGATGGTCTGTAAGGTTGGATGTCTGTGATTATTGTAGTACGACCTCTTTGTTCATACGTTATCCTCACACCTGTATTTGTAGTGCTGTCTCTCAAAGCTCTTATTCTATTCTGTGCTGCACCAAGACCTGTTGGGTCGAAACGGTCTGTTAGTCGACCTGCGCCATAACCCGCACCAACACCCCCTAGACCAACGCCAACTCCCACTGCGCCAGCAAGTCCGGCAGGAGCCGCCGCAGCCGCTATGGGAGCCACGGGTACAAACACTAACGCAACGCCTGCTACAAGTGCATTATTACTTCTTGATTCTGCTCTAGCAAGTTCGCTCAAAAAATCGTCAGTTTCTGCATAAGTAAGATATCTTGTATTCACACTTACCTCTGGAGGATTGGCTTGCCAAGCTTCTCTTTGACCCTGCGGTGCATTATGACGCCAAGCACTGTAACTCGGGTCAACAACTGTGTCCGATAAGTCTGGAATTGGGATTTCATTCATCAATTGAAAAGCGTTGCTTATCCAGCTCCCAACCGCCCTGATAGCAAATGTGCCATGTGGATCCCAATAGTTGATAGGGTTATTCAAACAATATGCAAACATATTGGTGCCCAACACACCTTGTGCTGTATCCATAAAGACATCAGCGCTGATGAAACGTCTTAAACTTGGACAGTAATACCTTGACTGCAGATAGTAAAGCCCTAATTCCCAATCCTTGTAGTACCCCCTATAGGTTATCGGGTTGATGGTTGCCATGTCACCCGAATAGGACAACAAATTCCCCCATGCATCGTACACATACTCTGCAACCAAGTCTCCGTTTGCATTGAGAATCCCGACGATGTCACCTATAGGTTTTCGATGCTAACACATTCTCCGTCTTTACTTAAGTGCGTTACCCCTAAGTCTGTCGAAACAACGAAAGTATTGTCAGTAAATTTCACGTCATCAATTAGGCTATTGGCAACATATTCGAAGACTACTTCACCTTTTCTCAAATCTATTGCGTAAAAATACAAGCTTTCGACCAGCAGAAGCGTATCACCACAATCATTTGAAACAATCGCAGGAAGAAAATTCAAATTCGCTATATAAATTGCAATCCAACGAATCAAGTTTTCATTGATCGTATATGCTTTTAAAAGACAAATATTATCCCCATAATTTTCAAAGCCCAATTCAAGGATATTGCCTAAATGTCTATTTAAATCTCGCCTTGTTACATTTCCAACATGCCTTATCAACCAACCATTGTATAAAATATCCAAATTAACCTCCTTGAAGTATTACAGAAATTAGCGAATTTTCTTGCCAAACCGAAGTCATATGTAAAAGTCCATTTGGCCCAACGAGCAAAGATTCCCTAGTGGTATATCCATCAATAATCCTCACAATTGAACCTGGATCATTTAGCACGTTGGTCAAAGCATCTGTTACGATTCCCCTTCCGGTAGCATTGTCAAAAATACCAATCCTATTTAACTGCCTCAGCATATCTGTGCTTCTTTCAAGATTGTGCCGTCTTCCTGTTGCTTGGCCAAACATAAAATCTAGTTTTCTACCTAATTCAGGAACTCTTGGCGCGACTTGCCCCCCAGCTCTCGTCGCCCAGTTCACCGCAGCACTGCCTTGTTGCTGAGCCCAGTTTATAGCAGCACTGCCTTGTTTTTTTGCCCAATTCAGTGCTTGGTCGCCATATTTCCAAGCCATGGTGCCAATGAAAACAAGAAAACTACCTTCATATCTTGATCTTTGGGGCTGCCTCATAAACCCTGTTGGGTCGTAAAAATTAACAGGATCATTGTTACAATACGCATACATATTCGTGCCCAAGATACCAACACCCGTATCAAGGAAAACATCCGCTGAAATAAACCTTCTGAGGGCTGGGTCATAGTAACGCGATTGTAAGTAGTACAGCCCAGTCGCCCAATCAAAATAATACCCCCGGTAGGTAATCGGATTAACACTCGCCGTCATGGTTTTCCTCCTCGGCGGGTGGCTCGTCTTTCCCGGCAGGCACACTGCGGATTAACCAAATGATTGTAGAAACGAACAATGCAAGAATCAATATTATGAGCGTACCACCTTCTCTGGATAAAATAAGTGGTCCACTTTGATAGACTTGCATCAAATATATTGCCGCGAGTATACTATGAATTAGATGCAAAACTCGCCGTAAATTTACTTGACGGTTTAATTGAACGAGCAAAACCACCACAAATAATATAGATGTTAACGACAGACCAATCAACAAAAAATCATTGGGCCAGTCCATAAATGCAACTTGAAATGCAATCACAAAAGTTCCAATTATAATAATAGTGTGCCAGAGTGTTTCAAAGTGTGATATAAAAAACTTTTTCATCTTACAGCACCTCCACCTGGTCGGTATACACGTGTGGCTGGTGTAGTTGGTAATAAGACAAAGTGGTTGCTATGCGAAGCCCCCATAGAGTTCATTGCTCTGAGTATTTGTTGGCCTGGTGAAACCGCATATACCAATATACCGCCCATACCACCCACAAACCAGCCAGCTTGTTGTACAAAAGCAATATCGTTTGGTCCATTCGGAGTGCTGTGCGGAAGCATGCCAAGCCCCATTTCCATCCCTACTTCGTGCGAAATCCTAAAGCCTCGCCAAGAAGCATTACGAGCATTTGCATGAGCACGCATATCAGGTGTGCGTCCCGCAACAAAATCGAACTGCCGTTCTGTTCCTCGGGGGTCAATGTACCCTACAGTACCGTGGATTACGCCGTTATTATCTGACGTTATATTTGATATTGCAAACCGTGTTCCATGTCCATATTCTTCAGAAAGTATGCTATGGATGTTTCGATGAATACCTATAAATTGTTTGGCTGCTTCACTTAAGTCGAATTCTTGGCCTCCATTCTCGCGTAGCCACGCTAAGTGTGCATCAAGATCCCACATACTGCCGCTCAATCGCTTCGTTCCCTCTGGATCATAAAAATTTATCGGATCGTTATGACAGTAAGCATACATATTTGTGCCCATTATACCGTCTGCAGTATCCATGTAGATATCGGGCGAAATAAAGCGCCGCAACATCGGATCGTAATATCTTGATTGCAGATAAAACAGCCCAGTTGCCCAGTCTTTGTAATATCCCCTGTAGGTGATGGGGTTTGTATAAGCTAACTCCCCGCCATAGTCAAGAATATTACCCCAACTGTCGTAAGTATACCACGCCACGACGTTGCCGTCAATGTCTATGACAGAAACAACGTCCCCTTGTAGGTTGCGCACATAAAAGTAAGGAACACCGTTCAGCGTAAACCCTAACATCACGCCATTCACATCATAGAACCAAGCGATGGTTTGGTTGTTCTGCGGGGTAAATCGCGCCATGAGGAGGCCACCAGCCCAAACGTAGCAGAAAATCATGCTATTCTTCGTTTTGATCATTCTTCTTTTTCCAATGCTACGGTTACTTCCTTGTTATAATCAGAACTCATTAGATGGTAATGGTCACCTGGGTTGATGACAAAACCATTACATTGTATGGGATTAGGTTCTTCTAATAGGCCCTCTAGAGCAGAAATAAGTTCAAGCAATTCATTTTTTTTTAACAGAATTGTCACGTTGTTTAATTCTTCTTCAGCTGCTTTTCGTTTGTCAAAATATTTAATTTTCATTATTATCCTCCCGGAAATATTCGATGTACACCAGGCATTGCATCTACCCAACGTCGCCCATTCCAATTTTGCATATTCACATGTGGATTTGATGTATTCATGTCATCAAATCTAATTTGTCGCAAACCATCTGCGGATATTATCGTCAAATCTCCATTATCTTTTGGGATAACTCTAGGGTTTGGCCCAATCCAATCCAGAACATTATCCTTGAGTATTTGCTGACTTGGGTTTAACCCACTCGGTGGAGTTGAAGACGGTCGCGTTGGCGGCGCCGCTTGCGTTCCCCCGCCGCGTGGTTGAGTTTGAGCTGGCATTCTTCCTGCTGGTGGCGTATGTCCTGACATCCATTTGCGCAAGAGAAATTGCTGTTGCGCTTGCCTTCCCGTCAGTTGAGCACCAATTGGCGGCTGTCCCGGGCCTATCCAGCTGTCGTCGCTTATTCGAGGTATCCCATTCGGCACCCCTCCTACCGTATTACGCGGCGGGTTATTCTTTTTCTTCATCCACCAAGGTTTATCTTTTTTATAGCCATCCTGATCATAATAATTTATCGGGTCGTTATGGCAGTAAGCATACATGTTAGTGCCCATTATGCCATCTTCAGTATCTAAGAAAATATCTGGAGACAAAAATCTTCTCAGCTGCGGGCTATAATATCTGGATTGCAAGTAATACAACTGCGTAGCATTATCCCAGTAATATCCTCTATAGCGAATTGGATTTATCCTAGCAATATCCGTATCAGACACATACAGGTGGTTCCCCCACGCATCATATTGGTATTCTGCAACCAAGTCTCCGTTTGCATTGAGAATCCCGACGATGTCACCCTGCAGGTTCCTGACGTAGAAATACGGCGTTCCGTTCAGCTCAAAGCCCAGCATTTGCCCATCATTCTTCGTTGCCGTCATGGTCGTCCTCCTCGCGGGGCTTGCGCTTGGCTTGGCGGCGTTTGTGCATCCAAAACGAAACACGCAAAATAGCAGCAATTATAACTATGGCGTATGCAATTAACATCATGACAACAAAATTCATTGCGTAATACATTGTTGTAGAAAATCTGAAGAACGAGAACAACACATAGCCATTCAAAATAAGATAGAAGAAGTCCCTGAAGCTTCTTTTTCTGAGCACCGTTACTCGGCAAATACTATAGAGTGAGAACACTCCGAAGCAACAGACAAGAAAGATAAACAGCTGTAAGTTGATATATGGGAAAATCTCTGATGGATGAAAAAAAAGGGAGTGGCGTCCTTGAGAAAAAAGTTCAACGATATCTCTTTGAAAGCTTATCAGCAGTGGCCACAACGCAACCCAAGCGATATCTCCCCAATATTTATAGAGAATGCAAATAAATTTTTTCATATTCACACCCCAAATCAAAAGTTCACAGGGCGTAATCTTAAGGGAACAAAAATAATTGTATTGTCATTCCCGTGACCGCCTTGTAAAGCTCGACTAATGTCATCGTTTTTTCTTGCATTCCAGCCAAACGTGCTGTGCGCGTCCACAAGAAAATCTATTCCATCAGGTAAAAGTCTTCCTACCGTATTTCTAGCGATAAATCGAAATGCTTGTGAAGCTCTGCTAGGGGCAGCGTTCATGTCAGCTCTATAATTCGCTAAGTCAGTACCACGACCGACAACAAAGTCTAAAGCATATGTCTGACCAAGTCGCTCATACATCATTGTGCCTTCCATTATAAAATAACGTTCGTTATTATATGGATTAACCCCTTGTATTATTCTAAAACTTACTAACCTTTGGTTTTCACCTTCTGTCAATTCGTTTGTACCTTCACGGGCGGCCCATCTCAATAACGAAAAATCATTCCAATGAGGGGAATCTAGTGTTACGCCAAACGAACCTAAAAAATCATCAAATGCAAGATAAATTGGGCGCATTAATCGTGTAAAATAACCATCTGGATCGTAAGCGTCAAAAACGCATTTTTTTTGTAGAAATCTCTTGAAAAACCTATTGAGATATGTTATACTGAAGTTACAGGAATAAATTGGAAAACGGGGGTTTGTGTATGACGTTATCGAACAA
>Ga0123355_10001030_pt1 | contig 38630 bp, 34 predicted proteins | sample TergutEmb28metaG_3_FD_89872 | JGI IMG/M metagenome (GOLD analysis project Ga0123355, IMG submission 89872) | Embiratermes neotenicus P1 segment gut microbial communities from Petit-Saut dam, French Guiana - Emb289 P1 | ecosystem: Host-associated > Arthropoda: Insects > Digestive system > Gut ...
CTAAAGAATCTCGGCACAAGGACATTCATAGCTAAATATGCAAACCTCTTGGAGATTTTTGCATACAAACTCACCCTGGGAACGAAGGGTTTTAATTTTTCTACAATGGCATTTTGAGATTCGATGGTTGTTGGGTTGGTTTTCAGCATCCATTTTAGAAAATCTTCATATGCTCGCAAAAAAGAAACAATACGTTCATCGTCGGTTTCTAAAAAATATCTGTCATCCTCGAAGATGTTCTTGTATTTCACAAGTAGTTCTGAGCTATCATCAAGCTCTGCCAGATATGAAACAACCTTGTTGTAGTCACCCAATAAACATAGGCTCTTGTACTTGTTTTTGTCAAAAACGCTCATGTTCGCCCTGCTCCTTCTCTGGATATATGATTTTTACGCACGTACTATACTTGTGTGGTACATAAGTGCGCCCTTGCCTTGAAACAACGGCACACAGTTACCTTTCAGCCTGTGGCGTTATTTCCACCCTTTACAGCACAAATCCTAATATTTGTGTTCATGTAAATGATAGGAAAATCACTGAAACTTTCATAAACTATAAACTACTAGGATGGTATCAAGAGCATGTACAATACTGGAGATTGACTAGTAAGTTGAGTAGTTATCTATCTCGTTATTTCTACAGCCGGAAAATGCGATTAATATTATTAATAGCAAGATAATCCGTATCATATGCTCACCTCTATAACTGCATATAAAGTTGAGCGGTTGTCATATTGTAACAGATTTGCTACTTATGTGGGTAGGTATTAACTCCGCATATTTTTCCGACAATTTATCGTCAGTTCTTATTGAAAAATGCATCGACAATACTATAAAATGTTTCACCACAATACACAATGTCATATTGTTAGAGTTATTTTCAATATGTTAAAACCTACAGACGCATTACCACAAGAGTTAACCTAATAACCTCCCGCCTGCCCAAGCGTTAGAACCTTAACGGCAGAACTTGTCCCTAAACGGGAACAGCCCTCATTAATAAAGGCAATAAAATCCTCACGGGTTTTCATACCGCCGGCGGCCTTAATTTGTACGTTCGGGCCTATATGCTGCTTAAACAGTCTGATATCTTCTATAGTTGCGCCGCCGGAACCAAACCCTGTTGAGGTTTTAATAAAATCGGCTCTACTTTGTGTAACACATTTACATAGAGCAACTTTTTCATCTGTTGTCAGGTAGCAGCATTCTATAATTACCTTTAGAATTTTGCTGCCTACTGCCAATTTAAGAGCTGTTAACTCTTCTGTTATTTTGCCATAGTTACTATCTTTTGCGTCGCCGATATTAATTACCACATCAAACTCATTTGCGCCATTTTCATTTGCATTTTTTATTTCTGTCAATTTTGAAGCAGTCGTGTTGTAACCTAAGGGGAACCCTATTACTGTACACATGTTAATAGCATTTCCATATTTTTGTTTTACACTTTTCACATAGGATGGCGGAATACATACAGAAGCCGTTTTGTATTTAATTGCTTCTTCGCATATAACTTGAATATCGCCCCATGTAGCTGTCGGGGACAACAAAGTATGATCCACTAGTGCATAAATCGCAGAGTCGTTCAAAACATGACCTCCCTGATAAAATTTGGTCACACTATTTTATCTCTTAGGTTTCATATGTCAAGATGCTTATAAAATAAGTACCTGCGTAATCCGCTTTTCAGGGCTCAATCAAAAATGACGATTCTGGGTTATGCTTCGCATGGTTACCCATTGCAGTTGTTTGAATGTAATTTGCATAACAATAAAGGCAACCATTTAAGCAAGTATTATATACACCAATATCAATACTTGAAATGCAGCCGCACTTTGGGCGTTGGTTTTTGTCTTGTTTTGTATTAATATTCCGGCCTAATAATTTCTCAAACAGCTTACCGTCTATACAACTGGCACTCTGGATGCCATGTTCATGTAAGTCCATTTTTTCTGCACAGGCATCTATAGACAAGTCGTAAAAATGAGCAACAGATGCAAGTGCTGCTCCAAGATTTTTTTTCGTATTTACAGAAAATTCTGTTAGACTTAATTTATTAATATTACTCTTTACCGCCTTATAGCCTGTATCTATAAAACTGATTGTAACTTTGCGGGTATACCTATGTAATTCCTTTGCAATTTTCTCAAAGGCTTGTACATGATAATCTGCCGTATACTTTGTATTTATAAGGATTGGGTCATATCGCCAAATTATTTTGTCTGCACCAATTATCTTCGACAATTTTTTAAATGCCATAAGTGTATCCGTGTTTTTGGGGGGCACATTAGGCTCTATGTCTTTACCATATGGCGTAATTGTAAACTGAAAAATACACATATAATCTTGCAGTTCACTTAAGCGGTCAAGTATTGGCATAGGGTTTTTGGTCCAAAACACAATACCATCCAGCATATCCGGGGCAAGTTCAATACGCCGTACTTGCTTAAAATTCCTTGGATTACGAACATGTACAAACCCTTCTTTTAGTCGGTTAAAAAACCAATTTGAATAATATGATGGTATGTCGGTTCGCCTGCTGGCACTTATTATCATTGTACACCTCTTAGGACAAGTCTCATATAAAAACCGTGCAATGCACGGCTTGTTGTGGGCACTTTATGTATCTAACCCCAAGCTAATCATAATTGCACGGTTTATTTTGTTCATCATCTTATCTTCTACTCTGCAAATTTTTTCCCGTAGACGTTTTTTGTCTATGGTACGAATCTGTTCCAAAAGAATTACAGAATCTTTAACCAATGTAGAGTTTACAGATTCTATTTCTATATGAGTTGGCAACTTAGCCTTATTAATTTGGGAAGTTATTGCCGCACAAATTACTGTAGGACTGTATTTGTTTCCTACATCGTTTTGAATAATTAAAACCGGGCGTACCCCACCCTGTTCGGAGCCTATCACTGGGCTAAGGTCTGCGTAAAAAATATCGCCCCGTCGTACTTGTAACACTGCATCCACCTCTTTACTGTTATCGTGCTTGTATTATTGCCAGTGGAAAATGTTTCTAAACCATGGCACACAATTTATTTATATATAAATACGGGGCACTCGCTTACCAATTCCGCACAATATTTCGTAACTAATTGTTCCAACTATATCTGCCAGATTATCTGCGCACACGCCTTTATCACCCATCATTACAACAGGGTCGCCGGCATTAACACCTTCTATACCTGTAATATCTACCATACATTGGTCCATACAAATTGCCCCTGCAATAGGCGCAAACTTACCATTTACAAGCACTTTACCCCCACGGGAAAGTCGCCTAGGATACCCGTCTGCATACCCTATTGGCAAAACAGCAATAGTACTTTTACGCTTAGTTTTGTAAATGTGTCCGTAACTTATACCAACATTGGCCTCTAGCTCTTTTACCATGCTTACCCGTGACATAAGGCGCATAACTGGCTTTAGTCCAAGTGGAGCGCACGTTTCAATCATTTCTGCAGAAGGAGGATAGCCATATAACATTATCCCTACCCGCACAAAATCAAGGTTAAACTCATGAAAGCCCTGCCCCGTTGAAATATGAGAAAACGCCCCGGAATTTGATATGTGCTTTTTGGGTATGTTAACACCCCGTTTTGTCAGTTCACCCAAAACCCATTTGAAACGTGACAATTGCTCAAACATGAAACCGGTTTCCAGTTCATCAGAGGTTGCCAAATGTGTATAAATTCCAGTAAGGTTAAGATTGGGATTAGCGGCAATTTCACATATTTGCTGCACACTATCCAGGTTGGGCAAAAAACCCAACCTACTCATACCTGTGTCAATTTTGATATGTATACTCGCCCGCTTGGAAAAACGTGCAGCTTGGTCGGCAAGTGCATTTGCACCGTCTAAGCTAAACACTGTTTGAGTTAAGTCAAAGCACACTACTTCATGTAATAACTGCTCTGGAGTAAACCCCATTATCAGCACCGGGGCCTTAATTCCGTTTTCCCTTAGTTCTACCCCCTCTTCGCAAATAGCAACCCCAAGTGTACTTACGCCACCTTCAAGCAATGTGCGGGCAACGGGCACTGCGCCATGCCCGTATGCATCCGCTTTTACAATACCCATTAATTGTGTTTTAGGGTTTAAATCTTTAGACAACACACTTAAATTATAAGCCAAATTAGAGAGACTAATCTCTGCCCACGCTCTTTTGTATATCATAAATATGTAACCCTCCAAGTTTAATTCTGCAAAAAATACGCAAAACACGTTATATTACAACGTAAAAAGCCCGTCGTCTAAATCTACATTAAATTCAAAAACATGATATGTAACAACTATTCGCACAGCATCGTCCTGGTCGAATACAACTAATTTTACAGGAAGAAGAGTCTCGTTGTCTACCCATAGCCTAGAAATTGCCAAATATGGATGATTGCCTGGTACAGTTGCTTCCAAAACAGTACGAATGCCCTGTTCCATATCTGCTACAGTAACAGAAATCTCTTCACTTTGCAAATAATTTCTCACAAAAGTAGTTAAAAATATTTCGCTGCGTTCCGGTGTTTCTTTAATTTGCAGCGATACCCGTCCATTTACACGGCTATTAAACTGCAAAATCTGCCGCCCATCAGAGGCAGTTACACTTCCTGCAACCTCGGAAGGTGCCGTAACTTCTACACGGTACTCGCCGGTAATTCTTGCATGCTGAGTTGTCTCGTAAGTATTTACACCTTTATTAGAATGATACTCTACTGTTGCAATTGCACGAAAATTTTCCATTTCTATTAATGTGCGCAAAATTTGCTCATAGGCATTCTTTTCTGCTTCGTTTGCTGGGACACGAAGCCCCTGTGCGCCACATGCAGTTGCAAACAGTAATATAAAAACCATAATAACAGATAAAAACTTCTTTCTCATTTTGCTCCTCCTGGATAGTTTCGGTTTTATATACTATGTATACGGAGGAACTTGCCAGTTTAGAATAAAAAACAAAGCAGTTTTGCCACAAGTTTCATACATTACATTCTTCGAAAAAAAAGCGCAAAATCACATCTGCAATTTTGCGCTTTATAAGAACCTTTGTATATACAACTATTTTTTTGCAAGCTGGTTTGCTAATGTACTAAGGGTATCGATATCAGTTTTTTCAAGTAACTTACAGGCATTAACCAACTTTTTTATATCCTCAGGTAATTCCTCGTCTTTGCGCGCAGGCTTTGTCTGTCCCTTAACAATTTCATCCAAAGACAATTTATATGTTTCGGACAATTTAAATAAATTAAAAACATGGGCACTCCTTTTTCCTTGCTCGATAGACTGTAAGACCGATGGAGTCATATTTAATGCCTTTGCGCAATCTTCTATTCTAAGGTATTTGGATTTGCGAATTTTGCGGATGTTCTTCCCTACCTGAAGATTAAGCTGCATTTTTGTTTTTTCTGCACCAGCAAAAGCATTGTACCCATTAATTTCTTCTGCAATAATTTTAAACATTATATAGCTGCCTTTTTCCGATATAAGAGTCAGACCTTCATCAACTTCTTTATAATTTTTTTCGTACAATGCTTTGCGTATTTTGGCTACTGTTTTATATTCCCATAGCTCATCGTGCTGTCCGCACAACTCCAATACTTGATTTACATATTTTGTGAATATGGCATTTAACTCATCCTGTTCTATGACAGCATGTGTATTAATTAGCTCGAAATATTTAACTCTTAACAAACGATGTAAAACATTTAGCCCCAAAACAAGCTTTACTCCTTGATAGCGATCATGAGACTGGTACTTTTCTACCTCTGATAATATTTTTTGTGCAAACACATGGGTAGCCTTATAATCTTTGCAATAGCCCACAACATGAGCCGATATGGCAATATCAAAAAAATCTAAATTGCTTAAATTACTAATCCTTTCTGCAACCGGGGAAGCAATGCGGAAAGAATGAATAAAGTCGTTATATTCGTGCTCTTCAACCCATAAATCAAGAACTCTGATAACATCTATTAGTTGAGTATTGTCAGCATCGGAAGATTTTACAAATTTTTGTACTTTTCTTCTTAGCTTTAAAGTTTTCACCTTGTCTGTTGTGTCTTGAAATGAAATAAACTCCTCTAATAAAGAAATATGCATACTTTTTTGATTACTCATTCAATACCCTTCTTTCATAGGAATATATTAGGAAATTGCCGCACTTTTGCCGCATTTATAATTTGTCAAATTTTATCATATAGCACTACAGCTTGCAAGTATTTTTCTATTATCCTCATTATTCCCATTAATCCCACCACAATTACATAAAATTTACAATTAAAATAAAAAATTTTCTATTGACAAAATGACACGAGTGTCATATATTATTAATGACACTGATGTCAGTGCCATTAATTGTGTTCCTACGGAGGTGTTCACCATTTCACGCCCGCATTTTGAAAAACAGCGTAAAGACAAACTCCGAAAAATACTTGAAGCCGCACGGCTTGTTTTTTGTCGCAAAGGCTTTCTGGCAGTAACAATGCAAGATATTATTGACGAATGCGGTATAAGCCGCGGCGGAATTTACATCTACTTCTCATCTGTAGATGAAGTATTCCTTGAAGTTATGAAACAGCGGAACAAAGAGAGATTTTCCAGCATTAGCAAATCTGTCCATGATCATGAGCCATTTGAAATAGTGTTGGACAGATACATGTCAAAACAAAAAGCACGTTTAATAAACTTTGAAAACAGCCTGTTCCGTGCCTATTGCGAATACATCTTTTCTAAGCCAAGGGCCGCCGTACATGCTTTTAGGGATACGCAATTAAGTCAACTCCGTAGTTCTGTAGAAGCTATTTTAAAACTTGGGGTAAGCCAGGGCGTTTTAAAAAACGAAAACATCTCTCAATTAGCAATTCACTTTATAGCCACAATAGACGGGCTAAGCATTCTTGCGCTGGGGGATGCACTTACAGAAGATATTGTAAACCAACAATTTGTAATGTTAGAAAAAATATTAAAGGATGGTAAAATCAATGACAGTAAAACTAAGTAAACTTCAATGCCTTACCCTAACCGCTATGATTGGAGCAATAATTGCTATTTTAACATTTACCCCTTTGGGTTTCCCGCAAATTCCCTTAATCGGGTCTGCTACGGTTATCCACATACCTGTTATAATTGGGGCGGTTCTTATGGGACCTAAATACGGGGCTATCCTGGGTTTTATGTTTGGGTTGTCCAGTATGATAGCTGCAACAACAATTTCCATTGCTCTTAACAGGTTTGCATTTTCTCCTTTTGTTCCTGTGCCTGGCACCGACAGCGGAAGTCTTTGGGCTATTTTTATTGCTTTTGTTCCCAGAATTTTAATAGGAGTTATTGCGGCTTTAGTATATTCTGTAATTGTGAAGTTTGCTTCAAAATTACACAAATCTATTGCCGTAACCATAGCTGCCGGTATTGCATCCATGGCAAATACTCTAATGGTGCTAAATTTACTATATTTCATATTTCGCGAACCATGGAGCCTTGCCCGTGCAGGATCGGCCAATGCCGAAGTTGCGGCAAACCCACAAATAACCTATACATTTATTACAAGTACAATTGTAGGCTTTGGAATACCCGAAGCAATTGCGGCTATGATAATTGCCCCCGCAGTTTGCCTTGCCATTTTTGCCGTAGCCAAAAGAATGCCCCAGAAAAAAGGGACAGTATAACATATTTATTATACCTAACGAGGAAGGGACATTATTAATATGGTACTAGGTATCGATGTAGGCGGCTCTACTACAAAAATTGTGGGATTAAAGCCAAACGGTGATTGTATTGGTATGATGCAAGTAGAAGCCGGCGACCAAATAACATCGGCTTTTGGGGCATTTGGCAAATTTACTTCCACATATAAACTACCAATTGGCGACATAAAGCAAATTATGGTAACTGGCGTAGGTGCATCTTATTTAGAAGCCGGTATGTATAATATCCCTACAAAACGAGTAGACGAATTTTTAGCAATAGGTTTGGGCGGCTTAAACCTTGCAGGCCTGTCTCAGGCCATTATTGTAAGTGTTGGAACAGGCACGGCACTTGTTAAAGCCACACAAGACGGCATTACCCACATAGGCGGCAGCGGTGTTGGTGGCGGAACGCTAACCAATCTTGCAGAACGGTTTGCAGGTGCACATAGTTTTGCCAGTATTACAAGCCTGGCTTCGCAAGGGAATTTAGGCAATGTAGACTTACGCCTTAGCGATATTTCAAAAGAAACTATCGGTAATTTGCCTCCTGGTACAACTGTGTCCAACTTTGGAAATATACAGGATACAGTATCTTCTGCAGACATTGCACTTGGGCTTATTAACATGATTTTTGAAAGTATTGGAATGATGGCAGTATTTGCTACATTAAACGATACTGTCAAGGGTATCGTTTTAATAGGGTCTTTGTCCGTGATAGATCAAGCTTCTGCAGTTTTTGGTACTTTGGCAAAGCTGCATCCAAGCAATAGTTTTCATATACCGAAAAATGCGATTTTTGCAACTGCTGTTGGTGCGGCATTGTCGGAGGTTTATAAAGCATAAAAAGGCTGTCCCGTAAAACTCGAAAATAGCAGTTGTCTTACGAGATAGCCTTTTTCAATAAAATACATATCAATATTTACCTTGCTGTAATTTGCTTTACAGCATTAATTGTTTCCAAATAGTTCTTGTCAAAAAGTGCCGTGCCCATAACAAAATTTGTAACTCCTATTGAAAAAAGTTGTTGCACCCTATCTACATTTATGTTGCCGTCTACACATAAGGAAAAATTATGTTCCTTTGCCAGTTTGCCTAATTTTTGTATTTTGTCAACGGTGTATTCTAAAAATGTCTGCCCACCAAAACCCGGGTTTACAGTCATAGCTAAAACATGACCACATAGGGGCAGCAATTCTTTTACTGTTTCAATAGAAGTACCGGGGTTTATGGCAATGCCTGGGGTTACGCCCATTTCCTTTATTTCCGCAAGTGTACGGGCAGGCTGCTTGTCCGCCTCTGGATGAATTGTGATAATTGATACGCCCATACCGGAAAAAAAATGAATATGACGCCCGGGGTCGATTGTCATTAAATGTACATCCATGGGAATGTTAGTAGTCTGTGCTGCCATTTTTACAATTTCCGTACCACAGCCAAAGTTTGGAACAAAGCTGCCATCCATTACATCTATGTGAAAATAATCTACACCTGCATCTGCAAGCTTTAATATTTCAGCTTTAAAATTTCCATGGTCGGCGCATAAAAGGCTGGGATGTATCTTTGGGACGCTCATGATTCCATAGACGCTGTGTATGCGCCAGGCTGTGGCAAGCTACTCATTTCCATAAGCATATCTATGCGTTCGCTATGCCGGCCCCCTTCAAACTCTGTATTAAGCCAAGTTTCAAGTAACGTTTTTGCAAGCTCTGGCGCAATTACCCTTGCCCCAAGTGCAATTGCATTGGCATCGTTATGCAACCGCGACATATATGCTGTGTATATGTCGGTACAGTTTACACAGCGCACCCCGGCTACGCTATTTGCAGCAAGGGAAATACCAAAACCCGTGCCGCATACTAAAACAGCTCGGTCATAATCGCCTTTAGCAAGCTTGTCTGCTGCTAATCGTCCATAGATGGCATATTCTGCGCGAACGGCACTGTGCGCCCCTATGTCTTCTACATCGTGGCCTAAGATTCCTATATATTCTTGTAACTCTTTTTTCATTTGATATCCAGCATGGTCGCTTGCCATTATAATTTTTAATTTATTAATCATAAAAACCCCTCCCTTGTCATTTTCCTAAAAAAAGTCTACCACTAGGAAGCAAAAGATACAAGGGTAAACTTTATGTAGACATTTTATCAAAGTTATTGTAAGATTGCGATATCAAAGGGGAGTAGTTTGTGGGTTCCTCCCATAATAAAGTCGTCAGCACATGAGAATCATACTTCTCATCGGCTTTATTGACATCATGTATAGCTTGCGGAGCTGTTTATACATAAGCGATGTTTAACAAGACCTTTGCCAATAATAATAGACTTCTTGCACAGTAGAAATTTTGAAGTTATGCAAGAAGTCTAATGTTGGCGAAGGTCTTTTTCTTTTGCCAAAAGGAGGAAAAGATGGAAATTTACCATCAGTCACCGGAAGAATTGTACAAGTCTTTAAACAGTTCTTCACAGGGGTTATCTAAAAAAGAAGCCGCAATACGGTTAAAAGAACAAGGTTACAACGAATTAAGACAGGGAGAGAAAACTCCGCTGTGGAAACTTTTGTTGGATGCATGGAAAGACCCCATGATGATTATTTTAGCAATTATTGTTGTAATAAAAGCCGTGTTAGGCGAGTTTATTGAGGCCATTGTTATTTTGGCAGTACTGGTGGTAAATTCTTTGATTTCTGTAATTCAAACAAGAAAAGCGGAAAGCTCATTGGAAGCGTTGCGTCAGATTAGTGCGCCAATTGCAAAAGTCTGCCGAGATGGTGAGACTGTTACCACTCCTGCAAAGGAGCTTGTACCCGGGGATGTTGTAATACTTGAGGCCGGTGATTTTATACCTGCAGACGGCAGAATTATCATATGTAATGCCCTTAAAATAGATGAAGGGCTTTTAACCGGGGAGTCTGTACCGGTATTAAAACTTACAGAAACACTTGAAGGGAATCTTGCTTTAGGCGACCGGAAAAACATGATTTACAGCGGTACGGTTGCCGTTCATGGGCGCGGAGAATTTATTGTTACTGCCACGGGCAAGCAAGCTGAAATTGGTAAAATTGCCGCATTAATCGAAACTGCGCAAGACAGGCAGACCCCTTTACAACGCAAATTAGAGGATTTTAGTAAAAAACTTGGGCTTGCAATTATGGTACTTTGCGCTCTTATTTTTGCAGTTCAAATTGCCCGGGCTGTTACCGATGGCGGCGAACTTAGGGATGTTGTTCTTGGGGCATTCTTGTTTGCAATTGCTGTAGCAGTAGCCGCTATTCCCGAGGCGTTAAGCTCTATTGTTACAATTGTCTTGGCTGTTGGCACAAAAAAAATGGCAAGTCAAAATGCCATCATTCGCAAGCTGTCGGCAGTGGAAGCATTAGGCAGTACCGCAGTAATTTGCACAGACAAAACCGGCACGCTAACCCAAAATAAAATGACTGTAACTGATTACTACCTGCCGGATAATTCCCCACTTCCGGAAACATTACTATTACCTGCAATGGTTTTATGCAATGACGCAATAATAAAAACAGATGGCACTACAATTGGCGACCCTACAGAAAGTGCCTTGCTAACCTTTTGTGATAAATCTGGAAAAGCCCACAAAGAAATACGAGAAATAAATAAGCGATTTGCGGAGTTACCCTTTGATTCAGAACGTAAACTAATGAGTACATTACACAATTTTGCAGATGAACGCAGAATTTTTACAAAAGGCGCACCAGATGTACTTTTTGCTAAATGTACCCATGTGCTTATAAATGGAGAAGCACATCGCTTTACAGATGAAATTCTAGAAAAATTTGAAACCGCAAACACAAAGTTTAGTAGCTGCGCATTACGTGTACTGGCATATGCAACAAAAACTGCAAATAAGGGTACACTATCCCCAGAGGATGAAAATGACCTTACACTAATTGGCCTTTCTGCCATGATAGACCCGCCCCGCAAAGAAGTTTATGATTCTATAACACAAGCCAAGGCTGCTCATATCAAAACTGTAATGATAACCGGCGACCACAAAAACACTGCCCATGCCATTGCAAAAGAAATTGGTATCTTTGAAGAAGGTGATATGGCTGTAACAGGAATGGAACTTGATGCAATGACAGAAACTGAGTTGGATGAAAAATTAGAACGTATTTCTGTATATGCAAGAGTTTCGCCGGAAAATAAATTTTCCATTGTAAAAGCATGGCAGCGGAAAGGTATGATAACTGCCATGACAGGGGATGGTGTTAATGATGCACCTTCTTTAAAGCAAGCAGATATTGGTGTTGCAATGGGCAGTGGAACAGAAGTATCAAAAGATGCTTCCGCCATGATTCTGACAGACGACAACTTTGTATCTATAGTTAGTGCTGTTTCCATTGGCAGAACAATTTTTGACAATATAAAAAAAGCTGTAGGCTATTTATTTTCCGGGAACTTGGCTGCTATAATTGCAATAATTTTCGCCTTCATTATGGGCTGGGACAGCCCGTTAACTGCTTTGCAAATTTTGTTTATTAACTTGGTAAACGACTCTATCCCGGCTATTGCACTAGGTCTAGAAAAAGGTGAACCATCGATAATGAGCCGCCCCCCAAGGGACATGAATGAAGGAATCTTTGGCGGTGGATTGTTTGCCAGCGTGATAGTTCGCGGGATTATAATTGGCATTGTTGCCATAGCATCACAATTTATTGGAATACATTGGTTTTCTCCAACTATTGGCGGCGCAATGGCCTTTACAACAATTATATTAGCTAGGACATTACAAACTTTTTCTTCCAGGTCTAATAGCCAAAGCATTATAAAATTGGGCTTTAGAAGTAACCCATATGTAACCCATGCCGTAATTGTTTGTTTGGGTCTGTATGGCTTAACAGTATTGCCTTGGATTAGAGACGTGTTTCACATTCCTAATGACTTTTTAGTTTCTCATTGGGGGATTGCCGCCGGGTTGGCACTAATAGCTATAGTGGTTATGGAGTTAGCAAAATTAATAGAGGCAGCAAAGTAGGCGTGTGATGTACGGCCCCCGCTTATCAACAGAAAGTGAGTTGTTATATTTGGTATTTAACATAGTACTAACTATTATTGGTTTCGTGTTTCTAATAAAATGTGCAGATTTTTTTGTTGATGGTGCTGCATCTTTCGCAAAGAATTTTAAAATACCAACAGTGGTTATAGGTTTAACAATAGTTGCCTTTGGCACATCTGCACCGGAACTTGCAATTTCTTTCAACTCACATTTATCCGGCAATACAGACATGTTGTTTGGCAATGTAATAGGCAGCAATATTACAAATATTTTTGTTATACTGGGCGTGGCTGTTTTAATAGTGCCATTTAAAATTGAAAATGACGTTATAAAAAAAGAAATTCCTATTTTGCTATTAATTACAGCAGGAGTATCTGTTTTATTTCTAGATAGCATATTTTACAGTACCAACGTTAATGCATTATCTAGAGCAGACGGTATAATAATGCTTTTGTTTTTTTCAATTTTTGTCTATTACCTAATTTCCGTACTGTCTGGCAAAAAAAATAACGGTAACGAAAAGCCAAAGTATAAGGTATTTAGGTCCATTGTAATGATTGTGTTGGGGCTTGCGGGTATTATTATTGGCAGCGACTTGGTTGTAAGCAATGTTGCTGTATTTGCGGAAAGAGTTGGGGTAAGCCAAAAAATAATATCTGTAACCATAATATCAATTGGAACATCACTGCCGGAGCTTGTTACAATTATAGCTGCCGCAAAAAAAGGCGAAAACAATTTGGCAATTGGCAGTATTGTGGGCAGTAATATATTTAATATCTGCATAGTACTTGGACTCCCGATAGTTGTGTTAGGGCAGGCGTCCACTCTTGCTTTTGGGCTAGTGGATATAATTTTCATGTTATCAGCAGTTGCGCTTCTATGGATATTCACGGCTACAGGCAGAAAATTAAAACGATACGAAGGTGCTTTACTTTTGGCGGCTTATTGCCTGTATATTGGCTATATTTTAGTTTGAGGTCATATGCAGCAGATCAGATGTGCTAAAAGAATAATCTGTATTACAAAAATGACAGTGTAAGTTTGCACCATTGTCTTCATCCAAAATTTTGCGTAATTCATCTGGCCCTATACTTATAAGGGCTTTTTCTGCTTTTTCTATAGAACAATTGCAATGGAATTTGGGGTGAATTGTTTCATGTACTGTAAGGTCGTGCCCCTTGAATATCATATTTAAAATATCATCTATAGATTTACCGCTTTCCAACATAGCAGTCATAGACGGTAATGTCGGTAGTATCTGTTCAAGATGAGATATTATCTCCTCTTTAGCATCTGGCATAAGCTGAATAATTAGCCCGCCGGATTGCTTAACACTGTAGTCCCTGTCTACTAAGACACCCAGTATCACTGAAGATGGGGTTTGCTCGCTAACGGCAAAGTAGTATGTTATATCTTCTGCAATTTCCCCGGATACAAGCTCTACACGCCCGGACACCGGCTCTTTTAACCCCATGTCTTTTGTAATGGTTAAAACCCCAATACCCACAGCACCGCCTACATCCAATTTACCGCTGACGTTTTTCATCATTTCTATTTGCGGATTAAAAGCATACCCTTTAACATAGGACTTGTTATCTGCAACGGCAACAATGCCACCCAGTGGGCCACTTCCACGAATATCAAGGGTCAGTATATCCGTGTCGTTTTTTAATGTTGTGCCCATAATTGCAGCTGCAGTTAAGACTCTGCCAAGTGCCGCTGTTGCTACCGGTGTAGTTTTGTGCAGCCTTGCTGCATCATTTACCAAATTTCTTGTATTTGCAGCAAAAATGCGCACACTTCCACTTCCTGCAGTGGCGCGAATTATATAGTCTTGCATCATTTTACACTCCTACTATGTTTATTGCTGTTGAATAAATACAAAATTCTTCACACTTTTATCAAATCTTATGTTATAATACACAAGTTGTAATGTTACATTGTTACAAAACAGAAATTACACGGTTTTGCTTCGCAAAACACCTATTCATTACGTAAATTAGGAGAGATATATGTGTCAGTAAGATTTTCAGATGAAGAGTTTCGCAAGCTTAAAGGCTATCTTGTACCGTACAATTGTGCCTTAAAAAATATTGAAATGCGAGTAAATATTTTGTTAGAAGATTTTAAAAGTTTGCAAAACTTTAACCCTATCGAACATGTAAAATCCCGTCTTAAATCGCCGGAAAGCATAGCAGCCAAACTAAAACGCCGTGGCCTTGAAGTAACTGCAGACAGTGCAATAGCAAACCTGTATGACATTGCGGGCATACGGTGTATTTGCTCCTACTCCAAGGACATTGCATTTATGGTAGACGTTTTCCGCCGACAAGAGGATATGAAAGTAATTTATGAAAGGGATTATGTCTCAAGTCCCAAAAATACAGGGTATCGCAGCTATCATCTTGCAGTAGAGATTCCCATTTACCTTACATCTGCCACACAATTTGTACCTGTGGAAGTGCAAATTCGCACACAGGCTATGGACTTTTGGGCATCTTTGGAACATAAAGTACGCTACAAATATGATAACGAAATACCGGCCTCTGTAAGTGCAGAACTGGTAGATTGCGCAAAGGAAATAGCGGCACTGGATAGACGAATGCACAATATACATGAGGCAATGAAAGAGTTGTAGGGATGTTAAAACAAACCGGAGATTACGCCTTTTTCATCAATGTCTATATTGTTTGCGGCGGGGATTTTTGGCAGCCCAGGCATGGTCATTATATCGCCAGCTAATGCCACAACAAAACCCGCCCCGGCAGACAACCGAACTTGCCTTATTGTAACGGTAAAGTCCGTAGGTGCTCCCAATAGCTTTGCATTGTCGGAGAACGAATATTGTGTTTTTGCTATACATACAGGAAGCTCTTTATAGCCAAGCTTTTCCAAAGTCCGCATTTGCTTTGCGGCCTCTGCCGTTAATGTTATACCCTTTGCACGATAGACAGTTTTTGCTACTGCTTCTATTTTTGCCTTTAAGGGCTGTGATAATTCATATGTGAATTTGACTTGGGCTTGACAAGATTCATTTTCTGTAATTGCAAGTACAGCTTTTGCTAAATCTATACCGCCTTCCCCACCTTTGGCGTGGACTTCTGACATTTCGCATTCTACGCCAAAATCTTTTGCGGCTTTGCGAACGCATTCAATTTCCGCAGGAGTATCTGTAGGGAACTTGTTGATTGCTACAATACAGGGCAAACCATAATTTTCCGTTATATTTTCTATATGGCGGGCAAGGTTAGGCATGCCTTTTTGCAGGGCATCAACGTTTTCTTGACCCAGGTTGGCCTTATCTGCCCCCCCATGATATTTTAATGCACGAATTGTAGCCACCAACACCACCGCACTTGGGTTAAGCCCCATTCGGCGGCATTTTATGTTTATGAATTTTTCTGCACCCAAATCTGCACCAAAACCAGCTTCTGTCACTACATAATCGCCAAGTTTCATAGCTAAATTAGTTGCAGCCATTGTATTACAGCCATGGGCAATGTTGGCAAATGGCCCGCCATGTATAATTGCAGGGGTACCTTCCAGAGTTTGCACAAGGTTTGGGTCAAAGGCTTCTTTTAGCAATACCGTCATTGCGCCCTGGGCTTGCAAACACCCGGCGGTTACAGGCTTGCCGTCATATGTGTATGCAACAACAATACGGGATAAATTTTCTTTAAGATCTACTAGATCTTTAGACAGGCAAAAAACCGCCATTATTTCTGAAGCGGCAGTTATATCGAAGCCATCTTCCCGGGGCATACCGTTTGCTTTGCCTCCAAGCCCATTGGTCATAAACCTGAGTTGTCGGTCATTCATGTCTAAACAGCGGCGATATGTCACTTGCCGAGGGTCGATATTTAAAGCATTACCCTGCCAAATATGGTTATCCAACATTGCCGCCAGCAAGTTATGGGCGGCGGTTATTGCATGTAAGTCCCCAGTAAAGTGTAAGTTTATGTCCTCCATTGGTATTAGCTGGGCATGTCCGCCCCCTGCCGCCCCGCCCTTTACGCCAAACACCGGACCAAGGGATGGCTCACGCAAACAAATTACTGTTTTTTTGCCAAGCTTTGCAATGGCATCGCCCAAGCCTACAGAAGTTGTGGTTTTCCCTTCACCTGCCGGGGTTGGGCTTATTGCCGTTACCAATATTACTTTTGCCGGAGACTTTGCATTTGCGTTTTTGTACTGGGCATTAATTTTAGCTTTATAATGACCATATGGCGAAAAATTTTCTGACGGGATTCCCAGCTTTGCGCCGATTTCTACAATTGGCTTTATTTGTGCCTGTTGGGCAATTTCAATGTCTGACCTCATTTTATCGCTCCTTTTCTTAACTTACACTTATCCAACTCGCTTTGCACAAGGTTTTTTACATACTCAAATCCAGATTCTATCGCCACCTTTTCATTAACAGATTTATCTCGAGTTTTAATTTCAATCATGCCTTCTGTGCAATTTTTAGGGCTTACTACTGCCCTAACGGGCACGCCCAGCAAGTCTGCATCGGAAAACATAAACCCGGGGCTTACTTGACGGTCATCAAAAATTACTTCTATGCCCGCATTCTGCAAATCTTGATACAGGCCGTTTGCAATTTTCGCCACTTGTGCATCATTGCTTTTAAGTGCGCAAATATGCACTTGCCAAGGTGCAATTGACATAGGCCAAATTGGTCCATAATCGTCATGGTGAGCCTCACACACAGATGCCGCCAGTCTGCCAACACCTATTCCGTAGCATCCCATTATCGGAAAATGCTCTTTTCCCTCGTTATCGGTGTATCGCATATTCATGGATTCTGTATATTTAGTGCCAAGTTGAAAAATATTTCCAACTTCAATACCCCGGGAAATTGTTATGCCTTCCACACCGCATTTTGGGCAAATTCCGCCTTCGATAACTTTTGCAAAGTCGTGGTATTCTACTTTGCCAAAGTCTCTTTCGATATCAAAACCAGTGTAATGGTATTCATCTTTGTTCGCACCGCAAACCAGATTGCCTGCGCCCTTTAGTGACGCATCAAACAACACCTTTACATTTTTATCAAGCCCCATTGGGCCTAAATACCCTGCACAAAGGCCAGATTCTTCTGTAATAACAGCCGGGTAAATTTCGCATCCTATATGTCTTGACAGCTTTATTTCCTGCAATTCAAAATCGCCACGCATAAACACAATAATATAGCCGCCGTCTTCTTTGCGCTGATAAACAACAGCTTTACAACAGTGGTCCGTTGGAGTGTTTAAAAATGCGCCTACTTCTTCAATAGTCTTTTGGTTTGGTGTATGGACTAATTCCAACTGGTACGATTCCTGGGCTGGCCGATTTTTTACGATATTTTCTGCGGCCTCGATATTGGCGCGATAGTCGCATTTGGGGCAAATTACCAGTGTGTCCTCGCCCACATCTGTTAGCAACATGAACTCGTGGGCTATTTTTCCACCCATCATGCCAGAGTCCGACGCAACGGAAACCACTTCCGGCACACCAACCCGGGCATAAATTCGCTCGTAAGCCTTATGGCATTGGTCGTAGTATTTTTCCAAATCTTCCTGAGACGTATGGAATGAGTAACCGTCCTTCATGGTAAATTCACGTACACGAATTAACCCGCCCCTGGAACGGGCCTCGTCACGGAATTTCGTCTGTATCTGATAAACCATAAAGGGGTACTTTGCATAACTTTGTCCGTATTCCCGCACAAGATGAAGACAAGCTTCTTCGTGGGTCATTCCGAGTACATATGGCGTATCGTTACGGTCTGTGAAGCGTAACAGCTCGTCATTTATTTGCTCGTACCGCCCGGATTCCTGCCAAAGAGCCGCAGGAATAACAACGGGAAATAATACTTCTTGACCATCAATTGCATCCATTTCTTCACGGATGATTTGCTCTATTTTTTGCGTAATCCTGCGAAGGGGCGCGTACATGGAAAATATCCCGTTTGCCACTTGCCTCATATAACCGCCACGGATCATTAGCGCATGGCTGTCGATAACGCAGTCTGTAGGGCGTTCTTTAAAACGGTCGCCTACAAGTTTGTCGAGTTTCATTATTGTCCTCCGATATTATAAGCATTAAGTTTTATAGAAATCAAATGACTATTCACAGATATCAACAAAATAATCAATTGTCGGATAAACCCAATCCGATATATTTTCAAATTTATATCCTAATTTTTGGGCTTTTGTTGTATCAATGCTAAAACTTGGAACATGGTTTAGGGTTGCAGGTTCCCCATCGTTGCAAATTATTGCTTTTTTGCCTGCACGTTTTTCTGTATACGCAATAATTTCAGCAAGTGAGACAGTACCGTTACTGCTTGCATTTACAGCCCCTGATATCCCACTTTCGGCACACCACGATAAAAAGTCGCCGGCTTCCTGTGAATGTATAAACGCTAAATGCGCATCTAGATTATCGATATTCATAGCCTGCTCCTTAACAATGTGTTCTACATAGAAAAAGAGCCGTTTTGTATAGTCATCTTTACCAAATATCCATGGGAAACGCACTGCGACGGATGGTATATGCGAATATGCTTGAAACAATGCCGATTCGGCTTGACGCTTAACTTCATCGTAGCCATAGTCTTCATATTCGCACCATTTTAGTAACGTATTTTTTGTGTCAACTTCATCTTCACGCATATCCATATGAAAACCACTATACACCGAAACGGTTGATGTCATTACATATTTATCTGTTTTTACCGCATCCAAAAGAATACGGACATCATTAGAAGAGAAAGCAATATTATCAACAACAACGTCATAAAATTCGCCGGTAAATGCTGAATTAAGACTGTCGGCGTTACGGCGTTCGACAATTTTTCTTTTTACGGTATTGCCAAAGTTATCCGGCGTTTTTCCACGAGTGGCAATAGTTACCTCGTGCCCTTTTTTTAACAATGAATTTACCAAATGTACACCCGCAAATTTTGTACCGCCAAGCACTAATATTTTCATGATATAACCTCCGATAAATTATTTTTTACAGCACGCTACCTCTCCGGTTTCATAAGCGGAAACAGTACACACTCCCTTATAGGCTTGTCAATCATTACAGAAAACAATCTTTCGGAAACACCAAAACCAAAGGCAGGAGGCATACCATATTTCAACGCCTCGATAAAATCTTTATCGTCGTTATGGGCTTCCGCATCCCCTGCTTCGCTCATTTCTCTTTGTTCTTTAAACCGTGCTTCCAAGTCCAATGGGTCGTTTAGTTCCGAATAGCCGTTACCCATTTCAGAGCCTGCCAAAATTACTTGCATCTGATCAACTTTCCGTGGGTCAGACTTTAACCTTTTGGGCAATGGGTTTAATTGTACTGGCTGCCCTGTTAAGAAGCCGGGGCCGGATAAGTCTTTCCGCACAACCTTCCACAAAACGTCAACCAGCCGCCAAAAAGTTAATGACGGGTCGTAGGGAATATTTATAGAATCCAGTTTTGCCTTTATTTCACCTTCGGTAGTATCATATATACCAATACCCGTGTTTTCTTTGATAACAGTTTCGAAATCGTAAATTTGCCATTCATTGTCCACGTCAATTTCAAACCCACGGGATACAAATTTTGAACTCCCCATTACAGTCCATGTTATTTTACGATACATATCTTTGACCATGTTCATACCGTCACGGCAGTCTGCATATGCCCAGTAAAATTCCATTTGTGTATAGTCTTGCAAATGCTCGTTACTAATGCCCTCGTTACGGAATTGCCGCCCAATTTCAAATGTTTTTTCGTATCCGGCAACCAGTAATTTTTTCTGCCACAGCTCCCCCATGGAAATACGCAAAAACACATCTATATCCAATGCATTATGGTGTGTTTTAAATGGAGTAGCAGCCGCACCCCCGGCTGTAACTTCCAAAGACGGGGTTTCTACTTCTAAAAATCCTCTTTCAAGCAAGTAATTTCTTATTGCACTCCAGAACAATTGCTTTTTAATAAAACGCTCTTTTACTTCGCTATTCATAATAATGTCAAGATATCTGCGCCTAAATCTAAGGTCGTCATCAGTGATACCATGGAATTTTTCCGGCAACGGCTTTAAAGCTTTTGTAATATGGCAAAGGTTATGCACCCTTACACTAACTTCTCCAGCCTCTGTTTTAAACACCTCGCCTACTACACCTATAATATCACCAATATCAGCCTTGTTGAATATTTCAAATTCCTGCTCGGATACTGCATCTTTTCTTATATATATTTGAATTTGACCTTCCACATCTTGGATATGGGCAAAGCCAGCTTTTCCTTTTACTCTTTTTGTCATAATCCTTCCGGCAATGGAGACGGAAATCTTTTTCTCGCCAAGTTCTTCCCTAGCATAACCGGACACCTGGTTTTTTATGGACGCAGAATGATGAGACAGTACAAATTTATCACCGCCAAAAGGGTCAACGCCAATTTCTTGCAAGCCCTTCATTTTTTCCAGCCGAACTATTTCTTGCTCGCTTAATTTTTCGGATCCAAAGCAATCCTGTGAATTCTCTGGTACTAATGTTGTTTCGTTCATTACATATACCTCCTATATTCCTTCAACCAAAGCACGTACAGCCAGGGCTATTAATATAATTCCCCCAAGAAGCTCTGCTTTAGATTTGAATTTTAGTCCAACAATACCGCCAATTTTTACACCAAGGGCAGATATTACAAATGTAATTACGCCAACTAAAATAATTGCGGGTATAATGTTTACCCGGGAAAAAGCAAATGAAACCCCGGCAGCAAAAGCATCTATACTTGTGGCAATGGCAAGTGGAAGCATTGCTGCAAGCCCTAAAGATGCTTCTTTATCTAACCCTTCGTCCTTTTTAAAACTGCCTATTACCATTTTTACACCCAAAAAGGACAAAAACACGAAAACAACCCAATGGTCGAAGGCGGTTATCCTTTTTGCAAACACATCGCCCACAAAATAGCCCAATAGGGGCATTATCGCCTGAAACGCACCAAAGTACAGCCCTACAATTACTGCATTTTTTATATGGAACTTTGGCTTTGTAAGCCCAATACAAATGGCAACCGCAAAGGCATCCATAGCAAGTGCAACCGCAAGAAAAAACAACTCAGGAATGTTCAAGTCTTCACCTCGTCCTACATATTAAACAATTCCCAAGCCAATTGTCAAAGTTTATTTGACATAGCCTTAGATTTTGTGATATATTCCCCTTGGCACCAAATAGGTGCTTTTTTAGAATGTAAATCTTATTCAAAGGAGGGACAACAATGCGTTCAAAAATCACCTTGGCATGTGTGGACTGTAAACAACGTAATTATAATACCACCAAGGAAAAAAAGAACCACCCCGATCGTATGGAAGTAAAAAAGTACTGCCGTTTTTGCAACAAACATACAGCCCATCGTGAAACTAGGTAACCAAAAACGTACAGTAAGGAGCAGCTCATGAGCGAAGAAAACAAAAAAAAGGAATCTCACAACACAGAAGGCCCAAATGCCGTTCAAAGCGTTTATAGAACTTACAAGGCAGAATTTAAAAAAATAGTTTGGCCTTCCAAAGAAACATTAATTAAACACACTGTAACAGTAGTGGTTGTTTCTCTTATCTTTGGTGCGTACATCGCCCTGACAGACGGTATATTTGGTGCGCTATTTAGCCGATTTGTTCAACTGGTTGTCTAGGAGGAAGTATGGCAGAAGACGCAAAATGGTATGTAGTGCATACTTATTCCGGTTACGAGAATAAAGTAAAATCGTCCATTGAAAAAATCATCGAAAACCGCAACATGTACGACCTTTTTGACCAGGTTGTTGTTCCCGTTCAAGATGTTGTAGAAGTAAAAAACGGGAAAAAGAAGTCTGTCCAGCGTAAAGTTTACCCGGGCTATGTTCTTATTAAAATGATTTTAACCGACGAAACTTGGTTTATTGTACGAAATACCCGCGGCGTAACCAGCTTTGTAGGCCCGGCATCTAAGCCAATTCCCCTTACAGATGAAGAAATTATTGCCATGGGCATCGACATGCCGGATTTTGAACTGGATCTGGAAGTTGATGAACTTGTACGCATTATCACAGGCCCATTCGAAGGCTCTGTTGGTACTGTAACAGATATTAACTATCAAAAGAAAACCGTATCCATTACCCTTAGCGTATTTGGACGGGAAACACAGGTAGAACTTGATTACCATATACTTCAACGTATGTAATTTCGTGGGAGACATTGTCACCGATGACATGCACCGGCAGGCCAGGTATTCATCTTGCAGCCGGAAGCAGTGCGGCATGACAACTCGCTAACACCACTAGGAGGAAATATAAATGGCAAAAAAAATTACGGCTTATGTAAAACTGCAAATTGAAGCAGGAAAAGCCACCCCAGCCCCGCCAGTTGGCCCGGCATTGGGTCAGCACGGCCTAAACATGATGGGCTTCTGTAAAGATTTTAACGAGCGCACCAAAAACGACGCAGGTATGATTATTCCTGTTGTTGTAACTGTTTATCAAGACAAGAGCTTCTCCTTTATTACCAAAACCCCACCGGCTGCAAACCTTTTGAAAAAAGCCTGCGGACTTGATGCAGCTGCATCTACGCCGGGCCCTAACACAAAAGTTGCAACTATTACAAGGGCAGAAGTTCAAAAAATAGCAGAGACAAAAATGGCCGACCTTAACGCAGCCAGCATTGAAGCAGCAATAAGCATGGTTTCCGGCACAGCCCGCAGCATGGGCATTGTCGTAGTAGATTAAGGGAGGTTTGACATATGAAACGTGGAAAAAAATATACAGATAAAGCAAAACTTATAGACGCAACAATGTTGTACGATACAACAGACGCCATTGATTTGGTTCAAAAAACCAGTGTAGCCAAGTTTGACGAAACTGTGGAAGCCCATATCCGCCTTGGAGTAGACTCCCGCCATGCAGACCAGCAAGTACGTGGTGCGGTTGTTCTTCCTCATGGAACAGGTCGTACAGTACGAGTTTTGGTATTTGCAAAAGGTGAAAAAGCAACAGAAGCAGAAGCCGCCGGCGCAGATTTTGTTGGCGCAGAAGAATTGGTTTCCAAAATCCAAAACGAAAACTGGTTCGAGTTTGATGTTATTGTTGCAACACCGGACATGATGGCTCTTGTAGGGCGTATTGGTCGTGTACTTGGTCCAAAAGGGCTTATGCCAAACCCAAAAGCCGGAACTGTTACCCAAGACGTGTCTAAAGCTATTGCCGACATTAAGGCCGGTAAAATTGAATACCGCTTAGACAGGCAAAACATTATTCACGTACCAATCGGCAAAGTTTCCTTTGGTACAGAAAAATTACAGGATAACTTCCAGACCCTAATGACAGCAGTAATTAAAGCAAGACCTGCCGCTGCAAAAGGTACCTACCTGAGAAGTGTAACCCTGGCAAGCACCATGGGGCCGGGTGTTAAGATAAATGCAGCAAAATTAACAGAATAAAAATTATTGGGATGCCGGTGTAAAACCCGACATCCCTTTTTTATCCATCTAAGCTATAATTATTGTAGCACTTTTTTTGCAAGCTCCAACGGAGGAACCAACTCTCCATTCTCACGTACACGCATAATACCGGCAGAAAATTCATCAATTAGCATAAGATTATCATCTGCATCTTTTCCAAACTCAAGCTTTATGTCGCACAATTCCAAGCCTTTTTTTGCTAAATCACCCTTTATAATTTCGCATATACTCTTCGTCATGTCAGACAGTTGTACATATTCGCCGGGCTGTAATACACCCAAAGCTTCCAGGCTTTCTTGGGTAATTAACGGGTCGCCGCTTGCGTCGTCCTTTATAGTCATTTCTACTACTGCGGGTAAAGGTGTATTTTCCTTAACTAGTGAACCATAGCGACGTACATAGCTGCCCAATGCCCTGTATCTGCAAATCACTTCCAAGCAACCCTTACCAAACAATTGACTGGGCTTTACAACCATTGTACGGGCCTGTACATCTGCATTTACATAATGTGTGTTGAAACCGGCATTTTTAAGCAACTCAAAATAATATACAGACAAGCCAAGCCCTGCTGCCCCTGCCCCGTCTACTGTCAAGCCAACTTCGTTTGCCCCCGGGTCAAAAACACCATCTTTCCCGGTCATATCGTCTTTGAAAAATAATTTGTAGAAACCATTGCATAGGTCATATACATCTTTGGTTTTGCCTTTATAAATTAGTTTTTCTGTCATGTTAAACTATTCCTCCATCTATTCCTATAATTTTTCCTGTTATATATCCGGCTTTGTCTGAAGCCAAAAATACTGCCAGGTCCCCTACTTCCGATGGGTTGCCAAAACGCCCCAGTGGGACTCCCTCTATAAAATCGACCTTTTCATCCGATGTAAGCCTGTCGTTCATGCGTGTTTCGAAAGCTCCGCAGGCAATAGCATTAACCCTAACGCCGGAAGGTCCAACTTCCTTAGCTAGTGCCTTTGTAAAACCAATGATACCGGCCTTTGCCGCAGAATAAACCACCTCGCAAGATGCACCAACTTCACCCCAAATAGACGTAATATTAATTATACTCCCTGCCTTTGCACGTACCATATTGGGGATAGCCAGATGGGATGTATTAATAGTTGTTAGCAAATTATCTGCAAGCACCTTGCCAATATCAACAGTTGGCATATGACTAAAAAGCCCAAAATGCGCCGAACCTGCATTATTAATTAAAATTTCAACAGGCCCGTAAGTCGCCTCAATTTCCACAAACATTCCCTGTGCCGCAGAGTAATCCGACATATTTGCACAAATACCCAATATATTGCCACCAACGCGGTTTCGTAATTCCTTCACGGCGTCCGAAAGGCGGCCCGCATCTTCCCGTCCGTTTAGTACAACAGTATGCCCCTCTTTTGCAAAGGCATGAGCAATACCAAACCCTATCCCCCTGCTTGACCCAGTTACTAACACAACAGCCATATTCATTACCTCTTTATATATAATTAAGCGACTTTGCCGTGCATTTTGTACAGAACAATTTTATAATGACAAAAAAGACCACGGATTAAAAACCCATGGCCCTAACTTTAATTAATACTTGCGCTTGCGCGCAGCTTCCGATTTCTTCTTGCGTTTGACACTAGGTTTATCATAGTGCTCCCGTTTGCGAATTTCGCCCATGATACCTGCTTTTGCGCAGTCGCGCTTAAAACGCCGAAGCGCACTATCCAGAGTCTCGTTATCTTTGATAACAACCTTTGACATTGGACTTCCCTCCCTCCGGCACATGCGCTGTGTTAGTTAGATAATACTAAACCATCACGGGCAAATCGTCAAGCTAAATATCATAAACCACTGAATATAAGTCGCTTTTGATATTTTTTGGCAGTTTTGGAAAAATAATATTACTAATTAATACTTAAAGTTCATAAATGTGAAGAGTTGTATCAATACTACACATCAGCGATTACTTAATATCCCAATAATTAAATCCCTATCAATCGCCTGGTCTACCCTATGTGAAAAATCTATACCTATATCCGGCAGCACGAAACCATGTGTTGTCAGCAACGCTGCCATTTCGTCCCGTGATATAAGAAACAAGTTCCATGCAAGTACAATTACACCGCCGGGCTTTAACACACGCACCCAACCCGGCATTGCTTCAGATATAAGCCCCAGAGCGTTGCGAGTAATTGCAGCCCCTTGGGGCTTTTGTTTTTTATTTGTGCCTGTTTTACTACCATGCTGTACACCGTATGGAAGGTCTGCAATAATAGCATGGAAGTGATTTTTTTTGAAAAATCCAGAAGTGTTGCGTGTGTCGCCGTCAAGTATTTCGAAATGGCGGCTACTCCCCTGCTCTTCTTTGGAACGTGCTATTGATATCTGGTTACGTGTGGCGGTAAATTTGCCGATTAAGGATTGCCCGCTGGTTTTCTCTGTATGGGTTGTATGTTTATACTTCGCTGTTTCAAGATATTTTTTTAAGTACACAACACTTTCATGCACTACTTTCGCATCTACTTCTACACCGTATGCGTTGTGGCCTTGCATTAGTGCTTCGAACAAAGTAGTCCCCTTGCCAGCAAGTGGGTCCAGGATATTTAATACAGCTCCATTACTTGGCAGGTTTTTTATATGAAAATGAGCAAGGTTTAACATAAGGCGCGTAAATAATTCGTTAGTTTTACCAGTGTATTTTAAAATACTGCTTAATTCCTGGTCTATAAAGTAATTGGCGTTTGGCATTATTGGCTTTAGCATATCATTTTGTATTTCAAAGATTGCATACACAAAGGACAGGCGCGATAGTATGCATCTTTCGTTTTCCGAAAATGGCTTGTCGAAATCAAATAATACATATGGCACGCCACCTATTTCTTCAACACGGATATTTTTCACGTCCATACCTTCTGTTAAAACCGTCAGTTCCTTTACTGCCAAAGTACTTGAATCTTGAAATGACACGCGGGTGTACGCAGGGTTTTTCATAAGTGCATAAGTTATTGCCATTTTTATCAGTCCTATTATGTGATATTGTATATGCTAAAATTACATAGCCAGATTGTCAAGAAAAAAGTAAACCCGATAAGCCCTAAAATGTATGGATCAATCCTAGCTTATTGAGGCTTTATACTATATAATGAATATATATTTACAAGACGCTAGCGAGGCATTCAAATGAAAAAACTCCCTTTCAATGAAAATATTTACAAAATCATTCTATCTAACCCTGCGAAAAACAATTCTGGCGGATACACTCGCACAGAAATAATATCTAACAGAGACAGATACCAGGCAAGTATGTTTACAGCCAAGCATGTCATTCACAAAAATTTACAAAAAAGTGAAGTAAAGGCTTTTGTAGAAGAGTTGCTGGGTTTGGAATTTTTGCAATATACGGCATGGGATGGCAAGTATGAACATACTGCTCGGGTTACAAAAAAAGGTAAGCTTTTGACATCCTCTAATGCGTCTAATCAACAGCCACGTATCAGAAATTTTAAGGGCAGCACATTTGACAAACAAAAAAATCATATTATTCAAGAGGGGGAGCGCATTCCAGCACTCGTGGATATGGGCGTGTTTACCAAAGAGTATAAAGTAGCAGCGCAAATGCACGACAAATTCCAGCAAATCAACCGCTTTATTGAACTTATTGCAGACGAAACAAAATCTATCACAAAAGAAACCACAGTTAATATTATAGATTTTGGATGTGGCAAATCCTATTTGACATTTTTGGTATATCACTATTTTACAGAGATTCGTCAATTCCAGGTAAATATTTGCGGTTTAGACTCAAATGAATCTATAATAGAATCCTGCACAAAGGCATCAGTAAAATATGGGTATAACTCTTTATTTTTTAAACTTGGTGATATTGGCGAACAATCTTTGCCACCTATAGACACCTGGGGCGGCAACGGAACATTTAATATAATTATATCCTTACATGCCTGTGACACTGCAACAGATTATGCACTTTATAACGCAGTTAAATGGAATGCAGACCTTATTTGCGCCGTTCCATGCTGCCAACACGAATTGCGCAGCCAAATGAAACCGGCTATACTTGATATTTTTTCGGAATATGGCATTATAGAAGAACGAATTGCTTCACTTGCAACAGATGCAATCCGTGCCAAGCTATTGGAATATGCCGGCTATAAAGCACAAATAATTGAATTTTCCGATTTGGAACACACTGCAAAAAACCTGATGATACGAGCAAGACGCGGGAAAAGAAATTTAAAAGCATTAGATTCTGTGCAAAGAATAGCAAATGAGTTCTCATTTGAGCCGACATTAATGAAACTATTCCAATTAAACGCATGACTATAAATTGGGGCATTCACACATAAAAAGAACAAACGATATTTGCCCTATATTATGTTTCGTTTTGTATAAACTGAAATGACACTTTTCCCCAAGGAGTAACCTTATGAAAATTCAAGCATCTGCCGAAGATTATTTAGAAGCAATTTTGGTATTAACAAGGCAAAATGGCAAAGTTAGGTCTGTAGATATCGCAAACCACATGGGCTTCTCTAAGCCTACAATAAGCATAATAATGAAGCAGTTTCGTGACAACGGTTATATCGTTCTGGATGATGACCGCAACATTCATCTCACGGAAAAAGGGGCAGAAATTGCTCACGGCATACATGAAAGGCACACTGTTTTATCTCGTGTTTTAATTGCTATTGGCGTAGATGAAGAAACAGCCTTTGCAGATGCCTGTAAAATTGAGCATAATATTAGCGATAAAACCTTTAAATGCATAAAGTCATTTTACGAGAAGGAAATAAGTAGTTAATAGACTTTTTCAAAATTACATTTGACGAGCAAAAATGAGAGTTCGCACTGCTTTCACAGTGGTAACTCTCATTTTTTGATTTAATAAGGCAGTCCTTATAGAATTTATCCTTTATCAAATGCCGGGTTAATGGCATATAAATTCTTCCGATCTAGTCGATCTCTTGTAATCTCTAAACATTCACCGAAGCGCTGAAAATGCACTATTTCCCGTTCCCGCAAGAAGATAATCGGATCCCGCACGTCCGGGTCGTCAGTCAAGCGCAAGATATTATCGTAAGTGACCCTAGCTTTCTGTTCGGCAGCCATATCTTCTACTAAATCCGCAATAACGTCACCTTTAGATTGTATTCCCGCTGCACTCCATGGTGTGCCTGATGCCGCTGTTGGATATACAGCAGTAGTGTGATCCACAAAATAATCTTGATAGCCGCCAGCTTTTATATCATTAATGGAAAGATTACGTGTAAGTTGGTAAACGATTGTGCCTATCATTTCCAAGTGGCCAAGTTCTTCTGTACCGATGTCTGTTAAAACAGCTCTTAGCTCTGGATATGGCATAGTGAAACGCTGACTAAGATACCTTATCGATGCGCCTAGTTCGCCGTCCGGCCCACCGTACATCAAGAGGCTTCAATAAAAATTTGGTTATACAATTGTCATTAGACATTCTTGTTGAATAATATATTTAACAAGAAGGAGGCGTGAAATATGGGCCAACGACAACTAAAAATTCGCACAAAATCATATATACATTTGCCACATGAAAATAATGCCCCAATATACCTATGCAACTTAAGCAACTACCAAAAGGATTATCTTGGGGCATTGCTACATACAAAATTCTTAAATTCGCTGTACGTGGGTAAAGTTCAATTTTGTGCAGAGGATATGCCCACCACTAAAGATGTGTTTCCGGCTGTTTGTCATAGAGAGTAAACTTATATGACCAAATCCGCTGCATTTTATATTCGAGTTTCTACAGATGACCAACTTGAGTTTTCGCCTGATGCACAAAAAAAAGCCTTACACAAATACGCAAAGGTCAATGGGTATATTGTACACGAATCAAACATTTTTATAGACGAAGGCGTATCCGGTCGCAAGGCAGATAAACGCCCAGGATTTATGGAGATGATTGCAAAAGCAAAAGAAAAAAATAGACCATACGATTATATACTTGTACATAAATTTGATCGGTTTGCCCGTTCCCGCGAAGATAGTGTAGTGTACAAATCGTTACTAAAAAAAGAATGCGGTGTAAAAGTTATTAGCATTACCGAAAGTATCGAGGATGATAAATTTTCTATTATCATTGAAGCTATGCTTGAAGCGATGGCAGAATACTATAGCATTAATTTATCAGAAGAAGTTAAAAAGGGCATGACAGAAAAGGCTCTGCGTGGCGGACTGCAAACATCACCATCCTTTGGATACACCGCTATTGATAATAAGTTGGTGCCCATTAAAGAAGAAGCACAATTTGTAAAAGAAATATTTAGTCGTTTTATTTCCGGCGAAGGATATTTTTCAATCGCAAAATGGCTGAATAATATGGGGGTAAAAACACATAGGGGTAATAAGTTTAAAAACCGTACTATCGAATATATAATTCACAACCCCGTGTATATCGGAAAAATGCGCTGGAATCCTGACGGAAAAACTCGTAGAAATTACAAGAACAATAACATAATTATTGCCGACGCACAGCACGAACCTATAATTGATAACGAGACTTGGGAAGCAGCACGAAGTCGAGCTGGAGAAATAAAAGCACAATGGAAATATCGCAGTCGACCAACAACTGAATATAAAGATTGGTTATCTGGAATTGTTAAATGTGCAGATTGCGGCTGTTCTCTTGTTTTTTCAAAACCACATTATTGGAAATGTAACGGCTATGCCAAAGGAGCATGCAAGTCCAGTCAACACATTAAAGATGACCTTATCAAAGAAGCAATCCTCACCCAACTTGACATAGATGCAAAAAACAGTGGGAAGATTTCTTATGAAAAATTACATTTTACTGATAATACTGTGGATACTATATCTGCTTTAATACAGCAAACGACCAAGTTAGAGAGAAAACTCGAACGTGTGCGAGATGCTTACATAAGCGGCATTGAAACATTAGATGCTTACAAAAAAGCAAGACAAGAAATAGAAGATAGTCTTACCGATATAAACAGACAAATCGAGCAGGCAGAAAGTTACACAGAAGATAACCACGCAGGTGTAGATATAAAATTGCCTATCCAATCAATTAGGGATATTTTTAATTTAAGCTCGACAAGCCAGCTACAAAAACATTATGCCATCAAAAGTATTGTTGATACATGTACATTCAGTAAAAAGGAGAATTTGCTAGTTGTTAAGTATCGCAATCTTACAAACATAATGCTATGAAACTATTGCAATATTTTCATTAGCTCGTATAAAGAGAAATTTTTTTGTATAGCTTTAGTGCAAATATCATTAAACGTCCGTTTTACTGTTTGACTAATAAGATATAAAGATAATTTTACAGGCTAACTATATGAACCATAAACAGCACAAAATACTATTTAACAATTTTATTGCAAAAATATGGAACAAAATAATTAAAATATGTGCATAAATTACTTGAAAAATGTATTTAATAGTGATAATCTGACTACATGAGCCAAAATAATGTTTTTCTAATGAAATTATTAACATAAAATAATTTATTATGTCACGGAGCAGATTAAAACTGTTTACCGCATGCATACTATTTTCGCCACTTTTCGCATGTCTGTTTACAGAACAGCAGTTCAGGTAATTACCAACCTTGTGTAACGTCTATGCTCGCCTATGCCCTTTGCCGCAACAAGTACATATTCAGGCGACCTATATCCCTTATATTTGAGATTACCATGTATTTTCATGCAAGGCTCATACCCCACTTTGTACTAATTCGCAGTTTGGGCATGATTAATACATTTGCGGTGTGTTAGGTGCCTAATATGATTTCGACGTTCAGTAAGGAGGAGTAAAGGAGTAGACAAAAAGGAGGTATGCTCAAAACAGAACGGGTAAAACGCAAAATCACAACTCTATGTAAAGTGGTGAAACTAAGAAGGAGAAATGAAAGATGCAGACGACATTTAAGAAGTACTGTGCATTGCTATTAGCATTTGCTATGCTAATGGGCACAATGACAGTAACCGTATCAGCTCAATCTATTCAGGACTTGCCCCCAGGCGTCCCTATTCCCGTATGGAATATGGCAGATGAAGTTGACGGTCTAAACGACGGCTCTACCATTACACAGGCAGGCCCTCTTAAAGGAGGCGGTGATGCGACACTAACTGTCCGGCACAATGCCGTTATCAACGAAATACATGGCTGGCCCGATTTTGCCAGAACCGTTACCGCAATTGAAATGGTGCGCCCCACTGCTGCCGACAGCCTGATAATTTGCCCTGCAGAGCTGGATCTCGAACCCGGCGAAACATATATTTGGGAAATTGTTGGTATGCGTACAGGTGCAAACCAACGCGCAGCTTTTGGTACAGTTAATGCCGCCGAAATAACAACCATGAACGGAGCTGCGGTTACACCAGCCCCCAATACTCATCCTACACGCCCCGGCTTTTTCTCTTTGCGCAGAACAATCACTCATACAGATGCCATTGCTGCTTACAGCTTTTATGGCGTAGCAGCCACTGGCAATAACCCGCCGGCAGCATCCGGCGATTTTGTAATCTATGAAATAACTGTTCAAAGGGCAAACTCCTTTGTGCTTTACCAAACAGATTTTAGTGACGGTACCTCCGGTATTATAACCGGCGGGCATTCATCTGGGTTCTCCGGTATTGTTCCGGATTCCCAAAACCCGGACAATAATGTTTTTCGTGCGGAAATACCAAGCGGCATTAGTGGAAACTGGTGGGGCTTTAACCTCAGTGGTGCAAGCTTACAAGGCCCGACAGGTGCCACATACCGTGCTACTTTTGTTGTAAGAAGATCCGCAGGAAACCCCATAAACGCCAGGCTTAGGCTTGCTACCCAAATAGGCGGCGTGGTAAGCAACTGGGATATTGCCGGCCATACTCAGGCACTTAGTACAGAATGGACAACCTATGTGATTCAGCCTTTTGCACTTGACCCAGGTGTTGGTGTGGAAGCTTTCCAGTTTATTAGAAATAACGAGTCCTGGTCAGGCACTATGGAACTTGACTCGGTGATAATCGAGGTTATTGAAGCCCCGGCAGATGAATTAGTTGGTCACTGGGAGCCTAACGACAGCCTTCCGTCCTTGGCGGAACGATACAGCGAGCTATTTACAATCGGAAACATTCTTGACTCTGTACCCACAGGCCAGCTTGCGGAAATGTTTGTGCATCAGTACAACTCCATTACTGCGGAAAATGCAATGAAGCCGGCTAGCCTTAGCCCTGCCAGGGGTGTTTTTAACTTTGAAAATGCAGACGCACTTGTGGACTGGGCTTTATATCACGACATCGAAGTAATTGGTCATGCTTTACTTTGGCATTCCCAATCGGCAAGGTGGCTTACAAACAATGATGACGGTACTCCGGCTACCCGTGCCGAAGCAAGACAAAACCTGGAAGAGTTTATCACCACCGTAGCCGGACACTTTGCCGGACGCATAACGGCATGGGATGTAGCCAACGAAGTATTTACAAACAACGGCGGCCCCGGTGCATGGACAGCCAATATGCGCACCAACTCCCCATGGTGGATTGCATATAACAATGAGCGTGATGCCGCCGCAGACGAACAGCCTTGGGATTTTGTTTACGATGCCTTTGTATTTGCGCGTTTGGCAGACCCATACACAACGCTCATTTATAACGACTTCAACTGTAACTCTCTGCCTAAAGCTCGCAACATGAGAGACATGACCAACGAGCTTAATGCCAGATGGGCCCGGGACACTGTCTACAACTATCAGGCAGGAGAATTTACTGGCACCTATGTGGAAATTGTTGAAGCATATCTTGCAGCCGGCGGTCGCTTGCTGGTAGAAAGCCTTGGCTTGCAGTCTCACCACAATTCAGGAACCCTCATAAACCACCCAAACCCAGAACAAAACTGGGTTGTTAGAAACGCTCTTGAAATTTATGCTCAAATCCCTGGCATAACATTGGCAATTACAGAGCTTGATATTACCAATAATATAGGTTTTGCTTATGATCCCGTGCATCAGGAAAATCAATACAGGGAACTGTTTGAACTCCTTATAGAGTTTGCGGATATTATCGACCGGGTAACTTTCTGGGGCGTAAATGACATACAAAGCTGGAGAGGCCCCCAAAGCCCAACCCTCTTTGCTAGGCCTACCCCTTACAACCCTTACTTCAGGGCCAAGCCAGCATTCCATACGGTGGCTGCTCTTCCGGTTACACAACCACAGGAGGGCGTTATTTACTCCTTGGCACACGATGCTATTTTCCAAGCCCTTAACCGCGGTATTGTAACAGGCGGTGACTTTGCCACCAACCCATGGCTTGGAATTTCTGGTGGGCCTACAGTTACTCTTGTAGAAAACCCGCACGATTCGGACAAGCACTCTATTTTGGTAGAAAACAGAGCCGAAGGCTTCTACGCCATTGATGTACTGTTTGCCCACGCAATGATACCAAACGGCACTTATTCGATAAGAGTCTCCGGCAGACTTCCCGCCCCCGAAACTGTTAACAGGACAATGCAGCTTTCACGGCCGGATGCCAATTGGGCCGTATTTGCCAACTCTAACGTTACTATTCCTGCTGGTCAGGTGAACTGGACAATTGAATACACCTTCCCACGGGATATTTTAATTGACTTCTTTGGCGGAAGCCAGCCCGGCGCAAGAATTCGCGCAGGCGGCACCGGTGCGGCGCAATTACAGTGGCCGTTTATCATTGACAGCATTGAGGTTATACGCCTTACCGTAGGCGACGGTGTATTTACTCCTCCCGGATTTGACCTTAATGAACGCTCTCTTGCCGGGGAGTTTGCAGACCGTTTCTATGTAGGCAACATTTGGAGCACAATGAGCAGGATGAACCTGCACAATACCCAAGAAGGTTTTAGACATCACTATAACGCTGTAACAGCGGAAAACAACCATAAGGTTGACCAAGTTCTTGGTGCGGCGGCAAATGCCTGGATTTATACATGGGGCACAGCCGACCACATTGTAGATTGGGCCGAAGATAACGACCTTGCGATGATTGGGCATACTTTGGTATGGCATTCGCAATCACGCCCATGGCTTACACATACAGTAGTAGGCGGACAACCTATACCTGTAACCCGCGAACAAGCCATTTACAACATGCGCCGCCATATAAGCACCGTAGCGGGCAGATATGCAGGCAGAATATATTCCTGGGATGTAATTAACGAGACAATAAGATCCTGGATGCCATATGACGGAGATGATGGATGGGCAGCAAATCCTAATTGGCGCGCCCATTTACGTGTACCGGGTGCCAATCAAACCCGTTGGTATCACGCTTTTGCTAACGGCGCAGATACAGACGCCGGCGAATGCGGAACAGATTTTATTTACTACGCATTTAAATTTGCCCGTATGTACGACCCATTCGCAATTTTGTACTACAACGATTACAACGAAGATGCGCCGGGTAAAAGAGAAGCCATTGCTCATATGATTGAGTGTATCAATAACCGCTGGGCTCATGACATGGAAAACAACCATGAAGCAGTGCTAGAAGGTGAAGAATACACAGGACGTTTGCTTATTGAAGCAATGGGTATGCAGTCTCACTATCATTTAAGAGGCTGGACAACAACCCTGGGAAACATCGAAGCCGCTATGGAGCGTTATATAGGGCTTGGGCTGCGGGTAAGTATTACCGAGCTTGATGTGACAATTTGGGGCTTTGGCACAACAGGTACGCTGGAAAATGCCGGCTATACTGTAGACCAATTAATTCAATATCAAGCGGAAAAATACGCCGCACTCTTCGAATTATATATGAGACATGCCGACGATGTAGGGCGCATTTCCTTCTGGGGCAACGCAGACAACCAAAGCTGGCGTGCAGCCGGTTTGCCGTTACTGTTCGACGCATTGCTTCATACCAAACCTGCTTTCGACGCTATTATGGATATGTTAGACGAAGTAGGCCCCGCAACAAACGTTTCTCGCCCTGTAGTTAGCAGTGTTATGCATACCAACGCTGTAGCGCATCCCGGCATGGACTTAGTTGCCGAAGTATACGAACCTTTTGCCGTACAATTCTTGGCAGAACAAAATAACAATGCGCCATTGCATTGGAGCGTAGAAGGCGAATTGCCGCCGGGCCTCAGGCTTATCTCCACAACCGGCGCAATAATTGGTACCCCTGAAACCGAGGGTACATTCAGCTTTAATGTTATCGCAGCCAATGCTGGATACTCATCTGAACCAGTGCAGGTAACAATAACCATAGGCGAAGTCCCTCAGCAAAATAATTTAATTTGGTCGCTGCAAACATGTGTAAGTATACAGTCTATGGAATTGGGCGAAGTCACCGGTTTTGGCGAAAATGTACCTCTTGTACGTGCAGGCCCGCCAATAATGACCATTGTAGAAAACCCGGATAATCCCGAATTAAACGCTGTTCAATTATCAGGTAGGAGTGCAAACTGGCACGGTGTAGACATCTTGTTTGCCAACTTATTAGGACGAGGCATGCGCCCGGATATACACAAGTATACCCTTACCATAACGGCACGCAGACTTACCCCAGAAACAGGGAATGGGCAGCTTCAGATTGCCCGCAACGAAGGACCATGGGATTCCTTTGCAATGTCTAATATCACAGAAGCCGCCGGAGACGATTTCATCATAGAATGGGTTCTTGATGCAGATCTCATTGGGGGAAGCAATATAAGAATACAATCCCCTCATGCATCAATGAGCTATGTAATAGACGACATTACGGTAATCCGCACCGCAGAATATGTTGGACTTCCTGTAATTTCTCTATATCCAGACGGCGAACCAGGCGTAACATCTACCCAAATAGAAATCCATCTGTCACATGCCCCGCAAGGCCAGGCATTGATACTTGATAATGTCACATTAAACCCTGGGCTCACCGGTGCTGCTGCCACATCCTTAACAAGAGTAAGTGACACAGTTTATATTCTTGCCGTAAGCGGTGTAAGCACAATGGGCAGAGTTATCGTTAGCATAGACAGCGACTATGTATCAGACAGGGTAGCAAGTGCTGTACTATTCCATTCAAACATTCCGGAAGTACCACTTGGGCCAACAGTTATAAGAGACTTAAACTCCCCAACCGGCTATACAGTGCAGTTTGTACTTGAAAACTTTGATGCATCCGTTATTGCATTGCAAGGCGAAATAATGATGCAGCACTATGCAAACCGTCCGCCGTTTACAGCGGCAAACCCAATGACAGCTTATACTCCTCATGAGTTTAGGCCAGGGTTATTCCCAAGCAGGACTGCCGGCGTTTACAGCCAGCGCATGATTGAAATAAGCGAAGGTCTGTTCTTTGCAGAATTACCTTTACCAGGCGGTTCTATGAAATACTGGCACTTGGTAGACGGAGTGCGCCTGCCGGACGCACACAACATGCCGCATCTTTCTAACTATCACACTCCAAGGTTAAACATTAACCAGGCATACAGTGTAGTGTTTGTACCTTTCGATGCAGAAAGACAAGACCCACGTAATAACCGTGATATCGAAAGACCACGCGACAACCCAACGGAGCGCGGGCAAGTAGTATCCGTAAGATTTGATAGCGATTTCCCGGTTATTCAAACACCTAACTCTCATCCTGGGATGCTGTCATATGTAGGCGATGAATTTGGCTGTCTGCTTATTTACTTGCCGCCAGGGCACGACCCGAACCGTGCAGAGCCATACCCGGTAATTTACCTGTCACACGGGCACTGGGATGGTCATATAGACTGGATAAACGGTGCCGCTGTTCCTCAAATCATGGATAATTTAATTTATCTTGGTTATATCGAACCTGCTATAGTTGTAAGCATAAATAATTCAAGGCATAACCTTGGGTTTGTAGGTGTAAATTCAAGGCTTGACTTATTTAACAGTATTATGCCAACAGTAGAAGAACTGTTTAACGCATCAACCGAACCGTGGCAGCGTGCAGTTGCAGGTTATTCTATGGGCGGCTCGTTTGCAAATAACATTCTTGCAAATAATGCTCATGACATTCATTACTTCGGCTTCTTTAGCGGTGGCGGAACAGGTCCCGCATTGGCAAACGTACCGGGCGGCGAAAACACGACAATCGTTGCCGGAGGCGGATACTTCCAAAACTATGCATTCCTTAACACTATAGAAAACTATGCACCGGGTGTTGTTGGTGTATACCGTGTACCTGGCGGGCACGACTTGCACACATGGGGTCAGTTGTTCACAATAATGGCAAGGGATTACCTGTGGACACCGGAAGAATGCGCACTGCCTACCCTTACCTTTGATATCTTTAACAACGGTGAAGGCGGCAGCCCAAGCACACCAAACCCAGAGCTAGCAGAGGCCGGCATTATTCGTATGTGGGCACAGCTTAATGGTGTAAACGCCCCTGTATACCTTGCGGCGACAGATACCATAACCGCCATAGATCAAGACGGAAACTGTGCTATGTACTTTGTACAAGTAACAAGAGTATGGGACGA